>Ga0307988_1000839_pt1 | contig 19488 bp, 18 predicted proteins | sample EllFjometagen183_FD_203166 | JGI IMG/M metagenome (GOLD analysis project Ga0307988, IMG submission 203166) | Marine microbial communities from Ellis Fjord, Antarctic Ocean - #183 | ecosystem: Environmental > Aquatic > Marine > Unclassified | place: Southern Ocean | collected 2014-10-08 | reverse complement strand
CGAAACGCTCTATTTGGATACGTGAAATCGAAGCACTCGAGAAATTATCCTTGATGTACTTACGAATCATTATATCTTCATGGAGCCAATCCCCGAAAGTCTGTTTGCTCGCAAACCAGCGAGATTCCCAGTTCTTCGTCAGGGCGGTTCTTAATCCAATTGGATTTACTTTTTGTCCCACGCTTAAAATCCCCTTATTAAATATCAGTTAGGGTGATACGAAAATGGCTAGTCCGTTTACGGATCTTGCCAGCGGCACCACGAGCTTTTGGGCGGAAACGTTTCATTGTTGGACCGGGTCCAACAAGGGCTTCTTTGACTAAGAGACCTTTACGATCTAAGTCAAAATTATTTTCAGCATTGGCTACAGCAGAACGCAAAGTCTTTGCTAAAAGCCGTGCGGCTTTGCGTGGACTAAGGTCGACTACAGCTAAAGCTTCCGTTACAGATTTCCCCTGGATCAAGCGAGATACTTGTATCGCTTTTTCCGGTGATATCCGAACATTTTTTGTAATAGCTCTTACTTCCATAATTTACCAAACTATTTATTTATATTATTTGTATCTGTTATGACTTCCATACCAGAAGTCAAACTTTCGATATTGCCTTTATCAGGAACCGCAGCCGACACAAAAGGCCGAACCGAGATGATTCTAAGCGGTACCCTTTTCTTCCCAGCGTAGTAATTCAATCCAATGAAAACTCCATGAACCGAACCTACAGGCAATACCACAACTTGCAAATCTTTATTGACAGCCAGAATTCTGCATCGATTTACTGGCTTTTGTCGAATTTTAAGATCCGCGAGGGTATTTAACTTGCGAGCTCCTTTTTTAAGTTCGTCAACACGGAGAGCTATCTCCGCCTTCCGAACCTTCCCTATAGGCATCTGCTTAAGGAGGGAGTCCACAAGGTCGCAAAATTCGATACTTTGCAGAGCAAGTTTTCTGCTGTTATCAAAGACATCGTTGAGTGTTTGTATCAGTTGACCTTCCCTATATGTTGCTGTCTCCATCCTCGAACTTGCGATGGTGGCGGCAATGCTCAACTGCAATCTACGATAACTTTCATTTTGCGTTTGAAAATTTTTTGTTATTTCAATCAACTCTTTACGTAGAACTTTATGGTCTTTTTCAAGACCCCGGTACTTACCGGTCAAATTCGCCGTCTCACGTTGCGCTTCATCCAACTCTTTCCGTAACTTCATCAGTTGGCTAAACTTTTTAGCATCTTTCAGCTTAACCTTTACTGTCATCGTCGCGGAACCAGCAGGATCGCTACTACGATTTACGCCTTTTACTACCGGAGTAGCAAGAAGCAGCAAAGCATATAAAATAAGCACAAATGAGCTAAATGTCCACCGCTTTTCAAGAAAAAATTCTATTTTTTTAAAGCAGAAAAACATCATAACAAAATCCATGTCATTTCTTATCCTTTGTATATTACTTTGGCAGTCAACAACTTAGGCAATATTTCCGCCGTGATTATTAGACTGCGAACGATTAATATAGCTCAGAAAAGCAAAAAACAAAGTCAAAAACAAAAAAATAGAGGTTTTTTTAGAGCTAACTAAAGGATATTATATTATTAAGCGTATGGTGTAGGGTCTTTAACTTTGGCTTCGACAAAACCGTTTCGACGGAGATGACAGCTGTCACATTTTCCGCAAGCAAGACCTTTTTCGTTGGGATTATAACAGGTTCTAGTCAAAGCGTAATCAACACCAAGAGCTGTGCCTTTATCTATGATTTGAGCTTTATTCAGGACTTGCAGGGGTGTATGGATATTAAAATTCCAGCCCTCGTCTTCGGCTTTGGTGCCGATGGTGGCGCAATGTTGAAATGCTTCGATAAATCTCGGACGACAGTCAGGATAACCTGAAAAATCTACCGAATTTACACCAATAAAAATATCTTTGGCACCAATAGCTTCCGCATAACCTGTAGCTAATGATAAGAATATGAGATTTCGCGCTGGAACATAAGTTACTGGGATGCTTTCTTCTTCAATGTCTTCTTTGTTCGGAACTTCAATATCGTCAGTCAGGGCTGAACCGCCCCACTTGCGCAGGTCAATATCTATGATTACATGATCAGCTACGCCGATTGAAGCGGCGACATTGCCTGATGCTTTGAGTTCGCAGCTATTACGCTGACCGTAAGCGAAACTGAGTGCGTAACATTCAAAACCTTCGGCTTTGGCTATAGCTAAGCATGTTGCGGAATCCAGTCCGCCACTCAATAATACAACTGCTTTTTTTGACATAATAATAAAATCCTGTTCGAAATAGTTTAAAAATTAGCTTATAAGCCATAAAATAGCAGATTGTTGATAAAAATACAAGAACTTTAAGGGTTCAGGACTGGACAAAAGCCTAATCTTATACTAACTTTAGTAAAACTTATTATATAAATGGAATTGTGGTGATATAATGCCTTTAAGCAAAATTAGAGTTAAAATTGACGAGATCGACCAGCAGATTGTCGAATTATTGAACTTGCGTTATAAGCAAGTCGAACAAGTTGGAGACTGGAAAAAAGATAATGACAGTCCTATTTATATTCCTGAACGCGAAAAAGCTCTGTTGGAAAAAATCTGTAAAAACAATAAAGGTCCGATGACTGATGATATTTTATGTGCAATATATCGAGAAATCATGTCTGGCGCGCTTAAACTGGAAGACTCTGTAAAAGTGAGTTATCTTGGACCAGCCGGATCTTTCACGCATCAAGCGGCATTAAATAAATTTGGACATAGCGTAAAACTTTGCCCAGCCGACAACATCGCCGCGGTTTTCAAAGATATCGAAACCGAACGAAGCAATTATGGTTGTGTGCCAATTGAAAACTCCACTGAGGGCGCGGTAACTCATACTTTGGATACTCTGCTTAATACAGATTTATCTATCTGCGCGGAACTGAACCTGCCTATACATCACTACTTGATGAGTCGTGAGCCTTTTGATAAAATCAAACGTGTTTACAGTCATATTCAGGTATTCGGTCAGTGCCGTGAATACTTACAGAAAAATTTGACTGTGGATATTATTGAAACCGCCAGTACTGCGAAAGCAGCATCTCTCGCAGCTTCTGAAAAAGGTTCTGCCGCACTCGCTGGAAAAATTGCCGCGGAATTATTTGAACTCAATATCTTAGCCGAAAACATTGAAGATTGCAGCAATAATACTACTCGTTTTTTAATTCTTGGCAAACAGAAAACAGAAGCTACCGGCGATGACAAAACATCTGTATGCTTCGCTATAAAAGACAAAATTGGCGCACTTTATGATTGCCTCAAGCCCTTTAAGGACAAAGGGATAACCATGACTAAAGTCGAGAGCCGTCCAATGAAAAACGCTAATTGGGAATATTGTTTCTTCATTGACGTCCTCGGACATCGTGACGATGAGATCATACAGGAAGCTTTTTCTCAACTAAAAAATTCATGTTCATTTTTCAAAATACTTGGAAGCTATTCCAGAGTGAAAAACTAATTGTCAATGACAAAAGCTCATGCTAAAATATCTATATTGAGAGATTTACTAAAGCGTATGGCACATGACAAAATTGCCGTATGCTGCCTGCTGGTCGTTATTGTATATACTTTGACTGCAATAGCTGTTGATGTTTACGCATGGAACTGCCGATTGTCTGAAACTACCCCCATATACAATCAGGGAAACATGGCATTACGCTATCAAGCGCCTTCTTCCGCACACATTGCCGGAACGGATTTCATGGGGCGCGATGTATTTCTCCGGGCGACTGCCGGGGTATCCACCGCCATCAAAGTCGGAGCGTCAGCATCTTTGATTTCAGCTTTGATCGGAGTATTCCTGGGGGCTTTTGCCGGTTATTATGGTGGAAAACTTGATGATTTTGTCGTCTGGGTATACAGTACATTCGCCTCAATGCCAACTTTATTATTTATTTTAGCCTTTGCCCTGCTAGTGTCCAAAGGCTTTTTGTGCGCGCCGCTGGCGAAAGCCTTCGCCGCTATTGCTACTGCTTTAAATACGGATTCAGGAATGTTGGCTCTTTATCTGGCAATCGGTGTAACGGGATGGGTAACACTTTGCCGTGTTGTCCGGGCTGAAACCATGAAACTGCGTGAAGCACCCTACATTCAAGCCGCTAAAGTCGCCGGGCAAAGCTCTTTCAAAATAATTTTCAAACACATCTTTCCAAATCTTGTACATTTGGTAATCATATATTTCACAATACGCTTTGCCTATGCAATAATGACTGAAGTAATCGTCTCTTATTTAGGTCTAGGCGTCCAACTATCTCCAAGTTGGGGAGTAATGATCGCCGACGGACAAGATGGTTTATGGCGCGGCATCTGGTGGGAAATCGCCACCGCGACCGGATTCATGTTCTTCCTAGTATTATCCCTGCACATCCTCGGCGACAGCCTGAGAGACCTCTTAGATCCTAGATTGAAGCAGTAAATCTTCTTATAAAGTTTAGTAAAAGCTTAAATCCCTGTATAAAATATACTTTTTTAGAGTTTAGTAATTGGTTTAATCGCATATTTTATTCTTTGATTTCCTCTGAGAATCTACCTTGAACCAATTAATACAAACTTTAAGAATGTAGCAATTACTACATTTGTCAAACCCAGTCATTTTGAACCTTAACGAGCAAGCTTATTCTAAAAAGTGTAGCGATTGGTTAATTATTGAATCAAATCTATTTTTTTATTCAAAACAACAGCACGCTTAAATGAATCATTTGAGAACAATAAATCTTCATAAAATCTTTAGTGGTTGACAAATATTTTAGCTGCAAGAGGCGCATGAAGTATTTCTATAAAAGTAGGAAAATATTATAATGGATACAATTCGAAAAGAAGAATTCCAATTCGCCCCAGGTGTTGTCACGTACAAAGGTAAAGATCTCGGTACCTCCTTTGGTTCAATCAACATAACAAAAGAAACAAGTGTATTTGAATCATTTGCTGATTCAAATTCTATTGAACCGAGAATGGCAGTCGTTACAGGAATAATGATGAAAATATCCATGAGTCTGATGGATGTAGATGTCAGCATGAATTTATTCCTTGATGTTCAGTAAAGCTAATAATTGCTCTATTTGAAAAATTATATTTTCACTTTTATTTGCCAGTACAAATAAATTAATCAGTTGTCCATAGCCTGTAATCAAATCATTATTTACTTTTTCATTATCAGCCTTCTCAAGTCCCTTTTTTAATATTTTAATAGCTTTAAAATATCTACCCTCTTTTTCTAGATTTGCAGCTTGATTAGAACAGTTTTTAAGATATTTACTTCTGTCCAGCTTAGGGAAACATTTTTTCCATAATATGTCAATTTCTAAGACAATATTTGAGTTTGCTATATAAAAAGACAGGCTTGAGCCTGTAACAAGAGTCAAAATTATAATTAAATATATTTCATGCTTTTTCTTCAAGATTAATTCCTCTAGTATTCATTTATTTCATCACGCCAGTTTTTGATTTCTTCTAGGAGTCTGGGGACTATTGTTCTTATTTTGGATGGTCCGATGCCTTTAATTTTCAGGGCTTCGGCACTGGTGACTGGTGTTTTTTTGGATAACTCTTCTAAAGTGGCGTTGGTCAGGATTTGATATAATGGCACGTTTTTGGCATCGGCTATTTCTTTGCGAAGAGTTCTTAAACGGTCAAATAGATCGTTGTCGATAATATTATCATCTTCCTCTATAACATCATCACTGCTGCCCCAAATATCGTCCAGAGCATCACTGTTGCTGTACTCTTTTCTAGTTTTTGATTTTCTTCTGGTCGGAGCTTTTTTTACTTGCACTTCAGAAAAATCTAGAGTTATTTCATCTGAATAGTTCAGTGTTTCCATGCCTTTGTGAGAGATTCCGACACGAGGGTATTTAGGGTCGCCGACTCGCTCTAAGTGACCAGATTTTTCCAGCGACTTCATAAACATCAAAATATTATTTTGTTTCAAGTGTTTTAAAGCACCGAAATTCGAATTGCGGTCGAGTCCCCAATCAACAATTTCGGTTCGTTTCGCTCCGGCTAAGACCAAACTTATTTTGCCTTGTCCGAAACGTCCGCCAAAATCCTGAACGGTTTTTAAAATAGTTTTGACTATTTCTTTTTCGTCAATTGACGCTTCACGTTTGAGATCGTGTTGGCTACCGCCATTACAATGGTCGCAGTTTTCGCATCGCCATTTATTGATATCCTCTCCAAAATATGAGATCAGGAATGCCTGCCGGCAAGCCCCGCTATTGGTATAAGATATGACTTCGTCGAGCCGCGCGATTTCAAAATCTCGTTTGTTTTTCAAAGCGTCAAAGTCAATATTGAAGTGTCCGCCTTCTTTTTCGACAATGCCTATCGCTCTGCCTTGAAATGGTGCTTGCCATTCGATACATTTTTCTTCTGTGCTCAAAGCTTTTAAAACTCTTTTTATCTGGTCAATATTCAAACTGGCAACTGAACACAACTCTCCGTACCCACAATTCATCGGACTGAGGAGTTTAGCTCCGTAGTGTTCGATACAGCGAAAAACAAAACGCGAACGTTGAGTTTTTTGCAGGCAATTAGCTTCTTTTAAATATTTCAGGCTGTCAAGAAAACGTAGTTTGCCTTCGTTATTCTGGCTGAAATCCCTGCTGATATAATTATTTTTTTCAAGAATATGCAAAGCACTTCCGATTTGCGATTCTTTAGCGTCAGAAGATACATAATTAGCTAGGTTGCTATGCGATAATTCGACAAGTCCATTTTCTGTCTGACGGGAAAGCTTTGCCAAAACTTTGTAAAGTCCAGTAATAAGTGTTTCAGGAGGATTACTCAGGTCAATCAAAAATTCCTGCACATAACGGTCGCTATATGAATAGAGCAAAACACATTCCGCCGCTTCGCCATCACGTCCGGCACGTCCGGCTTCCTGATAATATGCTTCGAGCGAGCCGGGAATATTGTAATGAATAACCCGCCGCACGTCGGGACGGTCAATGCCCATACCAAAAGCATTAGTCGCGACCAGCATTGGACAAGGATCATTCATAAATTTATTTTGAGCTTCAGTTCGCTTTTCGTCAGTCATTCCAGCATGATATGGGGTGAACTTGAACTCACTGGCTATCTGTTCAACAGCTTTACGGGTTGAGGCATAAATTATTGTCGGACCGGGAGTTTTCATTAATTTACGGATTGCCGCGCTTTTCTGTTGATTTGTATTGCAATCCAATACGGAAAAAGCCAGATTCGGGCGTTTAAAACCAGCCGCATGCAAAATCATATCTGGACGCTGTAATTGTTTAATTATATCCTCGCGCACCTGTAAAGTCGCGGTCGCGGTAAAAGCGCAGACCTGTTCAATTTTACATTGTTGGATAGTATCACCGAGCCGCAAATACGAAGGTCGGAAATCGTGTCCCCATTGGCTTATGCAATGCGCTTCATCAATAATCATAATGCTCGGCGCCTGATGTTCGATCAGGCTCTGAAAAGCACTCATGCCGAAGCGTTCTGGAGCGACATAAAGCAGTTTAATCTCACCAATAGCAACATCACTTAAAATGCGCTGTTGATCGCTTACTGAAACAGTACTGTTTATATAGGCAGCCGGGAGATTTTTTGCGCGCAAGGCATCGACCTGATCTTTCATCAAAGATATTAGCGGAGAAACTATAATCCCATAGCCTGATTTAATCAGTATAGGAAGTTGATAACACAAGGATTTTCCCGCACCAGTTGGCATTATCACGCAAAGGTCATTACCTTTGAGAATATCCATCACTACGTCTTCCTGATTATCAAGGAAAGCATCAAATCCAAAATATTTTTTTAGAGCAACTAAAGCATCATTTTTAATATCATTCATATTTTTCCTGTTATTTTTATAGATTTGAATATCCAATATCCAAGTAATTGAAAGTAGCTAACGCTCCTTAATATTTTTGATCTGCTAAATATTTTCCTTCACCCTTGGAAATTCCTTGTTGGATATTGGATATTCAGCTTTTTGAAAATTATTACATTCTCCGCTCGAAATAACTCTGCTTTCTTCGCCGTCATGTTCGATGTTTATGTGAATAGTGTGCGTTGGGAGCAAAGTATCAATGCGTTCTGGCCATTCAATAATAGTATATGCCTCATGACTTTCCAGATATTCATCTACTCCAAAAGCCAGAGCCGCCTGGGGCGTGTCAATACGATATAGATCCAAATGGAAAAACCAGTTTCCGTCTTCAAGCGGATATTCCTGTATAATGGTATAGGTCGGGCTTGACACCGGTTCAATTATATTAAGTCCGCGCGCGAATCCTCGGGAAAAAACAGTTTTTCCGGCACCCAGATCACCGTGCAGCGCGATAACACAGCCCGGATTTAGTTTCTGAGCCAAATTTGCGGCAAAATCTTCGGTTTCCTGTTCGGAACAACTTTTTATCAATTCTGTTTGTTTAATGTTCATAGCCTCTTTTAAATCTCTTGCTTAAGTCTTCGCCATCCGGAGATATTACTTCTCCCGGTGGGTTTTCTTTTATCTTACCAATGGAAGTTAACGCGGTCTCGAAAGGCCATTCTTCCTGCAAAATCCCAGCTTTATCAGCCGGAACACAAAATAATAATTCATAGTCTTCGCCATCGCCCAAAGCCTGCTCCAGTGCAGCATCAATATTAACTGGAATATTTTCCAAGTCAAGCATCAATCCTACATTTGAGGCTTTAGCCAGACGCTGCGCGTCAAGCAGTAAGCCGTCACTTATATCGATCATCGCGTTGGCGTAATCGTTCTCAGCCAGAAAACGCCCTTCCGCTAAACGCGGTTCAAATGTCAAATGCCGCCCGGATTCATAGGAATTACCAAGCGCACCAGTCACAAAGACAAGATCACCAACTTGCGCGCCGGAACGACAACACATTAAATCCCGCTCAACAGTACCCAAAATAGTCAGCGAAGCGACTTCTCCACTCTCACCCTTAGGCAATGATGAAAAATCTCCGCCGCAAAGCGATATTTTAAATTTTTCCGTACACTCGCGCAAGCCCTTATAAAAATCCAATAAATATTCATCATCATCAGTATTTGTCGCCAAAGCCAGCAAGGCCCAGTTTGCTTTGCCGCCCATCGCCGCAATATCACTCAAGTTGCGCTTGAGTAATTTCGCTCCTGCTGCTCCTGCTGTGCTAGTTGAACGGTCATAATGAACCGAGCTGATTAATTGATCCACAGCGACTAACAATAAATCACCTGTCCCAAGATCAAGCGCCGCGCAATCATCTCCAGGCCCTAAAAAAACACTTTTATCCTGTTGCAGACCTGGCAATACCTTTTCTAATAATTTTATTTCATTCATATAACAGTCCTGAGTGAATTATAATTCTATGTACTTTACAGCCTTTTTGCTAAAAACTCTAAAAAAAATTAAAAGAAAATCGAATATTACTGGATTTTTACATATTCAACCGCATTTTATTAATATATACTTGAATAAACTTGGAGGGACAGACAATTGAGTCACGATTTGATCGTATTTACAATTTATGCTGTTTACCTGCTCTTACAGTTAGGCTTTGCGGCTCATATCTTACTAACTCGAACTGAAGAATCCGCCAGTGCCATGATGTGGTTGTTGGTAATTATTTTACTGCCGGTTATAGGCATGATTATATACTGTTTTTTTGGTATTATCCGGCTCAAAATGGTTGGAGTACGGGTTAGAAAAATTCAAGATTTCGTTGATTCATCCAAAAATGAATACATGGGTAAGCAGATAAAAAGTTACCTTGACAATATTAAAAAATTTATTCCAGAACCGAGAAGCTATAATCAAGAAGTCAGAAAACTACTTGATAATCTTTTACCAACACGTGTTCCTCTAAGCGGCAATCATTTGGAACTTCTCCGTGACGGCACAAGTGTCTATCCACGAATGCTCGAGGATATTAAAAAAGCTAAACACTCTATCCGCATGCAGTCATTTATCATAATGAACGACCCGATCGGCAAAAAACTTTTTGACGCGCTTGAAGCGCAAGCTGAAAATGGTGTTGATGTAAAGGTGCAGTATGACAGCTTTGGAAGTATTAAAGCAACTTTTTCATATTTTTTTCAACGCTATGTAAAACAGAACCTGAAAAACCTTAAAATTAAACCTTTTTCTCCGCTGAATATTTTTGCTCCATGGCGTATTCAGTTGCGTAATCACCGTAAACTTCTGGTTATTGATGGCAAAATTGCTTATATTGGGGGGGTCAATATCGCTCAGGAAAATATGAAAACCAACAAGCTTCCCCGGCGTAAACATATTCACGATCTGCATTGTCGCATTACCGGTCCTGCCGTCGCTGAACTACAGATGGCTTTCCTCAAAGACTGGGTCTATTCAACGAGGTCAAAACTGATTGTCGAGGAACTGCCATACGATTTCCCGCAGTTAAAAAGTAAAGGCGAGTCAATTGTGCGGGTAGTAGACAGTGGTCCCGGGCAAAATTATCAGGGATCCCAGAATGTTTTCTTTACTGCCGCCGCTACAGCCAAAAAAACCTTGTGGATATTAACTCCATATTTTGTTCCAGACTATAGCTATATCAAAGCTCTGGCAATGACCGCCGCACGTGGAGTTGATGTCAGGGTAATCGTTCCGAAAAATAATAATCATCCTTTTGTGGCTCAAGCTTCTCAGAGTTTTTATCGTTCATTAATATCCTCAGGCGTGAAAGTGTTTAAGAAAAAGGGTAATTTTTCTCATGCCAAAGCCATGTTAGTAGATGGAGAGTGGGCGTTCATGGGCTCAAGCAATTGTGATGTCCGTAGTTTTCGTTTAAATTTCGAACTCGATTTCTGTGTTCAGAAAGGCGCTTTTATAGATGATTTAAAAATGCAATTCGATGAAGAGCTGGCGGCCAGTGAAGAGATAACTCTACAAGCCGTTAATAATAAAAGTATCTTGGTGAAGCTAAGAGAAAATTTCTGTGCTCTGTTTGCCCCAATATTATAAGAAAATAATATTCATTTTTTAAATATTCAGCTTGCAAATCTTTTTTTTCGGGTTAATCTATAAACTCATTCAATGATTTAGCCGATGTGGCGGAATTGGCAGACGCGCTGCGTTCAGGGCGCAGTTCCTTCGCGGGAGTGAGGGTTCGAATCCCTCCATCGGCACCATCATTGCCTCTCTATCTGTGTTTACGGAAAAACCATAATATCTTTTTACCCTAAGCTAAAATTAACTATAAAGAAGTAGTAGTTTAATTGGTTTTTCTATCAAAGGCAGTGATAGTCTAAGAAATACTTTCAAGGGACAAAATGGCGGGCGTAACGAGAACGTTTTTTTGCTTTATTTTAACCCACGGCGAAGCAGCGAGCTAATATTGTAAATCCCTTTGGGATTAAAACATCTTCATATTTTGAATTATTGCGTTTTAAACTTTTTCTACTGTTGCCCCGTCGCCGATAGCGCATTTTATGATTTGCGGCTCGTCTCCGGTTTGGAGTTTGAAGGCTGTTGAAAGGCGTTCAGCATAAGTGTCGGCTTGAGCTTCTTCGACTAGATGGATTGATATACCACCGAAACCTCCGCCGCTTAAACGGGCTCCGAGACAGCCGGGGATTGATTTGGCTAATTCTACCAGATAATCAAGACGCTTGGTGCTGTTTTCAAAATTAACTTTCGAACTTTCGTGAGAATCGAAAAGCAGTTGACCAAAAGCTTTAACATCACCTTTTTCAAGATAATCAACACCTTGGGCTACGCGTTCACATTCGCCAACTATATGCTTGGCGTGGAGGTATTCGCGTTGAGTTAAAAGTTTTTTATTTGCTTCGAGATGTTCCATTGAAACATCGCGTAAAGCTTTGATTGAATTGTCCGCAGCATGTAATTTAGCTGCTGCGCTTTCGCAGTCTTTGCGGCGTACGTTGTATTCGGAATCGACTAAGTCGTGTTTTTCCATTGAATTGGCGACGACAAAGACATAGCCGGGAGGGAGTTTAACGGTTTTGACAACTTCATTGATACGGAAGTCTGACATAATCAGAGCATTTTTTTTGCCGTATATCGAACTGAACTGATCTAGCAATCCAGTGCCAACTCCAAGATAATTGTTTTCAACACCTTGTCCGATCTTCGCCCATTCAGTATTATCCAATTCAATATTGAATATTTCTTTCAAGGCAAAACAAAAGCCTACTTCCATTGCTGCTGAACTGCTCATTCCTGCTGACATAGGCACGGTACTGTCCATGACCACATCAACGCCGCCAACAAAAATATCACGTTTATTCATTTCTGAGATAACGCCTTTTAAGTAGTTAACCCATTCGCCCGGCGTTGGATTATCGAGTTCGTCGATAGAAAATGAAGCTTCACAGTCGTATTTATAGTCTTTGATGCGGCACATTTTTTTATCTTTAGCCGGAGCGACCGCAAATGAAGTATGCTGTTCCACCGCGCAGCTCAGAACGATTCCGTCGTTGTAGTCGGTGTGATTCCCGAGGATTTCCAAGCGACCGGGCGCCTTTGATATTACACTTGCTTTGCGGTTGAATAATTGTTGAAAGATGTCTATTTTATCAGGCATGAGTTATGCTCCTGTTTCAGATTCAATAATGACTTGCAGGGTATGGCATTCGTTTGGAGTCAATGTTCTTGCGTCACTTTCTGCATTGCTTGTTTCAACGCAGACCATTTTATGATATTCAGTGTCGCCAAAATCCGGCATCCTCTGGGCTTTTACGTCCCATGGATTCCAGACTACAGCCGAACGGCTGCCGGTTTTGCTGACTTTGATTTTACGTTTAAATCCCGGGTCATCAATAATACATGTGTCTTCGGTGTCCAGATAAACTAAATCTGTTTCAGCGGCAAAAGTAATATCTCCATGCTGAATATGATTCGTGTCGTCAAGAGTGTCAATAAAGGCTTTGCCGTCCAAGCCGGAGATTTTTATATTGCTAATGTCGCTGATATTGAAATAAGAATGTAATGCCGCGCTGTATGACAAATCTTTATCGCTGCAGTTGTCAATAATCAAAGCCACGGACAATTTGTCGCTGACTTCGACGCGTAGTTTAACCAGAAAATTGTTAGTTTTGAATTCATCAGCAATCAAAGCGGGAGCCAAAGCTAGTTCGAGAAAAGTCGCGCCGCTTTCGCAATTACCGCTGGCAACAAGTTCCCATACAGAGATTCTCGCGAAACCGTGGGAGGGCATATCGGAATTACAGGGATGTCCGCCAAACCACGGCCAGCATATAGGAATGCCGCCGCGAATAGCTTTCCCGTCTTCAAAATAACTCTTTTCGCTCATCCACAATACAGGCTCTTGACCTTTTGGAATAAAGCTCATTACATGTGCGCCGTTTAAAGCTATCTCGGCTTTAGCCATCGGGTTATTCAGTTCCGCGCAAGCCATGCCGTGCGAATCAGTATAAAAATGAATTTCTGAATTTCCGAATTCCTGATTGAGTTCTTGAACAGTTAACATTATATATACCCATTATTAAATTATAACTTGAAACTTAGAATTTAAATGATTTTATGAAAAAAGCAAAGTTTATAAGAAATACTTTAGTTTTTTTTGCTTTCTATGCTAATTATAAAGGAATGATTAATTGAATAATGAGTTTATAATTATGGATTTAAAAACCTGTCGTTTGTGGCAAGTACATTTTGAGATTATCGGGAAACTGGATAATTTGCCTTGGCCTGGAGAGATAGTCAGGGAAGAACAGAATAAATCATATCGTATTGACTCCGCTGAACGAACAGAGCATTCTGGCGGGCAATTATCATACACTTTATCAGGGGAGGGGCGTTTCAAAATCGGTGATAAAGTTATTAGCATGCTACCCGGGATGGCTTTTTTACAAAATCACGATGACGCGCGTAATGCTTATTATTATCCTGAAAACGGTACTGAACCATGGCATTTTATCTGGATAAGTTTTTTTTCTCCCACTGTTGAAGCAATGGTAAAAGATATTACAGATACTTACGGACAGATATATCATATTCCACGGGAAGCAAATTTGATCAAAACCCTCTTTGATTATGAAAACTCCAGCGATACATTGCGTTTTATGTCACCTTTTGAAGGTGCGCGTTTGGTTTCGAATATTTTAACGGATCTGGGGAATTATGCTTTGCCGGAAGAAACTAAAAAAAGCTTACCGACTCATTTAATCAAACACGCACAGGAGTACATTCATAATAATATGAACAGGACTATAAATATTGAAGATATCGCGCGTGAATGCGGAGTTTCTCGAGAACATTTATCCAGAGTATTCAAAGAACAAGTCAACGAATCACCCTCAAACTACCTGACTAAACGCAGGATAAGGCAAGCCTGTCGTTTCCTTGTGTCGAGCAATTTAAGCAGTAAGGAAATCGCGTCAAGGGTAGGGTATGACAGTGCGGTCAGCTTCAACCGCACTTTTAAACGAATCACCAACAAAACTCCAGGAGAAGTCAGAACTCTAGGTTATTCCCCGCAGATTCTCTGAAAATCAGTACGCGCTAAACGCTGAGCCAATGGAGTTTCGATATTGACTGAAGATGGTGGAGTTATTCTAAAAGTGCAATTTGTCGCTAAAGCTTTGCGATTTGCCCAGATGAATAATTCCATCATATCCCATGCGTCCCAATGAAGAAAGTTTTTCTTAGTGCTGCGGTCCAGATGTCTTTCCTGATTGCAAATATGTGCTTCAGTATTTGTCAAAATTATATCCGCATTTTCATTGTTGGCAAAAATTCCCCGTAAAGTCTGGCGAAGTTTTTTTCTACTGAAAATTGAGTGCATACAAGGATGTTTAGCTTTTTCTTCAACAAAATCCGCCATGTCAATAGTTATTTTTTCTCTGTCTGAAGACATTTCCAATGCAGGAGCGTCTGACCAGGCAAAATACCATTTAAAACGCCAGGTGCGCCGATCTACTGCTGGAGCATCTTTGCTTTCGGTATCAAATATAAGCGGAATCCGCACTATTTCGAGGGATTCTTTGCTGGCGGAAATAGTGAATTTGCCCGAACAATTTGGCAGATCACCAGCTATTCCCCAACGCCATAAATCATCACCGCATCCCAACTCAATACGCTTGCCATCTGTGCTTTCCGCGATGACCGAGAGAAATGGGTATGATTCATCGAATAAAACTACATCTTCTTCTCCGAGTTCAATCCATTTTAGTTGAGGAATACTTTTCCCTGCTCCAGGAATTGCAACAACAGCAATTTTGCTCCACGATCCGGGGATTGATATATTCCCGAGATTTAGTTTTTCAGCAGCGGTCTGTTTGCCGGGATTTATATCTTGAATAACCCTTGCAAAACCATCAGTAAAATGAAAATCTCTGTCAATTTTCGGTTCAGAACCGAATGGGATCAGGTTTGATACATCATAATTGATTGAAAGACCATCAATTTTTTTATGAAGACGGGCTTTTTTCGGCAGGCATTGCACTTCTGTCTGTTTGTTGATCTCTACCGGTGCCAGATTCAGCATTAAACGGTCGCCGAGATAAAATTTCATTAGAGTTTCCGCTGCGAGTGAAAATTCCGCGCGCCATGTTTCGGTATTAATTGTTGTCTGATAGCTTGTTTTCATTAAATCACTTCAAATATATCGTTAAGGGGTTTATGTTGTATGTCTTTGCCTTCTATATTGCCGTAGCCTAGAGGACTGATTGCCAGCACGCTCCATGGAGCGATGATATTAAGAGTTTTATTCATTTTTGCGACATCATAAGCACAGATCCAGCAAGTTCCGAGCCCTTCGGCGGTCGCTGCTAAAACCAAATGCTCCATAACTATTCCTGTATCAATATCAATAATCGGGTCGCCTTCAAGTCGTTTCCAGCATTCTTTATTATTGCCGATAACAACAGCTATAGCCGGAGCTTCTGCAAGCCAGGGCTGAAAGTAGTGAGTACATATTTTCGCGCGCAGTTCAGGGTTTGTTACAATTCTAATTTTCCAAGGTTGCAAATTACAAGCCGATGGGGCGAGCTGTACAGCTTCAGCAATGCGGTCTAATGATGCTTTCGGGATTGGGTCGCTTTTATATCCACGAATACTTCTACGTTTTTTGATGACGTCATAAAAATCCATAACGAATTCCTTTTTTATTGATTCTTTGATGAAAATCTATAGTGTCTAAGCAGAAAAAGCAAATAAAGCTTGCAAAAAACCTTGAAAACGATTAGAATATATATACACAAGGAGGTTTTCATGCTGAAAATTATTGCTTTGGATATTGGTGGAGTGTGTATAAAACTGCATCAGGAAGAAGCTTTTAAGACTTTAGGAATAATGAGTTCCAAAGATGTGCCTGTGGAATTTACTGCCGCGACAAAGATGCTGGAAAAAGGAATTATCACTACTTTAGAGTGGACCAAAGTCATTCGTTATATTAATGAAAATAAATTTTCTGAGCAGGAACTGAGAGATGCGTGGTCGATGATAATCGGAGACGCAATCGAAGGTATGCCGGAATTGATACAGGAACTTGTTGAAGCTGGTTATAAACTGGCATTCTTTTCCGATACATCTGAGATCCATATGCAGGAAGTTTACCGAAACCTTTCTTTTGCCCATTTAGTCACGGGTTCTGTTTGCAGTTACGAAGTCGGAGCCACAAAACCAGATGATGCAATGTATGAAGCTTTTGAGGATGAATACGGCAAACCAGCTTTTTATGTCGATGACAAACCAGATAACATCAAGAGCGGACAGCAAAAAGGATGGAATTCACACCTTTTTACCTCTCCCAAAAATATGCGAGAAGCACTGGTCAGTGCTGAGATTTTATCAGCTTAGTAGTTCTCTGGCGTGAGCTTGAGCTGCTTTGGATGCGCCTAGCATTCGGGCGATTTCCGCGACTCTGTCATCTTTTCCTAAGCGCTTTATTGTTGAAGTGGTTCTGCCTGAATTTACCGTTTTGACTACAGCATAATGCTGTTGACCACAGGCGGCAACCTGAGCTAAATGTGAAATACATAATATTTGACGGTTTGATGCCAAATTTAAGAGTTCCTTGCCAACTTGATTAGCAGTTTCGCCGCCGATGTTTACATCTATTTCGTCAAAAATCAATACTGGAATAGTGTCTGCGTCCGCTAAAACGGTTTTTAATGCCAGCATGACTCGTGAAATCTCACCGCTACTGGCGATGTTGCGTAATGGCTGGATTTTTTCACCGGGATTAGCGGAAAATAAAAACTCAATTCTATCCATACCGCGCTCAGTCGGCTCGGTTTCATTGAATGAAATATCCAGTTCAGCTTGTAAGAATCCCAGAACTTTTAATTTATCTTCTACTTGACGACAGAAAGCTTTTGCCGCATTTTTGCGTTCTTTTGAAAGTTGCTTTGCGACAGTTTTAAGTTTCGTCAATAGATTGTCTTCTTTTTTCTGGAATTCCTGTCGCATTTTTTCCGTATCGCTGTAAACCAGCAAACGTTCCTGAGCTTTTTCACACTCAATTAAAACTCTTTCCAGGCTGGGGCCGTAGCGGCGTTTAAGTGTTTGTAAGTCAGTCAAACGGTTTTCGAGATCGCGGAAGCCCTGTTCGTCGAGTTCAATATTTGAGCCGTAATTTTCAATTTCATAAGATAAATCTCTGATTTGTTCGACTATCTGGTCGCATGTGGTTAATAAAGGTTCTGCTTTGGCTGAATCGATGTGCGCGAGTTCCTGAATATCACGGTATACTTCGCCGAGTTTATCAACAATTGATTCTTCGGAATCGCAAAGCTGCATGGATGCACGACTGCTTAATTCGAGAATAGTTTTTGAATTTGCCGCCAATGAATGTTTGACATTTAACTGTTCATCCTCATCTGGTTCAGGTGAAACTTTTTTAATTTCCTCGACAATCATTTTGAGGTGTTCCGCTTCAATAGAAGAGGGCATGTTGGCAAAAGTCTTTTCGCGTTCAGCACGCATAATATTGAGCTCTTTGCATAATTTCCGGCACTCTCCGGTTAATTTGTCGAGCTTGCCGAAACGGTCAAGGATGTCAAGCTGAGTACCGCGATTCAATAATGATTGATGTTCATTAGCGGCATGAATATCAACTAGGAAATTACCGATATTTTTTAGTGTTTGGAGGGTTACCGGAGTATCATTTATATAATTGCGGTTTGATGATTTGCCGATCACGCGGCGCAGTTGTATTTCACAGGATTCAGTATCAAAAGCTATGTCAGCTTGTTCAAGCGCAGTCAAAAGCGCATTTTGAATATTTTTTTTGACTGTAATGCCGGCAGCGAGTTCGCAACGTTCCGTGCCGCTACGAATAACGCCTTTATCAGCACGTTCGCCGAGCAACAGCGCAATAGTTCCGAGCAGTATGGATTTCCCGGCACCAGTTTCTCCACTAATGACGTTGAAACCCTTGTCGAATTCCACATCGAGAGATTCGATCAATGCCATGTTTTTAATTTTCAGCCAATTCAACATATGAATCCACATTTTATTTACATTGCTTCCTTTGTAATTTTTACTCATTTGTAGTATAATACAAGTGAGTTATTAAAAATAGAAGGATAAATTGGATTCTTAATATGGATTCTGAGCATAAGCAGACTAATCAAAGCGAAGAAGTTGTTCATAATCTGCAGAAAAACTTGCAGTTGGATGATTTTATATTGATTGAAAAGCTCGGTGCTGGCGGGATGGGAGAAGTTTGGAAAGCAAAACAAATGTCCATCGACCGTGATGTCGCATTAAAAATACTTTCACCGAGATATTCGCAAAGTGAAGAATTTGTCGAACGTTTTTTGAACGAAGCGACAATGACTGGACGTTTGCAGCATCCCAACATTATCACAGCATACACCGCCGGGCATTCAAAAATTTATTATTACCTAGCAACTTTGTTTGTTGATGGTATTGAACTTCAGGATAAAATCAGAATAGACGGTATGCTGCCGGAGCGCGAAGCTCTTCATATTGTACGAGTCATGTCTGTAGCATTGTGTTATGCCTGGGAACATCACCGCATGTTGCATTGCGACATCAAGCCAGCTAATATTATGGTTGACCGCTACCGCGTTCCATATTTAATGGACATGGGTATTTCTAAGATTTTTTCAGAAAACGAAGATTCGCCTGATGGCACTATTATTGTTGGCTCTCCTCAATATATGAGCCCTGAACAAGCTCTCGGCAACATCAAACTTGATTTGAGAACGGACATATATTCGCTGGGAGTGACTTTGTATGAAATGGTTACCGCGATCTTGCCTTTTTCTGATAAAATTGTCGAAGGCGCTATTTTTCAGAAAACAGAGAAAAAGTTCCCTCCGCCCAAAATACGTAATCCTTATTTGACTGATGGCTGTTCAGCTCTCATTACTAAAATGTTGTCAAACGATCGTGAAGAACGTCAAAGTGACTGGAATTATGTGATTGCTGATATTGATGCTGTTTTGACCGGTAACTATATCGAAGGGAAAAAACGAAAGACAAAAAAATGGGATAAAATAAAAGCTAAGAAAGCATTCAATAT
>Ga0307988_1000838_pt1 | contig 19516 bp, 17 predicted proteins | sample EllFjometagen183_FD_203166 | JGI IMG/M metagenome (GOLD analysis project Ga0307988, IMG submission 203166) | Marine microbial communities from Ellis Fjord, Antarctic Ocean - #183 | ecosystem: Environmental > Aquatic > Marine > Unclassified | place: Southern Ocean | collected 2014-10-08 | reverse complement strand
CGAAAAAAAGGCAAATAAAAAAGACACTCCGTGTCGTTTCAGAGGAGCGTAGCTCTTAATATATTGAATTCTATCGGGATGAAACTGTGTTTTTAAAATCGTTATCGTTATCGTTATCGTTATCGTTATCGTTATCGTTGTCGTTGTCGTTGTCGTTGTCGTTGTCGTTGTCGTTGTCGTTGTCGTTGTCGTTATCGTTATCGTTATCGACAACGACCAAAATAACGGTAAAATGTTACAAGCTCGGAACATGCCATGATTTGTATGGAGCAACCCCTGCCATTAACCGACAACAAACAACCATCAACTTGGTTTAATCGGAGATTATTATGAATAAAATAGCTGTAGTTGTAAATGTTTATATCAATACTACTCCTGAATTGAATAATACATTTGATCATCCGACGGATTATAATGATTTTGAATCAGTAAACAGTTTCAAACACTTTATCAAATCACTTAATTCTGTAGTCGTTCCTCAAAAGTATGAAATGGAATTATTTGTCTTTGCGATTGCTACAAATCAGGACTTAACAAAAGACAGAGAAATTAAACAGAAAATATCATGCATTGTTCAAGGTTCTGATTATTCTGTTTATATTATTACTAACAGTGATGTTAAAGAATTGCAGAGTGATGGAAGTGAATTCCCGTCTTCAAAAGGATATTGTGAAATTAGAAATCTTGGTTTTATCTTTCCATATTATTCAGAGGCAGATTATGTAGTTCAGTTTGATGATGATGAAATAATTAGACCAAATTACCTAGTTGCAATGACAGATATTTATGAAAATAATCAAAATATCTTTTCATTGAATGGTTTGTATGAAAAGGATGGAAAGGTTTTAGTTGATGATAGTGTAGACTATGATTCATGGGGAAAAAACAAAGCAATGAATGAAGATCTTATTAGGCTATCCAAGAGTGGTTCTCCAGTTGAATCTATTTTTGGACTCGGCGGAAATATGAGTTTTAAAAGAGAGTTCTTTTCCCAAGTCTGCTATCCTGGTGGAGTTTCAAGAGGTGAAGATTTTGCTTTGCTTTTGGCTGCCAGGCTTGTTTTTGCTAACGGTAATCATTTAATTAGTCTACCTCCATTCAAACAGGAATTCAGATCTTACTTTACGTCTTCAAAAGATATGACTATCATACATCAACCTCCGGAAAATGGACAGGTTAAAAAACATAAACTCAAACTTGATTTTACTCGATTTATTATGCAGAGAGCTTTTCTGAAAAATTATCTGGATTTTAATGAACTGTATACTTTAAGTCGATATATTTTTCAAATGCTGAAAATAGATGATTATTTGAATTTTGTCAAAGAAGTTTACGATGAGGCTCAGTCTATAGATTCGTCATGGTATTCGGATGAGTTTATTAATTCAGAAATCGCTGATATTGAAAAATTGCTGGATGATTATCAGTATCGTGACCTGTTTGCTGAATATCTTGTTTATCAGAAAAAATATATCGGTTATCTAGAAAAGAATAAAATCGATATTAATAACTATTTATAATGACTAAGGTGTTGATTTAAAATATTATATTCATTATTATTGATATTTAATATACTAATCTACTATTTTTATATTGCAATAATTAATACAATATAGTAAAATTATATGTAATTACGATTCTTTAGTCAACTGATACAGTTTATTTCATTTATATTTGGAGTTGGAACGTGCCTTGTGAATTTGAATACTCTATAATTGGACATGGTAGGCTTGCTACACATCTTTGCCGTTATTTTTCTTTATCGAACATTGCATTTTCTCAATGGCATATTGATCTTGACAAATCGCTACTTCTGGATATCCTGAAAAATTCAAATATTGTACTTCTGGCAATATCTGATAATTCAATTGAATCATTTATTGATGAGAATCATAAAATACTGGAGAATAAAACGGTAATCCATTTCTCAGGAGCTTTAGTTAGTGATAAAGCTTATGGTTGTCATCCGTTGATGACCTTTACAGAACAACTTTATGAACTAGACGTTTATCGTTCAATATTGTTTTGTACTGATGAAGAAATGCCCGACTTTAAGGACTTGTTTCCCAAGCTTGATAATCCAAGTATTAAGGTTCCTGCAGAATCTAAACCTTACTATCATTCACTATGCGTCATGGCTAATAATTTTACCTGCATTTTGTGGCAGAAATTTTATAATGAAATGATAAACAGCTTTGGTGCAAAACCTGAGCAACTTGACAATTTTCTAAAAAGAACTACTGACAATATATCAAATAATTATAAATCTTGTTTAACTGGACCATTAGTTAGAAATGATAAAATTACTATAGAGAAAAATCTAAAAAGTTTAGAGCAGGACAGTTTTCATTCTGTTTATCTTAGTTTTATTCAAGCATATAAAGAATCTATGAAGTCTTTAAATAGTTAATTAATGATATAATTTGACTATTGTGGGCAGTCTTACTAAAATAAATCTATGTAGCGTTAACTATGCCGGATCGTAATCCAGCGAATACGGATATGTAGCTTGGAACAGAGAACTCTAATACAACGTTGCAGTGTTATTTCGTTGTGTGAGAGTTCACAATTATTTGTGTTTCATAAAATATGACACGACTAGTCGTCGCGAACTCTGACGCTAGGAGATCAGAACATGGAATAATTTAATACATTTTCGTGTTTTTTGTGACTTTTGCTGTACCATGGCATAGTCCAGCAGGACGACGACCGGTGGTTCAATAAGTTTCAAGAGAGTTAATTAGTTTCATACATTATAACATTAAAACTTGACAACCTGATAACAACGTATTGAGCTTTACGAGAGGAGGTCTTCATATATTTATTAAGTTTTATATATTTTAAATAACGTTAAATTTAACAAAAAGGAGAGTTCTATGATTATTAAGTCGTCCGTGAAGTATCCAATTATATTTATGTCCGGTTACCTGGCAGTTCAATCGTTTCTGCTCTACAACTTAGTTCTTTATGCTACAACTCCAATTGCACAGGGCGGACTGGGAGAAGATCCTCATTGGGCAAATGCAATATATGCTGTAGCCTGGAGTTTGCAATCAATTATAGCGATATTCTTAATCAAATGGTTTTCTAAATGGGGGTATAAAGAGGGTTTGATAGTTTCAATGGTATTTCAAACTGCAGGATTTTTATTCTTAGCAATTCCTTCTACTACTTTTTTTCTTATTGGAGCTTGCTGCTGGGGAGCAGGTGCTGCCCTATCTGTCAGCCAGAACTATGTTGTACTTAGTGATACAATGACACCTGAACATCCAGGGCGTAGTAATATTTTCCTATTACTTTATGCTATAATGAATGCAGCTGCATTTATTGCTGGAATAATTTCAGGTTTCTCAACACAAATAGGATTTTCCAATGTTTTCTTGATAAGTGCAGCACTTGCTTTACTTATACTACTTTTCCTGCTTTTTATCTATAATAAAAACGTTGAAGCTATTGAAGGTTCTGATTGCTATGATCAGAATATGAGAAAGAAATCAGTTAAATTCGCAGGTTTGATCAAACTTTTTGGTGTTGGTATTGGAACCACTATTTTCATGGTTCTATGTTGCTATATTGCTGAAATTGTAAATATGGTTATAGCCATATCTGTAGTCTGTATATTTATATATCTATTTTTCCTTGTTTTTACTCACAAGGGAGACGAAAGAACAAAAATTTTGACTTTTACTATTCTTATGCTTTTAACTCTTATATTTTGGGCAGGATATAACCTGTATACAGCTACTGGTTTTGTAAGTATACTCGATACAGCAACAAATAGATTAGGTATGGGCGTTCAGGATTATCTGGCAATTGATGCTGGAACCATTATAGTTGTTGGTTTGCCTTTAGCATTTTGGTTAATAGCTCTGGAGAAAAAAGGCATTCATTTTAATGCTGCAATGAGAGTTATAATTGGAATGGTTTTATTAAGTATTGGTTTCCTTGTTCCTGTAATTGGATTTCATGTTGCCGGTTTTGAAAAAATGGATGGTTCTTTTATGATGCTAGCTATTTTCTTCTGTGGTCTTGGAGAAATCTGTGTAGGACCTGTTGGATCAGCTCTTGCAGGGCACTGTTGTACCAAAAAACTTGCTGGTGTTTTTATGGCATTTACTTTTGTTATTGTTTCTGGTTCAGCCGCTATTTCCACTTATTGGGCGGACTGGATGATTGATTCCAAAAGCACAGCTATAACTGATATTACACATCAGTTCAGTCTAACTACTGGAGCATTTTCTATTTTAGCCATTATTTGTGCTATAATTGTTCTAATTCTTTATAAACCATTAGTGAAATGGGGACATTTTACCAAATTTAAAGAAAAAGAAGAAGTACCTCAAATAGATGGTAGTAAATAATTTTTCATATTATCTATCAAATAGTTTTGAAGGTTTTTCGATCTTCAAAACTATTTTTTTGTCTATAATATAACATATACAGTATAATTTTACCTTTTTTTTACGAAATTTTATTGAGCTGATGACTTTTATAACATGTTTGGCTATAATGTTAATAAGTTTAGTTATTCTCACCCTGTTTTTAAGTTAATTTTAGAGTTATGGATTAATAATCCATTTACTAGAGTTAATAATCGAAATAAAATCAATATAAGGAGTGCTCAATGATTCTTCAGAAGTCAGTTAAATACCCAATTATTTTCATGTCAGGTTATCTGGCAGTACAAATGTTCCTGATTGCCAACTTAGTTCTGTATGCGACAACACCTGTTGCAAGGGGGGGATTAGGACAGGATCCTATATGGGCAAATAATATTTATGGAGTTGTCTGGAGTTTACAGGCTATTCTTGCTATATTTGTTATTAAATGGTTTGCTAAATGGGGTTATAAAGAAGGATTAGTAGTTTCAATGATCTTTCAAACAGTTGGATTTTTGATTTTGGCAATTCCAACTACTTCATGTTTTTTAATTGGTTCAAGTTGCTGGGCAGCAGGAGCCGCTTTGTCTGTAAGTCAGAATTATGTTGTACTTAGTGATACAATGTCAGCTGAACATAAAGGACGTAATAATATATTCTTGTTACTTTATGCAATAATGAACGCTGCTGCGTTTGTTGCTATGATAATTTCAGGACTTTCAAGTGCTATTGGATTTAACAATGTATTCCTCATAAGTGCTGCTCTCTCTGTTATTATATTCTTATTTCTTATCTTTATTTATAATAGAAAAGTTGAATCTATTGAAGGCACAGAATGCTATGCCCAGAATATGAGAACTAAATCAGAAAAAATGTCGGGTTTTATCAAACTTTTCGGTGTTGGAATAGTTGTTATGCTTATTCTGATAGCCTGTACTTTAGCAGCTTCAATTGTAAATTTAATAATTACAATTTGTGTAGGTTGTATATTTATATATTTGATTGTCCTGGCTGTTATACACAAAGGTGTAGACAGAACTAAGATCATTACTTTTACTATTCTTATGCTCATAACGGTTGTGTATTGGGCAGGATATAATTTATATGCAGCTACCGGGTTTGTTGAACTATTAGATACTGCCGCAAATAAACATGGAATACCGGTACAGGATTACCTGTCGGTAGATGCTTTAACTATAATTGTTATTGGATTACCTCTTGTATTTTATTTAATTCATCTTGAAAAGAAAGGAATACATTTTAATGCTGCAATGAGAGTTTTAATAGGGATGGCGTTGTTAGGTGTTGCGTTTTGTATCCCTGTTTTAGGATTTTATGTTGCAGGTTTTGGAAAGATCAGTGGTTATTGGATGATATTAACTATTTTCTTATGTGGAATTGCTGAAATCTTTGTAGGTCCTGTGGGACCTGCAGTTGCAGGGCATTGTTCTACTAAGAAGCTTGCGGGAGTATTTATGGCTTTTACTTTTGTGATCGTGTCAGGCTCAGCTCCAATTTCTACATACTGGGCTAACTGGATGATTGCTTCGAAAAGCAAAGCCATAACAGATGTTGCACATCAGTTCAGTTATACAGTAGGAATGTTTGCTGTCTTAGCTTTTGTTTGTGCCATTATAGTTCTTATACTTTATAAACCATTAGTTAAATGGGGACATTTTACCAAATTTAAAGAAAAAGAAGAAGCACCTCAAATAGATGGTACTAACTAAAAAGTTATTATAATAATTAAAAATAGTTTTGAAGATATTTTATCTTCAAAACTATTTTTTTTTATATAATTAATTAGAACAGATTATTAACTATGTAATGATTTGCGTTAATTTACGGTTAATCTGTTCTAGGCTTCACTGGTTTTTAAAGAAACTGTAATTATATTAAGCAAAGAAATAAGAAAGTTTAAAATAAAATAACTACCGGCATATAGGTAAATTATGAATGTTCAGGACTTTAAGTCGAAGAAAAAGAAAAATCAAAAAATTTCAATGATAACCTGTTATGATTATTCTTTTGCAAGGATAATCGATGAGACAGATGTGGATTGTGTATTAGTTGGTGATAGTGGTTCTATGATTATGCATGGTGCTCCTTCTACCGTTTATGCTACGGTTGAAATGATGGCTGCATTAACTAAAGCTGTATCTTCCGGGATAAAAAATAAATTTATACTTGGCGATATGCCTTTTCTCTCTTATAGATCTGGTTTAGACAGTGCCATGAGAGCAGTTGATTTATTGATGAAATCCGGGGCTAATGCCATCAAGCTTGAGGGAGTTAATGGAAATGAAAGTTTGATAGAGCATATAGTTAATTCAGGTGTTCCTGTCATGGGGCATATTGGTTTAACACCTCAATCTGTAAATGCCTTTGGAGGCTACCGCGTTCAGGGTAAAAATAGTAAAAAAGCTGACAAAATGATCAAAGATGCCAAGAAACTTGAATCGTTGGGTTGTTTTGGTATGGTGCTTGAATGTATACCTTCACCTTTAGCAAAGAAAATTACGGAATCAGTATCAATTCCAACAATAGGTATAGGAGCCGGACCTGACACAGATGGCCAGGTACTTGTGTTACAGGATATGCTTGGAATGGCTGATGGAATGAAACCCAAATTTGTTCGTCATTATTTGAAAGGGTTTGAATTAATTCAAAGTGCTGTTAATGATTTCCACACAGATGTTGTAAACGCAAAATATCCATTAAAAGATGAGAGTTATAATTAATGAGAATATTTAAAGATATAGAAGAGTGGAGAGCTTTTAGAAAAAAACTGCCTGCTGAAAAAAAGCTTGGTGTTGTAATGACTATGGGGGCACTGCATAAAGGTCACTTTAGTCTTGTAGAACGAAGTAAAAGTGAAAATGACTTTACTGTCGCAACTATCTTTTTAAACCCAACTCAATTTAATAATAAAGAAGATTTGATCAAATATCCTAAAACTTGGGAAGAGGATGTTAAGGCTCTTGAAAATCTTAATACGGACTTCCTTATTGCTCCGTCTTATAAAGAAATTTACAAAGATAACTATAGATATGTTATTGCTGAAAACGAGTTCAGCAAAATGTTATGCGGTGCATCCAGACCAGGTCATTTTGATGGTGTACTTACAATAGTTATGAAACTTTTACAGATAGCTAAAGCAGACAGAGCTTATTTTGGCGAAAAAGATTATCAGCAGTACCATTTGATAAAAGGAATGGCTGATACATTCTTTATTGATACTGAAATAATTTCCTGTGAAATTATTAGAGAAGATGATAATCTTGCTATGAGTTCCAGAAATCTTAGGTTAAGTGCTTTTGGCAGAAAGTTAGCTGCTTTATATGCAGGCATTATTAGAAAAAATGATGAGATTAGTAATATAATTATAGAGCTTGAAGGTAATGGTATTAAAGTTGATTATTTAGAGGAACACTTTGGTAGAAGATTTGCAGCAGTAATTATTGATGAAATAAGACTGATAGATAACTTTGATTTGAAAGAATGCTGTTAGAAGAATTTATTAGAAAACATTTACATCACAAAGATGGTGGTGTTACAGGAGAACTGAGCTTTTTATAGATAGGAGACAAGAGATCCTAGACTAGAGACAGAAGACTAAAAATAAAAAGTTCAACCATAATGAAACTATGTTTTTGAAATCGTGATTATTGTCTTAGTCGTGATTCGACAACGATAAAGACAACGATAAAGACAACGATATAGACAACGATAAAGACAACGATAAAGACAACGATAAAGACAACGATAAAGACAACGATAAAGACAACGATAAAGACAACGATAAAGACAACGATAAAGACAACGATAAAGACAACGATAAAGACAACGATAAAGACAATTCGTGTTTTTTCGTGATTTTCGTGGTTAATAAATAGTTTAAGAGAGGTAAATATGAAAAGAACGATGCTTAAATCTAAAATACATATGGCTACAGTTACTGAAGCCAAATTGAACTACTTTGGATCTATCAGTGTTGATCCTGATTTGATTGAAAAAGCCAATATATTACTATTTGAAAAAGTTGAAATTTATAACTGTAACAATGGTGAACGATTTGCTACATATGTGATTTTAGGTGAAAAAGGTCAGATATGTCTTAATGGTGCTGCTGCAAGATTAGTAGCTGAGGGAGATAAAGTTATTATTGCATCTTATGCTGAATATGAAGATGAAGAAGCTAAAGAAATGAAACCTGATTTATTATTTGTGGATGACAATAACTGTATTAAAGAGATTAGACATCACAGCCTCTAAAAAGGATACAAGTTGCTCTCCTCTGAAACAACTTTTCTACCACGGAACACTCGGAAAAACACGGAATTTTATTAAATTATTCCATGATCTTATCTCCTAGAGTGAGAGTTCAATGCTTTAGCGTTGCGAGTTTTAAACCGATAAAACTGTACGACTAAAGGTAGTGGCTCCTCTGAAACAAGAACGTGGTCCGTGGTCCGTAATCCGTGGTCCGTTGGGTAGGAACGAAGCTCTAAAACATCACTAAAGTGCTGAACTCTCACCCTACGAACTAATATTGCAAGCTATTACAGGTTTACTGATTCATTAATATCTTAGACTGATGCTTAAGCAGTAGCGGAACATCTACAGAAATATTGTATCTTATGCATACTTTTTTTATTTCCATAAACTTCCGCACTTCCGCACTTCCGCACTTCCGCACTTCCGCACTTCCGCACTTCCGCACTTCCGCACTTTCAAGACTTAGCTAACATTGCTTTAATACTATTTATATATTTTTCAGGACCTCCAGGTTGATATCCTGTCTTTCCAATAACTTTTCCATTTTTATCTAACAGCAGTACTGTAGGATACCCTCTGACTCCATATTTTTTTGCCAGCTTTTGATTTTGACTTTTAAGATCAGCTGACTGAGATTTACTGGATGGAAAATCAACTAGTAATAGAACAAGGTTCTTTTTAGCATAAGCTTTGAATGATGCTTTGGAAAAAACTTCTTTATCAAGTTTAATGCACCATCCACACCAGTCAGAACCTGAAAAATCAGCCAAAATAGGGAGGTTTTTAGCTGCTGCTTCTTTTTTTGCTTCATCGAAATTAGTTAACCAGCCATTTCCAGATGCCATTGCTGGGATAGCTGCCATTATTGTGGCAACAATAAATAGAGAAAGAATTACTTTTTTCATAAGTTAATTTCCTTTAATTAAAATTGATATAGGTAGTGGTTAATTTTATTAATTAACACGAAAACAGTGTACTTTACAAGTGATTATTATTAGAATAAATTATATTCTAAACTTGAATTTTTACCAAAGAAAAACAACATTGTATAAGCTTTATATCTTGATATTAATCAGTTAGGATAAATTCATGTTTTCAAATAGAGTTTTTATAGTAGATTCAAACATAATAACACCATATGGTTTAGGTATTGATATCTGCTTTGAGAATTTAATGTCTGGCAATAGTGCAGTCTCGAAACTTGAGCGTTTTGAAACTGGACATTTTGTTTCTGATAAAGCCGCTGTCATTAAAGACCTTAACACTCCATCCAGTGAATCTTTAGTTTTTAGAATGTTGAAACTACTTCTTAACACCGGCAATTTGTCTTTGCCGGAAGACTGTAAGATGTTTTTAGCTACGACTACTGGCGAGATTGACCTGCTTGAAAGAAGTATTCTTGAAGAAACAGATAGTGCTGATAACAGTAATATTCTAAATTTATTGAAAAAAACAGAAAATCTCATAGGTGCAAAAGAAGGCTCTAGTATTTTAGTATCAGCTGCCTGTGCTTCTTCTACATTAGCTTTGTCTAAAGCTTCTATGATGATTGCAGGTGGAGAAATTGATTCAGCATTAATTATTGCGTGTGATTGTGTAAGTGAATTTGTGTTTTCAGGATTTTCATCCCTAATGGCACTGAGTCCTGATATCGCAAGACCATTTGATAAAAATCGTAATGGTTTAAGTTTAGGAGAGGCGGCTTGCTATACACTGCTTAAGAGCGAAAAACTTCTTAAATCTGAACAATTAAACAAATATGGTGAGATTGCAGGCTGGGGATCATGTAGTGATTCTTTTCATATGACTGGACCTTCTTTAGATGGCTCGGGGTTAGCCAAGACTATTAAATCTGCACTGGAAAAAGCAAAAGTTAACCCTGAAAATATTGGTTCTATTTCTGCTCATGGAACAGGAACAAATTATAATGATACAATGGAAATTAATGCATTTAAAACAGTGTTTAATGATAAAATCGTTCCTGCTTTCTCTATTAAGGGCGGAACTGGACATACTCTTGCAGCAGCAGGATTACTTGAAACTTTGATAACTTTTGAGAGCATGAAAAGAAATATGGTATTACCTACTGTTAATTTTATTGAAGAAGGGGATGATTGTTCAGGAGGATGGATATCTTCGGGCATTAGATCACCTCACAACAGTCAGTATGCTTTGAAAGTAAATGCCGGATTTGGTGGAATTAATGCAGCACTTATCCTTAAGTATGGGTGAGGAACTTTGAAACTTGAAACTTGAAACTTGAAACTGGAAACTGGAAACTTGAAACTTGAAACTTGAAACTTGAAACTTGAAACTTGAAACTGGAAACTTGAAACTTGAAACTGGAAACTTGAAACTTGAAACTGGAAACTTGAAACTTGAAACTTGAAACTTGAAACTTGAAACTTGAAACTTGAAACTTGAAACTTGAAACTTGAAACTTGAAACTGGAAACTTGAAACTTGAAACTTGAAACTGGAAACTGGAAACTGGAAACTGGAAACTGGAAACTGGAAACTGGAAACTGGAAACTTGAAACTGGAAACTGGAAACTGGAAACTGGAAGAAATATACCCAGTCTTCGGGCTTCGCTACTGGAGCTCCTAAGAAACAAAAATAAAAACATCACTATAGTGCTGAACTCTCACTCTATGAAATAGTATTAAAAGCTGGTGTGAGAGTTCAATGCTTCAGCATAGATTAAAACCTGATATTCGTATAGAAACTATAATTATAATTACTTTAAAAATATTTCTCATATAATGGAGGCTGTATGTTGCTAAAAGGTAAGTTGCTTATTTTTAATGTTCTAATATTATTTATACTGATGCTGCTTACAGCAGGATGTGATAATTCCTGGCATAAAGAAAAAGCTACAGTTGCTATTTCCAGTGAACTATTCAATAGGCACAATGAACGGGAATATTTTGTTAATAAAATACTTGATCCATTATCAAAAGAACTTGGAATTAATATTGATTTTATAGGTGTAGGTGACAGCACAAATAGAAAAAGAGTAGATTATCAGAAATACTGGAAGAATGTTACAATTGACATAGCAATAGTTTCATCAGGTACTATGTCCAACTGGATAACTGAAGGTTATCTTGAGGACTTAACTGATACAGTAAAAGAGTGGAAATTTGCAAACTTTTTACCTGTTTCAAAAATAGAAACCATATATAAGTGTAGAACTTATTTTATACCGCTAGTTGGAAATGTATATTTACTTATTGCTAATAAAAAAGCATTAAAATATCTTCCCGATAATACAGACATTAATAATCTTACCTGGGACGAGTTTGCACAGTGGGCCATAAATATTAAAAAATATAACGGCTTTGGTAAAACATTAATGTGCGGAGCTTCAAAATCTTCCTTTACTTATCAGTTCGGCTCCTGTGCTATATCCTATGGCTCAGAGTTTCCTTCTGTAGGTTCTCCTGGGGCTTTGAAAGCATGGGAAATATTTTCAAAAATTGCTGATGCAAATGCTTTTGTTCCTAATGTAAGAGTGATTGCTAATCCTATTGAATCAATGCAGAATGAAAAAGCATGGATTTCTGTATTAGGTAATTATTCTATTGGAGAAATATGCGATTTAAATCCTAATCGTTATGTAATCGCTGATATGCCTAACGGAACTGCAGGTAAAGGGGTTATATTTGGATTTAGTGGGATGGCATTATTGAAAAGTTCAAAGCAGAAAGAAAAAGCAATTCAAATAATAAAATATCTATCCAGACCGGATATTCAACTTAAAATAGCGAGAGGTACAGGAGGATATATTCCAGCTGAGATTAAATCTTTAAAAAGTTTAAATCCGGATCGTCCAAGAGATTTAGTAATTATTAAAGCAGTAAATGAGCTGTTCAGTAAAATTGTTGCATATGGAATACCGTCAGGGAAATATAAAGACTGGAACAGTGTTAAAGAGGTTTTTGACGAGTTATTCCAAAAATATCTCCTTTCTGGTAAAGATTTAAACAATAAAATATTAAAAGAAGCATCTGAAAAATTAAATAATCTTAAGAGAAAGGAATGAGAAGTTAATGGAGTTAAAATACAGTTTGATTAGTAAAACTAAAATTTTGCTGTTGATTTGCGGGCTTACAGTGACGTTGATAGGGGTTGTCGGTTGTGGTAAAACAGAGGATGAAAAATCACTATTTATTCTTAGTCGACTATGGAGTAAACCATCTGAACAACAATATATCAAAAGAGAAATATTCGCTCCATTTGAAAAAGAAAAAGGTATTACCATTAGAATGGATGTCCTGGATGATGCTAAAAATATGCTAAGAGTTGAAATTCAGCAGAAATCTAAAAACTACATAGCTGATATAATTATTTCTCATTCCGGAAATATGTCCCAATGGATAGATAAAGGTTATGTGGAAAGTTTAAATCCAATAATGAAAGACTGGAAAAATAGAGAGATTATTCCTGCTTTCAACAAAAATACTGCGAAAGATGGACAAACTTACTTTATACCAATTGCTGCTGATGTTTATTTGCTGATGGCAAATAAAAAAGCGATGCCATATCTTCCAAAAGGTGTTGATATAAATAAAATTACTTGGGTGGAGCTTGTTGCCTGGGCTAATAATATTAAAAAACAGACAGGAGTGGGACGATTTATTGTCAGTGGTGTAGAGGATCAGAGTTTTCTTTATCAGATTGGGGCATGTGCTTTATCATATGGAAGCAGTTTTCCCAGTGTTAACTCTGAAGGTGCTGTTAAAGCCTGGGAACTTTTTGCCAGTATGTCTAAAGCCTATATTCCAAGTGTAATAAATGTCTCTGACTGTTCATTGCCTTTGAAAAGAGGTGAAGGCTGGTTGACAGTAATGATCAATGCGGCAGTTGCAGAAGTTTTCGCATCAAATCAAACAAGGTATATAGTTGCAGCAATGCCGAAAGGTCCAAAAGGAAGAGGCATGATAGCAGCAGCTAATGGGGTTGGTATTGTTACTCATAGTAAACACCCTGAATTGGCAAGAGAATTTATCGAATATATTACAAACCCTAAAGTTCTAGCTAAAATAGCAAGGGGACCAGGTGGTTTTATTCCGCCTATGGAAGAAACTATGAAATACTTGAATGATGCAGGTCAGGATGAAGTAACCAGGCAGGCAATTGCTCAATTGAACAGAGACAGTATTATTTCAGGTGTTCCCGGAGATCAATATAAATCCTGGACAGCTGTAAAAGTCATTTTTGATAATATTTTTAAACTAAATATTTTGAAAGATAAAAAAATAACTAAAGCTGTTTTGGATAAAGGTGAAGAACAGCTTAATGAGTTGAAAGTTAAGTGAATTCCGTAATCCGTAAACCGTAGTTCAAAAAGAATTGGGGAAGTGAATAAATGTATGTGAAATCAGCAAAAGAATTAGATGTTTATAAGCTGGCATACGAGCAGGCACATGGATTGATTTTTCCAAAGACTGCCAATATATATCGTATGTATTAAGTGAAGTACGTGTATTTTATACGTAAAACAGGCGTCCCGCCTGGGGTGTTAAGAATTGTAAATTCTAAAGTTTTAAAAGTTCTATACTAGGTTTTTGTAAATTCGTGCTCAACCCATTGCATATAATATGCTATAAGTTATTGATTTTACCACACCGCTTTGCGGTGTGACGGTTTGGTGAAATATACCTCACATTGAAATGTGAGGCTACCAAACAATACCGCTTTGCGGTAGTTATAAGATAAATAATATTAACTGATTATTTCTAAAAACTGTTTATTATTCATCACGAAGTGATGAGGTTTGGTAGCCCTGCATTTAAATGCAGGGAACAAAATTAAACACATTCGCACCCCGAAGGTGGTGCTGTAAGTTTTTTTTAGATTGGAAACGTAATAAGTATTATAAAATTTCTTAAAAATTAATCATATTAAAATAGAAAGGAGAGTTGATGTTTATTTTTCGTAAACTGAAATTATTTCTGATTTCAGTAGCAGTTCTTTCCCTGTTGTGTTCAATTACAGGATGCGACAAAGAAAAGGGAAGCAAAAGTGCCAAATCTACTAAAGATACAGGCATTACTATAACTATCTTAAGTGGACTATGGAGCAAACCTTCAGAAGGTGAGTTTGTAGTTACTCAAGTACTTAATCCATTTGCAGAAAAACTTGGAATTAACATCAGTTTTCAAAGAGCTCCTTCAGGTTTAGCTTTTGAGCGTATTAAGATTCAGAAAGCAGCTAATCAGATGAGCAGTAACCTGGAAATTTCTAGCTCAGGTCAATTGGCAAACTGGATTGAAAAAGATTATGTAGTAGATCTGAGTAAATATATTAAAGAGTGGAAAGATTTGAAATTTCTTCCGGCATTTTCAAAAGGGATCAAGCAGGACGGTAAAACTTATTTTATCCCAATATGTGGAAATGTTTATCTTTTGTTTGCTAACAAACAAGCACTTAAATATCTTCCTGAAGGCTGTACTATAGATACACTTACCTGGGATGATTTTGCTGATTGGGCAATTAATATCAAAAAAGGTACAGGTTATGGTAGAACTGTTATTTCTGGTATTCCGCTTAAATCATTCATCTATCAATTTGGCTGCAGTGCTCTATCCTATGGTGCCGGTTTTCCTGAAATTGACTCTCCGGGGGCAAGAAGGGCATGGGGAATTTGGGAAAGAATAGCTCAGGCCGATGCCTTTATACCGAATATTAGAGAAATCGGTGACTGTTCAATACCAATAATTAGAGGTGAAGCCTGGCTGACAATTTTGAATAACACTAAAGTTGGAGAAGCATTTGAGACAAATGAAACCAGATATGTTATCGGTAAAATGCCTTCTGGAACTAAAGGAAGAGGCGCTATTGTCGGTTTTAGCGGAATAGGCATGTTTAAAGGTGCTCCGAATCAGGATTATGCTCTTAAAGTATTGAAGCATTTTACTAATCCTGAAATTCAGGTTAAATTGGCAAGAGGAACAGGTGGTTTTGTTCCTGCTGAAGAAGCCGCTTTGAAATTTCTAGATGATAACGATCCACAGGATATAGTGATCAGAAAAGCTATGCGGGAAATGCAGGGTAATGTTGTGATATCAGGTGTTCCTGCCTATAAATTCAAGTCATGGGGTGCTGTAAAGATGGTTTTTGATAATTTATGGGAAAAGGTCGTGCTAAAGAAGAAAAAAATCACTGAAAAAGATTTCGCAAATGCAGCTAAACAATTAAATGCTTTAAGGAAAAAGTAATATGGGTAAAATAGTTAATAAAAAAACAATGCCTTATCTGCTATTGCTGCCTACTTTTTTGTATTTTGCAGCATTTTGGCTCATTCCGGTAATTCAGTGTATTCGTATGTCATTTCAAACTCCTGAAGGTGCTTATACATTAGCAAATTATTCTTTTGTCTTCAATGATCCAGTTTATCCTTTGGCTCTTTGGAATACTGTGATATTTGTAGCAGTTTCAGTTTCAATTGAATTTGTTCTAGCTCTTTTTCTTGCCATATTGGTAAATAAAAAATTTAGAGGGGTAGGAGTACTGCTTTTTCTTGCAATGTTACCAATGACTATTCCAGCTATTGCCTCGGCTGCTATGTGGCAGACAGGATTTACTGACTATGGATGGTTTAATTCTCTGTTATACCATCTTGGAATTATTACATCAGAGTTTCCGGTCAGCTGGTTAAGTGGTGGAAGATGGAGTATGCTGATTTTAATAATTATTCTTGATGCCTGGGGATCCATACCGTCAATTATGATTATTATTTTAGCTGGACTGCAGGGACTACCTGACGAAGCAAAAGAAGCTGGATACACATTTGGCGCTAAGAAACAGACTGTAATCTGGAAAATAGTGGTTCCCATGATTAAGCCAACTATTGTGACGGCGGTTATATTGAGAATAATTTCTGCGATACAGATCTGGATGTTGATACTGATACTGTTTAATTACGGTCGTCTTCCTGTTCTGCTTTCACGAATTGTATACTGGTCTGAAAAGATGGTAACTATTAAAAACTATCAACAAATAGCAGCTACATATACTGTAGTACTTGCTGTTATTATAACAATAGTAGCAATAGGTTACCTTTATGCATCTGGAGCTATTGGTAGTAAGAAAGGAAAACAATTATGAGCTTACCAAAACCAGTCAAAAAAAGTCTTTTTTATATTTTCCTAACTTGCTTAGCTGTAATTATAATAGTACCAGTATTCTTTTTGATTACTACTTCTTTTATGTCCAATAATGAAGCATATACCTATCCACTGCCAATTATTCCTGCATTCAATTATAAATTTGAAGTAAAAAAACATCCTTCAAAATATGGTGATAGTTACTTTATAAGTACGTATAATAGAACAAAGGATAAGTTTGAAAGTGTTCTTGATACAAATAGTATTCCTCAAATCAAAACATATTTTAGACAGCAGTTGTCTGTTGAAGTAACAGATCAGGAGATTAAGGAACAGTTAAAAGGAATGGTGAATGGAGATGTCAGGTATTTTTCATTTAGAAAATCACTTCTTTATAATTATGTAACATTTTTTAATGTTGTAAGAGATGCAATACCTGCATTTTTTAGGAGTATTTATGTTGCTATAATGACTATCATTATATCTTTAACTCTTGGATCAATGTGCGGATATGCATTTGCACGATATATTTATAAAGGAAAAGATATAACCAAAATTACGATTCTATTCGTCAGAATGTTTCCAGCGGTTGCTTTAGCTGTTCCAATGGTATTAATCTTGACTGCGATGGGACTGTTTGACAATCCATTTGGTTTGTCGTTGGTTTATTCTGTTGGAGCAATTGCTTTGACAGCCTGGATCACTTCCAGTATATTTATTAATCTACCTCTAGAACTCGAAGAAGCGTGTCAGGTGTTCGGGGCTTCAAAATGGCGTGTTTTTTGGAAAATAACACTTCCTCTGGCTCTGCCTGGTCTTGCTGCTTCAACAATGTACATATTCTTAGGCGCCTGGGGTGAAGTATTGATAGCTATGCTGCTAACACAGAATAATCCTACATTCCCGGTTGTTGTGTTTAATACACTTCTTGGAGCATCTGGTGAGGTTAATCTTGTGGCTGCAGGTGGTATTGTTATGCTGATTCCTGCTATTGTTTTTATGTTAATAGTAAAAAAATATCTTAAAACTATGTGGGGAAATGTTTAAGTTCGGAAGTTCGGAAGTTCGGAAGTTCGGAAATTCGGAAATTCGGAAATTCGGAAGTTCGGAAGTTCGGAAGTTGTGAGAAACAAATATAGTGGCTGATCCGTGTATCAGCCTTAAAAGAAAGTGATTTATATAAGATGGGTACAGTCAAACTAGTAGATTTAAAAAAAGTATACGGGAAAAAAACTGTAGCAGTGCACAGTTGTAATCTGGAAATAGGTGAAGGTGAATTTTTAGTTCTCCTCGGTCCTTCCGGGTGTGGAAAAACTACAATAATGAGAATGATTGCAGGTCTTGAAGAGGTAACAGAAGGACGTGTATATCTGGATGGCAAGGATATTACTGAACTTGATCCTAGATTTAGAAATATAGGTATGGTTTTTCAGAACTACGCAATGTGGCCTCACATGACCATTCGTGAAAATATCGAATTTCCTTTAAAATTAAAGAAGTTGCCTAAAGCAAAAAGAGCTGAGATTATAGCAAAAGTTGCTAAAATGACGGCTATTGAAGACTATCTGGATAGATATGTAAGTCAACTGTCGGGAGGACAACGTCAGCGAGCTGCTGTTGCCAGAGCTGTTGCTTATGAACCGAAGATATTCCTCATGGATGAACCTCTATCAGCTCTCGATGCTAAGCTTCGTGAATCAATGAGAACTGATCTAAAAGAGATTCAAAGGGCATCAGGAACCACAACTGTATTTGTGACCCATGACCAGGCAGAAGCACTGAGTTTAGCAGATAGAATTGTTGTTATGAAAATGGGAGAAATTGTTCAGATTGGTACACCTGATGAGGTTTATGATGACTGTAACAGCGTTTTTATAGCTGATTTTATAGGCACACCGCCAACAAATTTCTTTGATGTGAAAATTAAAGAGAATGATTCTTCATGTGAAGTAGTTAATGATGAATTTAAATTTGATTATACTGGTAAAGATTTATCTGCTCTGAAAGCACATGATGGTAAAGAAGTATTATTGGGAATTAGACCTGAGAATATGGTAATAGTTGATGATTCAAAAGATGCTTTTATATCTATTAAATGCGGATTAGTTGAGCCTCAGGGGGCATTTAAAGTAGTTGTGATTTACATCAATAACAAAAAGATGAAAATGGTAGTTGAAGGTGACCGTAAAATCAAAAGAGATGATTTGATACATATTGCCTATAAAGGTGATAAAATTATGTTTTTTGATAAAGAAACCGAGCTGAGGATAAAGTAAGTTCGAAAGTTCGGAAGTTCGTAAGTTCGGGAATGCGAAAGTTCGTAAGTTCGTAAGTTCGTAAGTTCGTAAGTTCGTAAGTTCGTAAGTTCGTAAGTTCGGAAATGCGAAAGTTCGGAAGTTCGAAAGTTCGAGAGTTCGGGAATGCGAAAGTTCGAGAGTTCGAGAGTTGAAAAAAAACAATCAAATTTGACGTAGGGGCAAATCCTTGTGATTGCCCTTTCAGACGTTCGAAAGTTGAAAAAATAAAATTTAACGTAGGGGGCAAATCCTTGTGATTGCCCTTTTTTTTTAAGTTCGGGAATTTATATGTTTGTAATTTAATCTAGGGAGGGTTTAATTCCCTGTTAATTAATACAATTATTTTAGGTTATTCCAGAGAGATTTTTTCGAATTAAATTATATTATATTAGTTGTAAGCCCATAAAATAAAACGAAAAAAGATAATAAGGAAATTAGCAAAAACCCAGAT
>Ga0307988_1000837_pt1 | contig 19518 bp, 27 predicted proteins | sample EllFjometagen183_FD_203166 | JGI IMG/M metagenome (GOLD analysis project Ga0307988, IMG submission 203166) | Marine microbial communities from Ellis Fjord, Antarctic Ocean - #183 | ecosystem: Environmental > Aquatic > Marine > Unclassified | place: Southern Ocean | collected 2014-10-08 | reverse complement strand
TTGAATTTCAAAAAGTTCAACACTATCAACTTCAATGAATATTCCTAAACCACCCATACAATGTATACCGTCTTTTTCAAGACGATATATTTTGATATGAGTACAGTTTTCTTGTTTTTTTATTAGCTCAAACATTTTAATCCACCTTTGAATAAATTAAGAAAAATGACATAGTAGTTGCAGCATCTCCAGTTACCCAAATGTCTCGCCCAGTTCCTTTGAACTCATTGAGGACCAAAGTATCATACTCTTCAGCTACTGTTACCGAACCAGTACCTAAATCAGTTGCACCAGTAGTAGTTCCAACTGCCCATGTACCAGTTGCTGCACCAGTATTTTTAATCAATACTTTCTCTATTAATCTATTATTCTTTTGCGAAGTAATCAGATTAACACTTGTAGCAGCTATAGCACTTCTACCATCAGATAAGCCTAAAGGCGATATTGGACTTCCAGTTGTATTAGCTACTACAACCTCGCCACCTAATGTTCCAACCCAGCCATTTGTCCCAGCTTTGTCGTATGGGAGGGATAGGGTGTTGCCTTGTTCTGTTAAGGTCAAAGTCGTGAAACTTGTAGTTGATGCATTGTCAGCCCTAATGTATAAATCCCCATCCCCACTTATTGAAGAAGTAGAAAACTCAATAGTTTCATCTATCGCACCAGTTGCTATGCCTGATTTAATAGTTTTGCCAACAGAACCAGTAAGGATCCTCATCGAGCTTGCATCAGTTGTGCCTATCATTCTTAAAATATAATTTTTCCCTAGTTGAATACCAGCCGTTATATACATTCCACCAGCACTACTAGGAGTATTAAATTCGTTAGCGGTTACTACGCCAACACTAAGACCAACCCAATCAGAAGTGAAATCTAATGGTTGTGGAATTAAAACATCATTACTCGCATCCCTCGTCTCAAAAGGTTCAACAAAATCTAAAGGTTGTCCGTTGTTCCATCTGTCTGTTACTTCTGCTTGGGTTAGGGCGTGGTTGTGGAGTTTGGCGTAATAAAAAATACCCACAAAAGGATTCGGGGTGGAGGTGGTTCTATCACCTATCCCTAAGTCAATACTATTAGATATGTCGCCACCGACAATGGCTGTTGTCCCAAGATTAATATTCTGTAGATATGTGGTTGAAGTCGCTCCAGTTCTAGTCACAATGTAAGAATATAGTGTATTAGCTAGGATAGGGTATCTTGTGACACTCCCAGAACCACCAATAAATGTATAAATTTCGCTATTAAGTATAAAAGTAGTATAAGCATCGATGTCTTTAGCAAAAACGGCTTGTGTCGAGGTAACATCATCCCCAGTTTTGAAATAAAGCTCAATACTAAAATCTCCAGTACCAAAATTAAGATTTGCATTATCTGGAATACTTGCAGATTGGTCAACTCCGTTTAAGATTAACCCACCAACTGGGCTACTCCATGCGTCTATTAACGCTGAGTTCCAATTTGAACGATTTATTTGTCCGAATGTTACACTTACCATTAAGAATAGTAAGACTAAATATTGTTTAATTTTCATATCTGTACCTCGCATCAATTGTTAAACTTCCTATTAGATAAATTTTATTTAAGTTGTTAATCGTTAATGTGGAACTATCCAAATATCCTAAAACATCCGCTCCGTTTGTTGTTGTTACTGAAGAATCAAAGCCAATGTATAAGATAGAGCCGTTTGTATTATTCGTAATCGTTATTGTCTTACATGCCACGCTTGAACTTGATAGTTGTGTAGCTGTAATTAAAACAGATTTTGCACCATATCCGCCAGTTGTATTCGTCAACGTAGTTCTCACGTTCGCAGATACTTCTAAACTATCAAGTTTTGTATTCGTGCTTGTAGTTAAAGTGTTATTGGTGCCAGTGTTTGAGTTACCAGTTGTTAGCAAGGCATTTCCAGAAGTGATCTTAGTGTTCACCCCTTCAAGTTCCGTGATGTTATCCCTTTGTAAATTTGTTCCAACTGTCAAAGAATCCTTGATGGTTAAATTATTCGTCCTTTGCAAGTTGTTTGAGATGTTCAAGGAATCTAAAATCAATTCTTGCTTTACGATTACTGTGTCCAACTGCCCGCTCGTGCCTAAGCCAGTTCGTGGCTGCGCATAAATTAAGCTGGAGAATAGAATCAGTAATATTAACATATTTTTCATTACACATCCTTTTTTATTATTATCATTAAAACACCATAACTACTATTCGGTGTTATTGTCAGTTCTTGACTACTTATATAAGAATAGTCGCAGTCTAATTGGTTTGTATCTATGAATATCCCAGTCGGGAAGTCGCCACTTGTATCTGATGTTATTGTTAAAATACCACTCGCAAAAGAATACGAAATAGTCCCAACAAAACCAACGGATTTTTCTTCTGTTGCAACCCCAGCTTCAAGTTTAATTCTTAAGTACCTATATATTAAAGACATTTAGGCATCCTTGCTTATGATTACGATTAGCGTGCCATATCCAGAATTTGGTGTTACCGTTAATTCTGTTGTACTTTCATAAGAATAATTGCAATCTAATTGGTTTATGTTTATAAAAATATCATTCGAGAAGTCTCCGCTTGTATCTGAGGTTATCGTCAACGTACCAGCAGAGAAAGCATAAGTTATCAAACCGGCAAAACCAACGGATTTTTCTTCTGTTGCAACACCATCAGTTAATGACACCCTTAGATATTTATATGCATTAACTAAAGCAGAGCCATCTGAAGGACTCCTTACATCGTGGACAAAATCAACTTTCCCACTATATAAAGTTTCCTCTTCATCTGAGACTAAATCCCAAACCATCGAATCGAAACTTAAACTTTGCGTATCTGCTTTCAAAATAGTTCCAGAAAACCAAGTCCAAATATTATCGAAAGTCGAGGTAACTGTTAGGTCAACATATCTATCGTCTAATAGTGAGGTGGTGTTTTTAACGGTCAACTTCACTGTATTTCCAGTATAATCTCCGAGGACTTTTAACCGGTAATTAGCTACATTGTTATCGTCCCCACGTACTATTTTAATTGATTGTGTTTTCATTTAATTCTCATAAGAATATCTAACATCAGTAGTTCCAGAAGAAATTATATAAACTTTATTCAGATTTGAAACGGTCAACTCGTAACTATCGAGGTAATTCAACGGTATCCCATTAGATGCAGTTACCGAAGCATCTGAGCCAATATAGATTATAGTGCCGTCTGTGAAGTTGGTTATTAAAACCTTCTTAGTAGTTACCGCACCACCTAAAACTTCTACCGCAGAAATTGAGTTAGTCGCATACCCAAAAGTGTCATTCCCAACAGAGGCACCAGCGGATACTGCCACCGTGTTAGCTATTGTAACCGCAACGGAGTCCGATAAAACGTCTCCAACGCTCATATCATCTTCAAATAGCATTGTTGAAAGTCTAAATTCTGTCTGTATTTCAGCACCGTTTACAAATAATACTTGATAATATCTTGATGTTATAGGTAAAACTCTCGGTGCAGACTCTGTATCCGTTGTTATAGTATAAGAGTTGGTTTCCGTCCAATTTGTGCCATCGGTGCTGAATCTGATTCTCAACGTCCCACTAACACCAGCAGCATGATTATTATATACTGACACCGCAATACTTGACCAACTCCCATTGCTTATTGAATTAGTGACTTCGCCACTAAATGTTGCAGCAGAATCTAACAAGGTAGTAGAGCTATTGGGTGCGTCCCACATTGTGCGTCTTTGGGAAAAACCCAAAACACTTAAAATCATTAAAAAGAAAACTATTTTTTTCATTACATCTCCATTATTGTTATTAAAATGTTTCGCTTAAATCTATCGGGTCTTTTGATTTTAGACCTATCGTTAAAATATCTTCATAATTTGCTTGCGTTAAAAATGACGTTTCGAAAGAGTCCATTACAAAAGTAACTGGCACACCTAAAGAATCTCTTATCACTACTGAGCCAACACCATCTTCATTGAACCTCGAAACAAAAACATCAGAATATAAATATCCAAAAAGTTCATCGAAGTTTGCCCGCCTTGTAGAAACCGAGGCTGTTTTGAATAATTGCAATCTGAACTCTAATTGCCAGTGCATTTTATCCGCATTTACTATTTCTCTATGATTATTGATGATTGACTCATGCCAGAAAGCTCTGTTTATTGCGTTATCCGCTGTGACTATGAAGTTAGTTAAAATCGTACTTACTGAATAATTCTCATACTCATTCGGCGCCGATCCATTAGTCGTAAAAGTGACTATGTCAGCACCGTTTAAGGTAATTGTAAAATTATTTGTACTTGCATTCTCGAAAACTGAATATATGGTGCCAGCTACCAATGGTGCGGGCAATCCACCGTCCTCAACAAATACCACCAAGTCACCAACCGTTAAGCCGTGGGGCGAAGCAGTAGTTACCCATTGATTGTCTATCGATGTGTTCACGGTGAACACGACAGCAGAAGCTCTCGAGCTTTTGTAAAACCTTGGTGCTTCCCATTGTATTAAACTTGTCCTTCCCATTAACTCACCTCTACTACTGTCATTGTATTATCTTCCAAATCGATTGACCTTAATTGTACGTTTTTAATTGCTAAATTTACATCAGTTGTTATTGTTGTTTCTGTTCTATCCGATCCAACTTCACTTTCCATTTTGTAACCTAAACTGTCCCCCGTAAAGTCATTGTCGTTTGGGTTAGCGCAAGAAGTTGCATAATTCAGAATAGTAGCACCACTGGACGTATGATTGTACACATCCCCAGCAATAGCACCCACCCATTTCCCTTGAAGGAAGAACATCATATTCTTATACCATTGCAATTTAGTATCGCCAGTACCAACTTCAAGCAGAACCAAGCTACTATTTGTATTTGTTGGACTTGCGTAATTGGTTCTTACGCTCCCATTCAGTTCCCAATGTGTGCCGTTCGCATCCGTTGCCAACACATCAGATATATCTTTTTTAAAGGTTAAGTCATCGGTTACACTATAAGACTCTTCAGCTTGTGCATCGCTCAGTATATAGCGACTTGTAGCAAGAGTATTTGTTGGGTCAAAATTCAAGGTTAAAGTGAATAGTTTTAGTATCTGATCTAAATAGTCTAACAAGGTTATTTTGTGTTCTAATGTGTCGTACCCCTCTATATCATTAGATGCTATTTTAGTATGCGAAATAGCGTAATCTTGGTTTATTGCCCAAATGGTAGAGACTCCTAATCTTAAATCTGAGTATGTAAAGTTTTCAGTTGAAGAACCCTCCACATCGTCTACTACTGCCTTTGATTGGAGTATGATAAAACTATCAATAGCTGTAGTGGTTAAATTGCCAGTAGCTCCAGTTAATTGTTTGAATACTACATTTTCTAAAAAGTCTAAAAATCCCACATTTGCTCTACTAATATTATCTATGTTAACATAAGACGATAAAGCAATAGTATCAGTATTCAAAGTTTCATAGTCCAACATTATATCGTCTAAGCCTATTAGCCTATCGAAACAATGAAATTCATAAATAAAACTGTCATCTTTTTTCTTTCTGTTTTTAATCGTACCCCAAAAAAGCACAACTAAGTCATCGTATATCTTCACATCGGTTGCATTGTCTAAAACTGTGTTATTGTAGTTCTGAGACACACTAAACTTAAAACCTTTGGTGGTAATTCCATAATCAAAATTTCTTTGGGTTAAAGGTATTTTTGAGGACTCCACCAAATAATCAGTCACAAAATAACTACCAGCACTATATGACAATTCTATTCTAAAACTCATAATTTTTCGTTTTCGCTTTGCTTAGTCTTTCAATTGCTGGATTTATTTGTCTTTCCGTAAAACCATCTGCATCTAATGTTAGATTAACGCTTGGTGCTTGTGGTCTGTTTTTTTGCATACTCATATTCATAGCTTGGATTGAGCCTAAAACATCACCTAATAATTTATCCGTTTGCCCTACTTTATTACTTGGTGTAACTTGGACACGTTCACCACTTTCTACCATCATAGGGAAAGAGTCATTTGAGTAACCGCTTGGCACGATAAAATCACCACCACCGGCAAACGATGCAACTTTTTTGCCGTTTTCAAAAGTACCGCCATCGTGTGCTGCAATAAGCCCTTGTGCTGCACCTACCCCAGCCGCCAATGCAGCCGTTCCAGTTGCTGCCGCCGCTCCAAAAGTTGCTATACTTGCTAATGCTGCTGGCGTTGCCCATGCCGCCGCAACTGCTGTTCCCGTAACTTGTGCTGACACAATGGCTGTAGCTTCACCAGCTTTTGCAGCCACTTGTTGTGTAAATAATCCTATTATCCACGTTTTAACTAAGTCCCCAACCATTTGGGAGAAACTCGAAGCTAATAAATCCCAACCGTTTTTTAATTTCTCCGAAAAGGTTGTATTTGTATCAGCTAAGTTAGCCCAAAAATTGTTATATGAACTTTCCATTATTCCCAAATCTTCTTGGAACTTTTCGGGGTCTAAATTAGGAGTAGGAGTTTCTTGTTCTTCATCAAAAGCATCCATTTCAGCTTGTGTACCACTATCATCCATTGTGGTATCTGGTGCCATTGGTTTTATGTTATCGAAAGAAACACCATCGCCACGTAAATTAAGAATCTTTAATTCAGCTTCATCCAATTGAGCAATAGTTTCTTTAATTTCGTCTTGGAGTCTCAATATAGCTTCTGGTGCAACCGAGCCTTGTAATTGTAAATCTAATTCAGCTAATTTGTCCGTTAAATTGGTTACGGAACCTACTGCGACCTTGAAGTCTTTACTAATAATTTTCACTGCATCAGAATTGACAGCGTCTAACCTTTCCTTTGCTTCGCTCAATTTTACTTTGAGATTGTCTAAACTTGTAGTCTCAAAGTCTGTTTTAATTTCAACGCTTTTTAATTTATCTATTTCAATTTGGATCAAGCTTATTTCATTAGTTATAGTCTTCTTGTCAAATCCAACTGCAATATTTACTTTAGCTGTAACCGTGCCACTCATAACGTTTCTTATTGCTTCCGCTTCGGCGCTTAATCTAGACAATTTAGCCGCTTCATCGTCACTTAAAAGCCTAGGCATACTCAATAATGGAAATGTTTTATCGCCTATTTCATCGAGTCTTTTAATCAAAAAATCAATTTCAGAATCTTTATATTGGATTTCAAAGGCTGTTATAAAATCTTCATTAACAATAGATTCTAATTGTCGTCTAGCATCTGAAGCCCTACCAGTTAATATATCAAGTCCACCCGTAAAGTTTTCAACTAACCAAGTAATAGAATTTGAGAAATTATCTATAAGTGAAACCGACAGTCCGTCCATTGCAACTGATAATCTATTTATTTTGAACTCAATGCTTTTAGATTGTTCTGCGAAAGCAGTTCCAAAACTTCCCATCGCATCGCCAACTTTATTGAGCTTATCCGCTGTCTTTTCTGCGTTTACACCCGCCATAGCTAACACCGCCAGAACACCCTCTTTCCTTCCAAATGCTTCTTGTAACTTCGTAGCACTACCGCCAGTCTTTTCAAACATTTCAACCATCGCAGATTGAAGCGTCCGAGTCTCAGACCAACCGTCCCCCAACTCTTTGTTCAAACCGTTTATTGCACTTGCGATCTGTGTCATTGCAACGCTTGTTGGTGTTCCTTGTGATGTTAATTGAGCAACTGCACCAGAGACCTCATCAAATGAAACTCCAACTGCAGCGGCTAAAGGTGCCACCATTGAGATTGATGCTGCTATCTCACCAAATGTAGTTTTACCGAGTTCAACAGTTTTGAACATTTTGTCAGCAACTTCACCAGCATCTTCTGAACTCATCCCCCATGCATTTATTACGGTGGTTAAACCATCTACTGAGGTTTTAGTATCCGTTAAGCCAGCGATACCAGCCTTAGCCGCAACCCCTAAGAACTCCATTGAATCTGCAGCTGCAACGCCCGCAGAAACTAACTGATAAAACCCATCTGTAAGCTCTTCTGTAGTTTTGCCAGTTGTGCTTCTGATAGACATTATTGTTTTGCCAAAGCCTTTTAATTCTTTGTCAGTTACTCTAATGATGGTGTTAACATTTCTAAGACCTTTATCTAAGTCTAAAATAGTTTTAGAGGCTTTACGAATTGCAACCGCAATAACCGCGAACATAGCAGTTATGCCACCAAATTTCAGCATCGAGCCTAAGGATGAACTAAAACCAGTTCCGAAACTTTTACCAGCTTTTTTACCAGCTAATTTAGAGCTACTTTCTGTTTTTTTTAATCCATTTTTAAGTTTTGTTGTCTCAGTTTCAACTTCAACGTAAAGAGAACCTATCTTTTCTTTAGACATTTACTTTTCCTCGTCTCATTGCTTCTTCATATTCTTGTTTTATGCTAATTGCTTCATCCTCTTCGCTCATTAGATTAAAATCACCTTGGCGGTATCCGTTCATCAAATTCATAGCACCGTTAATCCTTTTTCTATATTCTGTAATTGGTAAATTTTCAACCTCATCAAAAGGGATGTGAAAAAAATGACATATAAGTTCTTTTGAAACATCGCGGCTTATTCCTTTACCTTTCGCTTTGCCTTCGTCTTTTTTTTTACACCTTCTATCTCATTTATCTGATTAGCAAGCTCAGTAATTTCTTTAGGAGTCAATTTCTTTAATAGTTTCCTAACAGAAAATTCACGTTTCAAAAAAAACCTTTTAAAAAACCCGAACGATTCAAACCAAAGTTCCAAAGATTGATTAACTAAAATAGCGGATATTCTGAGGGCCTTGACAAAAGTCAATTCACCCTCAGTTGAAAAATCCGATAATGCAAAGACATCATTTGTATTTCTTTCACTTAGAATAACATCTTTATTTAATAGTTCTATTTTTAGCTGTTTTCTCATGCAGTTGTCAAAGTTTCTGAGTCAGTAACCGTGAACGTATATGACTTCTTAACCGCTTCGGTTCCAGGCACGTCAACCGTTGTACTATTGCCCGTGATTATACCAGTTCCAGTGTAATAAATAGCACCACTTAGTCTCAATACCAAAGGGTATGAGTCTCCAATAACCAAATCAGTAACACCACCCTCGAAGAACCCCTCGAAAGTTCCAGTGCCACCAGTCCAATCATTTGAAATGAAAGCATTCCACGTTGAATTACTTGAATCTGTTGTATTTATCACTTCGCTTGCTAAGTCTAAAGACCATCCAGTAATTGAGACGCATAGTATAGCACTACCACCGCTTACGTATGTTTGTGCAGTTGTCGGTATTAAAATAGAAAAAGATACGCCTGCATCTATTGCAGTTATAGTATGTTCTCCATTTATATCCGTCATACCCACAACGTCTTCAATTAAAATCCTATCCCCGACATTGACTATTGTGTTATTCACTACCACAATAGTAGTCGTTCCAGTTGCATTAGTAATAGTTCCCGTTCCCGTTCCAACAATTACTTTCCCATCTTCACCACTAACTTTAGCCATTATAACCTCCTAAGATGTTGCTTGGGTTAATGTTCCAGTTCCTTGAAATGTATAAGATTTCTTTACCGCTTCGGTTCCAGGTACATCTGCAACCGTTGAAACGCCAGTAAGAATTGCACTACCGCTGTAATTGTCAGTCGCACCAGCTACTAAAGATAAAGCTGCTGCAGTCCCGCCAATTGTTAAATCTGATACTCCAGCTATCGCAAATCCTTCAAAAGTTCCACTCCAAGATGTCCATCCGTTGCCTAAGAATGTTTTCCAAGTTGAATCTCCAGAATCAGTCGTGTCAATAACCTCACCAGCAACATCACAAGACCATCCAGTAATCGCCGTTAAAGTCTCTCCAAATGTAGCTGTTCCGCTTGCTCCGCTAATTTTTGCCATTTTATTTCTCCTTAATTATGTTCAATTTCTATTCTGTATTCTATTATCGTGTTCCACTTGTCATCTTCTGTTTGGTGGAAACGTTTGCTCCCTCTTTGTAATCTTATCTGCGTGTAATTTGTAAATGTTAACGTTGTTTTTAATAAGTCAATTAAATAACTCTCCATTAAGTCAATATTGTCAGATTCTGCGTTTTCATCATATAAAGAAAACTGGATGTAAGTTTCCTCCCACTCATTGCCACTATCTATTGAGTAGTTATCGGCATAAAAAGAGTAAACACAATAAGGGAATATTGGAGAATCTTCTGTACGTGCGTAATAAATCCGACCATCCACGGCTGTATTAAAGTCGCCAGTAGATGAAAGTTTTGCATATATACTTGCTGCTAATTCTGCGTGTGCCGTCATTTTTTCAACTCACCTTTTAATAATCTCATTATATTAGCTTTATTCGAGAATAATGCCAACCGTAAGAATGCTTGTGCTTTACCGCCCTTAGATGTTGACTTCTTAGAACCGCTCTTATGTGTTCTGTATGTCCCAAATTCGACATATTCAGCATAGTTAACAGACGTGCCAACATTAACAGAAAAACTATTTGTCGGGATGCGAACACCTTCTTTAGCCTTAGCTTTTTGTTCACCACCTTGATCGTTCATATCTTGTGGACTTCCGCCTTTGACGGCCCATGAAATAGAGTTAATAAGCCTTGAAGATATACGAGGGGTTAACTCTTTCGCTCTACCAGCTAAGAACCCGCCAACAACCTTTAATGCACTATCTGCTTTGGACTCATATTTATTAACAATTATATTTGTTTTCCATTTAGACAAGTAGCAATCCGATTTCATAATGGTGTGAGCTTGTTCTGTTCTCTACTAAATTGACACGTGTTATTTTGAATGTGTTTGTTCCATCGTTCCATCTATCGACATAAGCAACAGTGACGGTTGAAGCACAATAACCTCTATGTGTTTCTAAAGGTTTCTTGGACTCGTCATAAATGACTTCTCGCCCGCTTAGTTGCTCTATCCTTGCTGAGAACGTTCCACTTGATGCCCAACTCTTCACGCTATTCCTACTGTGCGTGCCATTCGTTAGAACCACAACTTTACGAGTTATATTCGATGTGTAAAAATCACTTAACAAAAGAAGCTCTCCTATATTGGCTTAACGATTTCATTATTGAATCTGGATAGGACCCAGTTGAATCTGTAGGGGCTAAATAACTAATCGAATAATTACCTACTTTTTCACTTTCTATGTTTTGATTCATTTGCTGATTCATTTGCCAACGTATCATGTTGGAGACAATTGATTTTAACCCATCTGGAAATTGGACTTGATATATTAACGGGCTTGCACTCCCAGCCGCTTCTATCGTAAAAATAGAATCCAAAACAGTTAACGCACCAGCTGTAATAGTATCTATAATATAATGGCCGTTGTTACTTTGTGAATTTATGATATAAATGTCCATATCCGCAACAAAGCCCTCAGTTACAAGTGCTGAGTCTGAATCTGAAATGGTTTTGCCAGAAAAAGACAATGAATCCGAGCTATAATATAAATTGGGATTAGTAAATGGGTTGTTTAAATAACCCACTAACCAACCCCTTAGATCTAATATCATAGCATCGATAAAGTCATCTTGACTTGTATCACTAATCCCTATCCTTGCTTTAACTTCTGATTTCGTTATTAGAGCCATTTTTATACCTATTAAGTATTACTCGTTGGTAAATACCACGCTGTTACAAAACCAGCTGAATTTGTTGCCCATGTGATGGATATATTTCCATCTGAGTTCTTGAACTTTGAACTTGCACCTATTACAATAAGGTGTTCTATTGTGTCACCCACTGCATAAGTATCTGTTTGTGCATTGATACCATAACCAGCGGCAACTGTTGCAACTGTTGAAGCGTGATTTGAATCAATAGTAATTAAAAGTTCACCATCTTTTGGGTATGCAAAAACCATACTATTAGATGTGTTAATTGCTGTACCAGCTCCAGGAGTGATTACAACTCCAGTATCTGAAACAAGCCTTGTAGGTGTTATTGTTGTAACTGCCATTATTTGACTCCATTTTTATTTTTTAATCTTGTTATTTCGCCCTTTAATTGTCCATTCAATCTATTGGACTCTTTTATGTGAGCTTTTAACTTTTCGTTTTCTTCTGATAAATCTTGGGAGCTTACATTTGTAAGCAAGCTCTCAATATTTAATAACTTTTTGTATATTGCATTCTCTCTATTCATTATGCTTCAGCTGTTTTGTCTGCATAAATGGTTCCACTCATATCTGGTCTTACTACTTTTTTACCATAGACATAACGACCTTTCACACCAGTTTTACCAATTTGTAATTCGATTTCTGTCGATGCTATGTGACTTACTGCGCCCGCAAATCCCAAAGATTGTCCAGGTACCAGACACATTATACGAGTCTGTGCGCCAGTCGATGCTGTACCGATTGAAACGTTGTTAGACTCTATAAAATCCCAGCCTAAAGCAGTTGCTAAATAGCCACTTGAATATAATGCTGAGTTATCTGTTTTCGAGCTAATACCAGCTAATGCCATTTTAGATGAAAACCAAGGAGGCACTACCATAGTTTTTCTTATGTCTCGGTCAATCCCAGCATCTGCGAATCTCTCAGTCATGTCCAGAACAGCATCTTCAATGTTTAACGAGTTCATGTTTAAAGGACTTGCATCTGTATAAGTTGTATTGGTAAGTAAGCAACTCGCATACAATGCAGCTAATGCACTATCCACTGTTTTATTTACTTGGTAAGCTGCTTTCCGCGCGGCTTCGCCTAAGATACCAGTTTTTTGGTTATTGTACTCTAAAGTATCTAAAGCATAAGAGAACGATTTATCTTGATCTGCAATTATCTCTAACTGCGTGTCAGTTAAATCTTGCCAAGATATATCCGTTCCATCAGCATAATCGCTTATATCAATATCACCTACTTGTAACATTTTTACTACATCATTTTTTTGGTTAATTTCACCAGAAAATGAGTTATTCGCTAGTTGCGCGAATTGAAGTTTGTCTTCGAGGGCTTTTGTGAATGTTGTCCTCAAAATTCTTAAATTAAAATTGTTCATTTTTTATCCTATGTTTTTTATTGATAATTGGACTTTGTCATAATTTTCTGGTGCATTCCATTCCTTGTCAGTCATTTTATCCAACTGGCTTTTCGTGAACAAATCTTTGCTATCGTTTCCTTTGCTCGGATCAGCGCCTACAATTACGTTTGTTCCAAATTCTGTTTTATATTTTTCTTTTACTGGACTCAATAAATTTTCCCAATCTGCTATCTTACCACCGTCTAATTCAAAATTATATTCACCATCTTTCTTAAATAGTGATTCTAATAGTTCTGGGTGGTTAGCCTCTGAGTCTCTTAAAGCTACCATCAGAGCATTTTTCTTGTTAATACTATTAATTGTAGCCTTGGTTGCTTCTGCTTCCCTTAGGGTTGTTTCGTATAATTCTTTATACTTCCCTTGCTCTTCAAGTATCAACTTGTTTGCTTCTTTTTCTTGCTCTAATTTCTTATCGCTATCTTTCCTTAACTTTTCATTCTCAGACCTTAATTTCTTTAGATAAATGTCTGTCTCTGCGGGTGTATATTTGGGAGTAGTTTCTACTACTTCCGCTTTCTTTGTTTCTTCCGAAACTTTTTCGCTTCCAATAACTTCAGCCATTGAATAACTCCTTAGTTTGATTGATATTTTTGATTATTTATCATTTCATTGTAATTTATAAATATTGCATACATTAGTAAATCAAGAGATACGTGTATCATTTAGCACCCCCAACCCCATAAGCATCGTAATTTTGCCATAAGTTTAACAGAATATATTCAACGCCTTTGGGTAACTTCTTTAACTCTCTCCTAAAGGCTCTCACGCTATTACAATCTTTAACGTGGCTATAATCTTCCTCTTTCCATATGCTTCTGAAATTCTTAGTGAACCTACTGCCTTTTAGTTGTTTATATTTTACTTTCATACAGCCGTCCTTATTTTTTTGGACTCACTCCATTCTTTATAATTCTGGTTCTTGACTAAAACACTTTTCCCTTGCGAATCACGTGCTTTTCTATACTTACCGTTTTCCATTCCTTCAACTTCTGGAACGAGGGTGCATCTACAATTTATATCCTCGGATGCTATTCCAAACATTCTTGGAGCTTCTGCATTACCACCACCGCTATAAAACAAACCTTCTTTGTCTCCCAAAGTACCATCTAAAGATTGATGTGTATCTCGTGTCTTAGAGTCTAATGTAGCAACCCATTTGTTATTTATCCCTAATCCTAAGTTAGCGGCTGCACTTTCAACCTCAGATTCAGCACGTAAATATCCTTTGCTTGAAGCTCTGCCACCTTCTGTTCTTAATATCCTCATCATTTGGCTTGCATTTTTGCCACCAATTGACCCAAGTTCTTTAGCTATTTGTTGGTAAGAATCACCCTTAATAAATCCTTTGGTAATTGCTTGCTTGACTTTTTTGTTGAAACCGCTAATAGTTTCTTTTGCTGAATCTTTCCAGTTTATTAGATTAAAAGGATCAACGTTCTCAGAACCTATGATCACTCTTTTACCGTCAACTATCCCAAATATTTTATGGTTGACAACCCCATCTAACAAAGCCTTTGCAGTCATTGCATCTTGTGGTAGTGCTGTAAATCCTAAATTGATTCCTAAGCCACTCTCTAATGCATACCCACTAATATTATACGTCTCGCTAAACGAACTCTTTATACCATCAGTTATAAGGCTTTTAGACTGATTACCAAGTAATGTTAACTGAGATTGAACACTCTTAGCCATGTTAGAAAGTCTGTTATATTTCCTACCATCCGCAAGGCTCGGAGTATTACCTATCTTTTCATATAAGTTTGCCAAATCTTGCTTAATTTCTTTTAACGATATTTTGTATAGTTCAATCAATTCAATTTCTTTTTTGCTTAATAATCGGTTTACTGATTTTAAACCGGTTTTCATTTTGTTTTCTATATCTGTGTTTATACTCATTCAACATTATCTTCTAAATGCTTTTTTATTTCCTCGTGTAGAGCAAAGTATTTATCTGCGTAATCATCGCCATCTAATGGCGGGTAAAGCTCTATTGCCGAGCCGTGGAAAGATGCATGGTCTATCAATTCATCCATTGAGTCTTTTGCTTTTTTTAGTAAATCATAAGATTTTGTCATTTCATTCCTTTTTATTGGTTATTATCTGTTAAATCTATATTGTTTTCATCTTCTTTCTTTTTCCACTCCAAAGCCGCTTCATAATCTTGGATATAAGGATGTTTTGCAAAATATTCCTCTGGAGGCATATCTGATATTTCTAAGTTTTTAATTATCTCAGTTTCGTTTATTGGCATTGAATAATCAAAGATAAATTTTACTTTTGCTTCTTTCCCTAAATGTTGCAGTACGAACCATACTAATTCTTGGAGTGCTGTCTGTAATTTCCGTTCTAAAGGCTTAACTTTTAATACTAAATTTGAGAATAGGAACTGTAATGCTATTCCACTTGGAGAGTCTCCAAATTTATCAGTTCTCATATTCACACCCATCCCGAACGTGTATATATCTTGAACATTTCTATCTAGTAAGCTGTCGCGTGCTTCTTTTGGTATTTCTAATAACTTCGCATCAACTGTACCATCCTCGCCAACATTTATAGCCTTGAATTTCTTTAGGTTCCTTTGAAATTCTGCTAAATTAGTTCCTTCATATCCTTTTAATACCCAAATAGCATCTTGTAAATCTGCTAAGTTATTGGAAAAATCAGACACGTTAAAATCATAGTCATCTATCTGAGTTTTAATCGGTTGTAAATCTGTCGTTTGATTAGAATTATTATATAGAGCTATGAAGGGAACTTTACCCCAGCTTTTTTGTTCTTTAATTTTTGAAGATGAATTTATTGAACTCCAGTGACCTTGTTCTTCCTCGACTTCGGGGTCTGGAATGTATCTCCTATCTTCTAATTCAATATAATAAGACACATCATTCGCAGTCCACCATTCAACCCTATTCCTTGACTCGGTAACACCATCTGAGTTTATAAAGTCAACTGGATAGTATCGTATCATTTCGACAATCTCAGCTTCATAGTTAGCATCATAGATAGGTATTAATTCAAGTGCTGAAATTATAGTAAACTTAAACAGTCCTTTAACATCATAATAAGGGTGCATAAATTCAACGCCTTGATTACTTGCACCGATAACCCAATCATTTAACTTATCTTGGAAGTTAGCACCTAATATATCACTTACTCCCTCTGTTTCTGGGTCCACTACTATCGCCGTTGGATTACCCACTATATAGCCAGTTTTCTGATCTACCAATAGTTTATGGTATGTATGAACTATTTGATTGTTAGACTTATTGTCATCTGTATATTCAACGCCGTTCACGGTGTATTTTTGGAAAGAATGGTCTAAAATATCTTGCTTACCCAAATAGTAATCAACACCATTCTGCATTGCAATCTTTTCAAGGCTTACCTTATCTTTTTCTATTAAATCCTTGATAATGATAGATTTATTGTCAATAGCTCCAAGTGTTACCATCATTTTTTGGATCATATTTTCGGTTATATACATATTCTTTCCTAAAAACAAAAAACCCGATATTTCTTTATGAAATACCGGGTCTTTTTATTGATTACCGTATTTTTTTTAATAAATGTTGCTTATTTAATTTTGTGTTACTTTATAATCTTATTTATTGCCTTGTCTCCAAGCTCGCTTTTTAATTTGTAGTTCCCATTCCCATCAAAATTGATAGTTAAACTCATAGGTGTTTTCAATTGGAAAATCTTCTCTATTATTTTAATAAGCTCAGTCAAGTTAAAAATCCTATCTTCTTTATAAATACCATATCGGCTAATCCAGTAGTTGCGTCTGGTGCGTCATCTTTCTTGTTCTTTCCCATCTTCACATATCCAGTTAATTCTCTCATATATCTGTCATAATCACTTCCTATTTTATAATCATTTCTAAAGTGGAAGTATTTCTTAATCTGTCCAGACTTCATTAAAATTCTTGTTTCTTTGTTTTGAGTATTAGCTTTCCATTTAACAATGGTTCTGTTTAACGGTTCCTTTTTACTTTCAATTCTAATATTATCATTGTGTCTTTTAATAATCTCTTTTACATTCTTAGCGAAAGACTTACCACCGAAATTTGATTCTGTAATTGTCTTATAAGGTGCGTATTTAATTACTTGTTCTGCTACTAAAGCCTCAGTGACTTCAATCGGATCTTGTGTAAATATAACATCAACTAAATAGACATTTTCGCCTTTAGTAGCTCCGATAATAGAACACAAATTGTCTGTACCTTCATCTGCTGTATCGACATAGCCAACAAAATCACTTGTATCATGTAGCTCTTTTAATGCAAATCTATTTAATGAATCAATAGGGAATAACAGTCCTTTTGATTCGACTGGTTTTTGCATATATTCAGATTCCCAAATTGACTCATCTAATAGATTTTTAGTTTCTAAATATTCTTCAGTTGTTTTAATCTCTTCGCAAAAAGATTTCCCATCAATTAAAGCGGGTATTACTATCTGAGTCCATTTCTCACTTTCCAAGTCTAACAACATGCCTATCGGATCTTTCTTGCTCCAACGTGTAGCAATGTGAATCTCTGGACAATCCTTTTCCATCCTTGATTTATGGGTTGACATATACCAACTCCAAGTTTTATCTAACATTGTCTCAGATAGTGCATCTTCAAGGTTTTTAATAGGGTCATCTAATATAGCTGCTGTTCTGCAGCCTTTTCCAGTTATTGCACCACCTATTCCAGCACAAAAGTAACTTGATTGCTCGCTTCCTTCAATAGCCCAATCGTCAACGGCTTTCTTATCTCCTTTTAATCTCACTTCTGGAAACACATTCAAGAATAATTCTTTTTGTACTATTGCTCGGACATCATAACTGAATTTCTGAGCTAAAGAATAACCGTAAGTGTTTCGCATAAATGAAGCCTTTGAATCTCTTCCAATACTCCAAGCATTCCACATAGATACAATGTAAGACTTTCCAGCTCTCGGAGGCATTGATACCATTAATTTCTTAATATCACCTTCTGAAACTTGCTGTAAAGCATTAGCCACTGTTTTTAAGTGTTGCTTACCTTCATTAAAAAAAAGAACATCCATATAAGTACAGAAAGACCAGAAGTCTTCCCTTGCTTCATCTATTTTATCTAACTCTAATAATCTTTCAAGTTCATGTATTTCATCATTAGTTATCAAGTTTATACTTTAATTGTTTGATTCTCTCAGCTCGTTCTTCTGTTGTTAGCTCTGTATGTTCTATATTGCCAGAATGTTCAATATCTCTTTTGTCTCTCCAATCTTTGACTCTTCTATTCTTTAACCAGAATATCATAGCTGTTGTGTCTCTATCTTCTGTGGCTCTTTTGTACAAACTTTTAACCACATTCATGTCAGCTTGAGCCTTACCTTTTTTTATGGTGTCCTTAAACTGGGACTCTTCTTTCTTATATCTGCTTAATGTTGACCTATTTATTCCCAACCATTCAGCTATTTCAACATCAGTTAATCCTAATGCTGCTAACTTACCAACCTCTATTAAGTCTATTTTGTCAATCTTTTTAGGTCTTCCTACTTTAGCCATTGAACACCTCGGAGTTTTTCACGTATAAAGATAAAAATCTTCTGTATGGTTTATTAACACAACTTGAAAGTTCGATATATGTTTGTCCCTCTTCTGGGAATGTATGGATAGCCAAATGGCTTTCGGACAACAAATATAATGAGCTATACCCATAAGGTTTAAAGTAGTGTTCGCTGAACGATAATACCCCAAAGCCAGAAGAAACTAACAACCAATCAAATCGCCTTTTGATTGTCTCTGGGTCGGTTTCATCTATCCAATCAGTGAAATTATATATTTGGGCTTTCATTCTGTTCCATATCTGTGAAGTCTAATTTAGGGAATATGTTTTTAATCTCTTTTGGGTTGCCCTTGTAAAACACTAATATATTTTGATGTGTTTTGACTACCTTGCGATTACCCATTATACGTTCAGCCCTCATGGCAGCCGTCCCAGACTGTTCGACCAATATCAACTCATTATATAAATTTGTGCCATTAGCTTCAAATATATCCTTTATGTGGCCAACGAATCTATAATAAAACCCTTGCTTGTCCCTTATATCACCTACCGCTATAACTGCAAATCGATTATTTTTTAAACATTTTATAGCATCGGAAAAAGCGTTGTCTAGTATTTTTATAAAGCTGCTATATTCTTTTTGGTTACTTGCATCGTTGTCCAAATTAGAATAAACCTCCAAATCAAAATAAGGAGGGCAACTGAATAATAAGTCTTGGCTGTTTTCCCCTATGTGCTTTAATACATTTTGCCCATCATCACAAATATATTTGCTATTTGTCCCGCTCAGTCTTTTGTTGTTTAAGTCTGTTTGCTCTTTCCTCAACTCTATGCCTGTGAATGTATTCCCTAAATAGTCAGACACGTACCCAAAAACACTATCCCCCGCAAAACAATCAAACGTCTTGCAATTGTCTGACCCAAACCATCTATTTACTATTTCTGCTAATACTGGGTCTAATATAGAGACGTTTGGTGCAACGGT
>Ga0307988_1000836_pt1 | contig 19524 bp, 21 predicted proteins | sample EllFjometagen183_FD_203166 | JGI IMG/M metagenome (GOLD analysis project Ga0307988, IMG submission 203166) | Marine microbial communities from Ellis Fjord, Antarctic Ocean - #183 | ecosystem: Environmental > Aquatic > Marine > Unclassified | place: Southern Ocean | collected 2014-10-08 | reverse complement strand
GATCCTTTATTTCATCAAATAAGAAAACGTATTCCGGTCAATTTTGGAATGCTCGATGTTTCACCAATCATTGTATTTTTAGCAATATATTTTATTCAGATATTTATAGTAAACAGTCTGATTCATTTAGCAAGAACTTTGGTTCAACTTTAATTTTAAAGAGGCTACAATGGGCATTACTCCAACAGTTGTTAGACAAAAAGAATTCTCAACAAGATTTCGAGGCTTTGACATTCAGGAAATAGATTCTTTTCTTGAAGAAGTTGCAAAAGAAATTCAAGATCTAAACAGCAAGGTTGAAAGAGAATTATTAGATAAAGAACGGGTTTACCTTGAAAACCAGGGGTACAGGGAGCGCGAGGATTCCATGAAAAAATCCATGCTCCAATCCCAGAAAGTTCTGGATCAGATGAAAGAGAATGCCGAAAAATCCTCCCAGAATATTGTTGCAGAAGCAGAAGTCAGGGCAGAAAAAATCCTATCCCGGGCACATAACAGGCTCTCACAATTACACAATGACATAAATGAGCTAAAAAGGCAGAGGATACAGCTTGAAATGCAGATCAGCTCAATTCTGGAATCCCATTCAAAAATGCTTGAAATCACTAAAGATGAAAATAAAGCTCAAGATGAGGCAGACTCAACATTAAAATTTTTAAACCACGGATAGTAACTATAAACGGTTAGCAAATATAAATATGGATAAATGGGAGTAGCTATATATGGCTGAAATTGATGCTTTTTTTAAATTGCTGAATGACAAAGGAGCTTCTGACCTCCACCTTTCCGCAGGAGAGCAACCGGCATTGAGAATTGATGGAGATATTGAACGAATAAAATATCAGAAACTCTCAAGCGACATTCTAAGAAAACTTCTATATGAAATTACACCTGAGGAAAAAATAAAGATATTTGAAGAAACAGGTGATGTTGACTTTGGATATGAGATCCCGGGCCTTGCGCGTTATAGAGCAAATTACTTTATGCAGAAAGATGGTGTAAATGCAGTTTTCCGTGAAATTCCCAGCAAAATTCAATCGGCGGAAGTGCTCGGCCTGCCCGCAGTTATAAATAAACTGGCAACCCTTCCAAGAGGCCTTGTCCTTGTAACAGGACCTACCGGAAGTGGAAAATCAACAACCCTTGCTGCAATTTTAGACCAGGCCAACAGGCTTAGAAAAGACCATATTATTACTATTGAAGATCCTATAGAATTTGTGCATACCAGTAAAAATTGTATTGTAAACCATCGTGAAGTAAGTGTGCACACGAAAACATTTACAGCAGCATTAAGGGGTGCTTTGCGTGAAGACCCCGATATTATACTGGTTGGAGAGCTCAGGGACCTTGAAACCATCTCCCTTGCTCTTGAAGCTGCAAATACAGGGCATCTTGTATTCAGCACACTTCATACCTCAAGTACTGTAAAAACAATTGACCGTATTATTGAAGTATTTCCTGCCCATGAGCAGGCGCAAATCAGATCTTCTCTTTCTGACAGTTTAAGAGCAGTTATTGGCCAGTCACTCTTTAAAAGACTTCATCAGCCCGGCCGATGCGTAGCTCTTGAAGTATTAATTGCAACGCCTGGTGTGCGTAACCTTATAAGAGAAAATAAAAGCCATCAAATCCCTTCCATGATCCAGACCGGTAAAATGTATGGAATGCAGCTCATGGATGATTCCATAATGGAACTTTTAAAAAAGAAATGGATCGGGGCTGAAGAAGCATATGAAAAGTGCTTTAATAAAGAACAGTTCAGACCATTTTTAAAAACGCCGCCAGCGGATTTCACAGAAATATAATCAAGTTTAATTTTAAGCAAAAGGATAAACATAGAATATGCGAAGAAAAGAGATTGATTATATACTCATGAAAATGCTTAAATCTAAAAAAAGCATCTCGGATTTGAATTTTACTCCGGGTAAACCCATTCAGATTGAAAGCGATGGTGAACTTATACCTGTAAGGATGACACCCAATTTTAACAACCTGACAGCTTTCCAGACTGAAATCATCGCATTAAATCTTATTAACAACAGCCGTGAATTAACAGAATCTCTATTAAAGCATGGATCATGTGATTTCAGTTATCAATTACGAGACTCAGTCCGTTTCAGGGTAAATGTATTTTCAAGATCCGGCAAATACTCTATTGCCATGAGAAAACTTGAGACTGTTATTCCTACAATTCAAGAGCTAAATCTTCCGGATGTGTTTTATCAGATGGCCGAGGAGAAAAACGGACTCTTGTTTGTTACTGGCGCCACAGGAGTTGGAAAATCAACATCTCTTGCTGCACTTTTAAATCATATAAATGAAAACAAAGCATATCATGTCATAACTCTGGAAGACCCTATTGAATTCCAACATTCTCAGAAACAATCTACATTTAATCAAAGAGAACTTGCAACTGATTTTGACACTTTTGAAAATGGCCTGAGAGCTGCCATGAGGCAGGCGCCAAAAGTAATTCTGGTAGGTGAGATGCGTGACAGAGAAACAATAGAAATAGGGCTTGCCGCAGCTGAAACAGGTCATCTGGTTGTGACAACCCTCCATACCGCAGATGCCGGCCAGACCATCAACCGTGTTCTGGGTATGTTCAACACTGAAGAGGAGAAACTAATTAGAGTTCGGCTTGCAGACGCTCTCAAATGGGTTGTTTCCCAAAAACTTTTGCCTAAAACAGGGGGAAGCAGAATTGCAGCCTTTGAAGTCATGTGCACCAGTTTAAGGGTGAAAGACTCAATTCTACATGGAGAATCTGAAGGTAATTCGTTTGCAGAAATCATCAAGCAGGGTAGTGCCAGAAGCATGATCAGTTTTGATGAATATATTATTAACTTATATGAACAAGGGCTGATTGAAGAGAACACTGCGAATGTATATGCTACGCGAAAAGATATTGTTGGCAGGGGTATTGATACTATTAAAAGCTCTCGTGGTGAGTCCACCTCAGATATAGAATCACTTGAATTAGATCGTGGATATAGAAGGAGTAACTAACTATGAAAATCATATGCATCAGTTGCCAGGCAAAATTCAACGTTGATGATTCAAAGATTCCAAAAGATAAGAAAAATGCTTTTTTACATTGCCCTAAATGTCATTCCAAAGTAAAAATCCCGACTTTTCAGCCAAAAGAGAGTGGTGGAGCACAAGTACTTCCTGATATTTTCGCAACTTCCTTTATGTCTGATGTTGAAAAGAAAGCCCTTATATGTGTTGATAATCCTTCATACAGAGAAATAATCCAGAGAGCGCTTACTAAAAATGAGTTTCAGGGGAATGCTGCTGATAATGTTGCCTTTGCACTGCAATTCCTTGAAATCCAGCAATATAATGCAATCATTCTTGATGAAGCCTATGAAAAAGGCACTGGTAAAGACAAAATCATGGATGAATTGGAAAGAATGGATATTGCATTTAGAAGAGACATCTGCATCGTCTTGCTGAGCAAACAGATCAAAACAGGGGATAATATGAACACCCTGCATTCCAGTGTAAACAAAGTCGTCAATTATAATGATATGAATATTTTTGAAAATTTTTTTAAAGTCGGCGTAAAAGAACACAAACAATTTTATTCTATCTATAATATGGCCATGCGATCAATTGGAAAAATATAAAAACTTCATTTCTCACAATTTTGCCAAAGCTCTTTAGAGAATTATGCCTTCCTTTTCATTCACAGAAAAAAAGTTTCTATCCCTTAAAAAAGAAACACAGCACAAATGGGTTATCAAATGGCTGACTGATATTTATCAAAATTTTATTACCAATAGAATAAACTCTGATAGCATTGCTTCTTTTGTATCAAATTATATTAGGATAATAAAATGGATGGGCATCTCGCCTGTAAAATTTCCAAAATCAAAAAAAAACAGAGACTGGGTTGAATTTATATCTGATTCAATTCATTTTCACAGAGTTGAGGCAGGGATTTCACCAAAAGATCATGACCTTCTAAATAGACCTTTTACCATTGTTACAAAAGATGATTTACCAAATCAAAAAACCGAAGCCTTGGATTACCATATTGCAATAGATTGCTTCCGAAGCCTTTTCAATGTTGGATCAATATTTAGAATTTGTGATGCAGCAGGCTTTAAATCCATAATACTGGGCAACACTCCCGGTCAGGAGCATAATTCAGTGCAAAAGACGTCCATGGGGACCTCTGACTGGATTAAAACTGAAAAGACAAATAATCTCGCATCAACATTAATGGGAAAAAAAGAAAAGGGCTATTCAATTATAGGTATTGAAACAATAAAAGGCTCAAAAGAATATACTGCCTTTAAATGGCCGGAAAAAGCAATCATTGTTATGGGAAATGAAGAATACGGTATTTCAAGACATGTCCTTAGAATTTGTGATTATTTTGTCCATATTCCCATGTTTGGTAGAAAGAATTCGATAAATGTGGCAAATGCGTCTTCTGTTATCATGTTTCATATTGCCCAAAAATTTAAATTTTGACTAAATTACCCCGGGAACAATAAAATGAGAAAACAAGATCAACTGACAGTCGGGTTGGCACAGATAGCACCGTTATGGCTGAACAAAAATCAGACAATTTCTAAAGTCATTTCTTATATTAAAAAAGCAGCAGAAAAAGAGTGTAATATTGTTACTTTCGGTGAAGCGCTTTTACCGGGTTACCCTTTCTGGATAGATAAAACCGATGGCGCACAATTTAATAATCCTTTTCAAAAAGAAATGCACTCGCACTATATGACCCAGGCTGTAGATATAGAGTCAGGTGACCTTGACGATATTTGTAAACTTGCCAGGGAGAAACAGATTGCTGTTGTGCTTGGCTGTATTGAACGGCCCAGAGAGAGAGGCGGGCACAGCCTGTATTGTTCCCTTGTCTACATTAATGAACAGGGGCTGGTTGCATCTGTTCACAGAAAATTAATGCCAACCTACGAAGAAAGATTAACCTGGTCTCCCGGAGATGGAAATGGTTTGCAGGTTCATTCTTTAAAAAATTTCACTATTGGCAGTTTAAATTGCTGGGAAAACTGGATGCCTCTGGTAAGAAGCGCGCTTTATGCTCAGGGAGAAGATCTCCACATTGCCATCTGGCCCGGTGGTTTACATAACACCCAGGACATAACCAGGTTCATCGCCAAAGAATCAAGATCTTTTGTTATTTCTGTTTCAGGTTTAATGCGCCAATCAGATCTTCCCAAAGATACCCCCCATTATGAAAAATTATATCCTGCATTTCCCGAAATAACAGCCAATGGGGGTTCTTGTGTTGCCGGACCTGATGGTGAGTGGATAGTAGAACCGTTCTGTGATTCAGAAAAGCTGATTACAGCAACTATTGATCATGCAAAAGTGAGGGAAGAAAGACAAAATTTTGACCCATCAGGCCATTATTCCAGACCTGATGTTACAAAGCTATATGTAAACCGTAAGCGCCAGAGCATTCTGAAAGATTTTAAATAATATTTGCAGTAGTAGGTTTATCAAAATAATGGACACATTCCAAAAATATCTTAAAAATATTAGCAGAGCGAACAACCTTGATATCTCAAAAAATGATGCCCAAGGCGGCCAGTGGATATTTCACCATGGCATGTTATTTCAAAGCCCTGATGCATGGTGGCATAACAGGGCAGGCTCCCGCCCGGAAAAACGAAATACATTACATGAAGGAGTGGACATCCTTTTTTACAAAAATAATAAGAATGAAATGAAACAACTGAATCATACAACACTTGTACCGGCAGCAAATAGTGGTACAGTTATAAATATTTGCCATGACTTTATTTATCAATCTATTATTATTCTTGATACCTTATCTGCTCAGAATAAGTTTGACCTGATTTTTGTCTACTCACACATTATACCCATAAGTGACCTGACCAGTGGTAGCAGAGTAAACCAGGGAGAGATTATTGCAACCATTGCCAAAACAGACAAAAAGAAAACTGATCTTCCCCCTCACCTGCACCTTTCAGCAATGGAGATACCCAAAGGAATGCCAGTTGAAAATCTAAACTGGAAGTTTTTTACTGACAAAGAGAGTGAGATCAATTTGGTAAACCCTGTGTTGATATAAATTCCAATCTTTCTAAAAAAATTAAAAAAATCTTTCAAATTCTTTTAAGGCTTTATCATACTCTTTTTTACTTATTTTCTTAAATTTATACATACGGGTAAGTAAAATTTTAGTTCTATTTTTTAGCCGCTTTGTCGGATGATTCGGATTCCATTTCCTAGGATTAGGAATAATGGAAGCTAATCTGGCAGACTCAAATATGCTTATTTTACTAGCAGACTTTTTAAAATATTTAAGGCAGGCTGATTGTACTCCAAAAACGCCGTCTCCAAATTCTATATAGTTAAGATATAAATCAAAAATCCTCTGCTTGGAAAGCTGTTTTTCAATTTTACAGGTTAAAAAAGCTTCTTCAATTTTCCTTAATATTGATTTTTCAGAGGATAAATAAAAGTTCTTTGCAAGTTGCTGGGTAATTGTACTGCCCCCTCTTTTGAACTTTCTCTTTTTTATATTAGTTATAATGGATTCTTTTATCTCTCCAAAATCAAATCCATTGTGAAAAAAGAACCCGCCATCTTCACTTATCCTGACAGCATCCTTTAAATCCTGGTTTATTTTTGAGTATGGCACATATTTATGGGAAATAAACATCTTCTTCCCTTTAACCCTGGCTTCATTCATTCGTATCTGCATAAAAGCCGTTTTCTCGGGGTTTTTGCCTTTGAAATCTTTTGGGTCAGGCATGTGCAAATAAAATGCGATAATCATTATAAAAATTACAAAAAATAAAAACAGTACACATTTAAAAAAATTCAGCATAACACCCTTTCTTATTCTTAAATCAAAACAACAGAAGATATATAACTTATCTTAACTTGCCATGGCAAACAAAATATAACAGGCAATTACCAATGTAGGCATTCAATAACAAATTGCAAAATCAATTTATTCTATTGACTTACTGCTCTTTTTTCCTTATGTTGCTATTTAGGTAGCAACATTTTTCAGGTGAGATAATGGACAATATTTCAAGTTTAAAAGAACTGGGGTTTACTCAATATGAAGCAGCATGTTATATGGCGCTTATCAGTAAGCACCCTTTGAATGGCTCAAAATTAAGCCAGCTTTCGGGCATAGCAAGATCAAGAATTTATGATGTCTTGCGCAGCATGATATCCAAAGGATATGTTCTTGAAACAGAATCTTCTTTGTATGCTCCTTTTCCACCGGATGAATTAATTAAAAAACTCAAACTCGATTTTAAAAAAACGATCAAAACTTTTGAAAAAGAAGTTGCTAAATCATTGCAGGAGCCTGTTTATGAGTACATCTGGACCCTCACAGGTTATGATAATATTATGCTCAAAGCCAAAGAAATGATTCAAAATGCTAAACACGAAGTCTATGCACGGTTATTTTCCAAGGCAAGTGATTATCTGGAAAAATATCTTAAACAAGCTGACAAACGCGGCGTAAATATAAGGTACGTTGCCATGGGAGACGTGTCTGTGGATTTTGATGTCCAGGTCATACATCCGGAAAAAGACCTGCTCATTGAAAAAATAGGAGGGAGATCCTTTGATATTATTACGGACAAAAAAGAATCTCTTGCAGGTATATTTGACCCGGACAACGAAGAATTATCGCCCATAAGCTGGACAAGAAACAAATGGTTTGTAACTGCCAACCGAGATAGCCTGCGCCATGATTTCTACCATTATTTTCTAACCAAAACTTATGATGACAATGAAGAACTGACAGAAAAAGAGAAAAAGATTTATCAAATAATAAAAAAAGATGAATAAATCAATAGAAGGTTGATTTAGAAGGAGGCAGCATGGATGTATTAAAAAAAAGCAATAGAGAAACAGGGTTTTCCAATTTTTCAGATTCAGATATTTTTGAATTAGAAGAAAATTGTGGAGCACACCATTATGAAAGAGTCAAACTGGTTGTAAGGCATGCGATTGGATGCTGGCTCTATGATGAAACAGGGAAAAAATACTTAGATTGCCTTGCAGCATATTCTGCTGCCAACCCAGGCCATCACCACCCTGACTTAATTCAAGCAATAACAAATGCTCTTGAGGGAAAATTTGCATCAGTGCTGTCCAATGTGGTTTATACAGACCCCCTAGGAGTATTTCTCTCAAAAGCAGCAGATTTTGCCCCCCAGCTTGCTCCGCGATTTGGGAATAATGGCAATAAAGTTCTACCAAAAAATGGTGGCGTTGAGTCTGTTGAAACAGCCATAAAAACAATGCGGTACTATGGCTACAAACAAAAAGACATCAAGGATGGTGATCAGGAGATTATCGTGTTTGACAATAACTTTCATGGCCGTACGATTTCTGTGGTTTCTTTTTCCAGCAGTGAAAAATCAAAGCAAGGTTTTGGCCCTCTAACACCCGGATATGTATCTGTACCATTTGGCGATATCTTTGCTGTTAAAAAAGCAATCAACAAAAACACATGCGGTATCCTTGTGGAACCCATGCAGGGAGAAGGTGGCATGAAAGTACCGCCGGAAGGATTCTTAAAAGGCTTGAGAACGCTTGCAGATGAAAATGACCTGTTGCTTGTATGCGATGAAATCCAAGTAGGCCTTGGAAGAACCGGGAAGAAATTCTGCTTTGAACATGAAAACATTGTGCCTGATGGCATCATATTAGGCAAAGCACTTTCCGGTGGAATTATCCCCCTATCTGTATTTATAACAAACGCAAAAATTATGGACATGGTTTTCAGTAAAGGATCTGACGGCTCAACTTTTGGAGGGTACCCTCTGGCCTGCGTTGCAGGAATTGCAGCCCTGGATATTATTGAAAAAGAAAACCTTGTTGAAAGGTCAGCAGAAAAAGGCAAAATTTTAAAAGAAAAAATTGAAAAAATTGCTGCAAAATCACCCCATGTAAAAGAGGTTCGAGGCAAAGGCTTGTTCATCGGTATCGAAGTTAAAAAGGGGAATGCAATGAAGTTCTGCCGTAAGCTTGCAGATCTTGGTGTGGTTGCCAATGACAGCCATGGCCACACAATAAGAATTTCGCCTCCATTGATTATCAATGATCAGGAAATAGAATTTCTGGTCAAACAACTTGAAACAGTTTTGCTGGATAAATAGCTCTTAATGTGTTGAAAGCGCAACTTTGATATTAGACTCAAGGGAATTAAGCCTTTTGCCTACCAGTGTTTTGTATTCTGCAAGGTATTTCTCAGCAAGGGGCTTACCCGGAGTCGATTTAATCATATTTGGATTTATCGGTTTTCTGTTGATTCTCACTTCATAGTGTACATGGGGTCCTGTCGCATGACCGGTACTTCCTACTTTTGCAACAACCTCTCCCTGGCTTACAAATTTTCCGGGCTTTACCAAAAGCTTACTGCAATGTCCATAATAGGTCTCATACCCATTGGGATGAACAACAATCACAAGTTTGCCATACCCTGGTGACCATCCTGCAAACCTGACCTTACCATTTGCTGTGGCAAAAATAGGCGTACCTGTGCGGGAGCCATAATCAATACCAGTATGCCTCCTGTATTTTTTCAAAACCGGATGGAACCTGCGAAGAGAGAAAGAAGATGTTATATGGCCTGATTTAATGGGCACACGTAAAAACATTTTTCTCATTGGCTTACCATTTTCATCATAGTAATTTTCAAACTTACCATTGTTAAACAAAAAAGCTGAAAATGTTTTGCCTGGTGCAATATAACGAGCTGCCAAAATTTTACCATACTTAACAAACTTGCCGTCTTTACTTAACTTCTCAAACTCAATTTGAACTCTATCACCGGTCCTGGGGAAAAGAAAAAAATCAATATCCCAGGAAAATATCTCAGCAAACTGGAAAGCCAATGTGTGCCCCTCACCGCCAGACAATATAGTCTGAAACAAAGAGTCCTTTAAAATAAATTTCTTTACCACTGTTTCCTTTGTCAGTAAAAACTCTTGTTTTTCAACAAGGAAAACACCATTATCATTCTTTGTTGCCAGGTATTGAGTTAACAGGTCTCTCTTATAAATAAACTTCATAAGTTCATTGTCTTTGGAAAAAAACAATGTATATTGATCACCCTTTTGAGCTCTTTTAAAATCAAAAACGTTTCTGAAATTATCTGACAGTTTTAGAATTTCCAGAGAAGAAACGCCATGGTCTCTTAGCTCACAATAAATTGGTTGTCTGTTTATTGATCCTTTCTTGATAATATATTCAGGCTCAATGCTATTATTATAGAATTTAATTGATTTGGATTGTTCCTGGATAAGGCTTTCAATAATCTGCTTTGCTATGTCCGGCCTTTTGGTAGAAGCATCATGGATAATATCTGTTTTTGAAGTGGTAGATAGTATAAGGTTAAATAATAAAACAATTGAGAAAATAATTACTGCACTGAAAAATGTATATCTTTTCTTTATTCTTTGTATCTTTGCCAAAAGTGCCAGCCCTTCTTGCTATTGGTAAAATCAAAACTCCTACTACCACTATATGACAAATTCAGCAATGTCAATAAAATTTAAATGAAATTATATGGTTGCGCCTAAAAACAATAGTCCAAGTATCATTAAGAGCAACCCTGCAAAAAGTTCAAACAAAGCTTCAAAGTTAACTGCTTGTTTTTTTCTTTTCTCATTTGCTATATGTAAGGCAAATTTCCCTGATATTGCCAGAGCAATAACAATTGATACAGTAAAAGCCATTCCAATGGAAATGGCTATACCAAGTACTAGGCTGAGAACCATGAGATCCATGGACAGAGCAAACAGCATTACAACGATCACACCAGGGCAAGGGATACATCCGATAACAGCTGCAGGCACTACCGAATTTAACTTTGAATTAATACTTGACGTTGTTCTATTTTTTTTTACTATTTTATAAAAGCTATATAAAAAAAGCACTGCACCTATAAACGAAATAATAGAATAACTTATAATTTGAGTGATATTTGTATATTGATCAAGATTACCCATAATGGATGAATGTGTAATAAACCGAATAAAAAATACAAAAATAATCCCGGAAATGCCATGGAACAAGGCAACAGTATTGCTGAAGATCAGCCCTTGACGGTAAGAGGGCTTTTGAGTCAAAACATATGACAAAGCAATAGCCTTTCCGTGCCCTGGGCCTGCAGCGTGAATGATACCATACAAAACTGCAGCCAGAATTAATAAGATAATGGGTTTTATGCTGCCACCGGTTTCTGCCTGCCTGACAAGTCTGGCCATGTGTACTTTCAAATACTTCTGCAAGTCAATTATCTTAACAAAAACCTTACTCAAGATAACAGGCTTAGAGAATGAAACTATTGGTTTCTTATCTGCATGTTGTGTTGTAAATGGGTTGCCTGAATGGACACAGGGAACAAGTAAAAAAGAACAAAAAACTGTGCCAAGGATTATGAAAAAAAATCTTCTTTTCATTTTGCCAACCTAAACTCCAAAAATAATGCCGTTGGGCAGATCATATCAAAATATATCTTTGTTGATTTATCTTCCTGGATCATTACTTCTGTTTCAAATCGCTCTATATCCCCTTTAACTTCATCCAAAACTGCTCCATGGTGTTCAGCAAAAGAGATGGCTGAATAATAGGTTGGATCGTATGTAGCAACAATAATTCTTTTTGTATTGAAAGAAGCACTCACATGACATGGTATAAAAAAATCATAGATCAATTTTTTATTAATTATTGTAGCAGAAAAATGTTGAACAAATTTTACATTAAAAGGCACATTATCAATTTTTATAAAAGTAAAATAATTAGAGTTAGCTAAATATGAAAACGCTTTTTCTTTAATTGTTGTGACTTCATTTTTTTCCAGAAGTTGATTTTTGTTGATATCATAATCACCAGCTATCATGGTTGTAAACATATCATCAAACTCCCATTGTATTCTAAAACCAGCGACTCCTTTAGCATCGAAAACAATTTTTATCTTCTGGTTTATAAAAACATGGGGGTGAGCAAATGATTCTGTTTTAAAAAACACGACCACTAAAAAACCAATTGATAGGATGCAAAACCAATTTTTCATTATTCGACCTTATGTCCAAAAAATGCTTTAGCAATCTTGTTAAAACCGCAGGCAAGCTGAGTGCTATCTATTTCATCCTCACCAAACCATTTTAGAGCCTGCCCTTCAGTAAGATTGATCTGACTGATATCCAGATTCTCTTTTTTCCAGAAAACATATTCTGTTCTATCAAAAAATTCTACAACCTTAAACGTTTCAAAACCTTTTAAGTCCAGATCCATCTCTTCTTTCATTTCCCTGACAATGCATTGTTCCGGTGTTTCATCTTCCTCAACATGCCCTCCGGGTATATCCCACATATTAGGATAAGGGATGCTGGGTATATCATCCCTTAGAAAAAGCAAAATCTGTCTTTGACTATTATAAAATATTATACTGCAGCCTTTTCTTTTCATAACCGTTTGCCTGCTCCATTAGCTTCCAGAAAATTCTGCAACCTTTTATATGGATGTGCTCCTACAAGTTTTTTCTGATTTACGATATAAGTTGGTGCTGCCAACAAATTCAGCTTTCTGGCAAGTTGCCAGTCAGAATCCACATGGGGCTTAAATGTCTTATTTTCAATATGCTTTATGGCATCGTTCCCTGACAAACCTATTGATTGGGCAATATCTGCAAGAACTCCGGGGTCAGAGATATTCAACCCATTGCCATAAAAAGCATTAAAGACAGCAGCATGATAATCATCACCTTTATTCATGGCTTCTGCCCAACAACCTAATTGCTGGGCTAAATTACTATTATATATTTTTTTCAGCTCACAGGAAGGAAGATCTAAGTCATCAGACATTTTTTTAAATTTAGCAGCCATTATCTTGGGATCAACCTGCAAGCCTTCTGCTACCTTCTCAATTAATATACCTTCCGTGGCAATATCGGGCCGCAGGGGAAATGCCCGCCACTTTATCTTTATATTATACTCCTGCTTAAGCTTTTTAACACGACCTGTGCTGAAATAACACCATTGTCAGATATAGTCGGAAAACATTTCAACATTTATTGTTTTAGTCATTTTGCATGTCTCGTGGTTACATATAAATTAGAAAATTATCGAAATATAAACCCTTTATTAAGAAGATCTTTTGGATCAAAATAAAACTGATGCTGGCCTGTAAAAGAGGCAGTGCCGGCAACCTGGGGGATAACAGCATCATGGGGGCCATACTTTGTCTCCTCAACAACCTTAACTGTCATTAAAGTATCAAGCAGACTTTCTATTGTAATATCCTGGCCCATGTTTATTTCATTTCTTGCATAGTGTATGGCTGCTCTTGCACTAACGCCGGACCCTGTCGGAGATCTATCTACTTCTCCTTCGGCAAAAACACAGACATTTCTTGAGTGATGATTTTCATCTAATGCTTTGCCTATTATAATTGTCCCGTAAAGAAAGCTAAGATCTTTTTCAAAGGGATGATTTATCTCAAACTGATCCATTACAGAGTTTTTAATTCTTCTTCCATAGTCAATGAGCTTGTTATACTCATCTGCTGTGAGTTTTAAATTTAATTCCGAAGCATTGCAGAAAACATAAAATGCCCCACCATAGGCTATATCAAAATGAACTGTCCCAAGTTCCGGCACGTTTACAACCTGGTCCTTAAGATATAAAAATGATGGTACGTTTTGAAAAGAAACCTTTTCCACAACACCATTTTTCATATAAGCTTTGGAATATATTTTCCCCGGAGGGGCGTTGATTACCAACTCAGGTTCATTCCCCTGCTTTTTAATCAGCCCTGTTTCCAGCACAAACTTGGTTAAAGCGATAATGGCATGACCACACATAGTACTGTAGCCTTCATTATGCATAAAAAACGTACCAAAATCAGCATCATCTGTACACGGAGGGGTTATTACAGCACCATACATATCCGCATGCCCTCTTGGTTCAAACATTAACCCGGTCCGAATATCATCAAGGTTGTCTTTAAAAAACCTCCTTTTTTCAAGAATTGTCTTTCCCTTAATTTCAGGAAGACCTTTCGTAATAATTCTTAGCGGTTCTCCCCCGGTGTGCATATCTGTTGTTTCAATTACCTGAAAATCATCAGGTATATTATAAGATATGTCATTCAAAAAAGTTTTCATGTAATGATTGCTCCATAAATCATTCAGGTTAATATCTTCTGTCCAATGTTTAATTCTAAAGCTTTTTCAAAAAGAGTCTGGGCGACTATTAAATCAAACAACCCCATTCCAACAGATTTAAAAAGCCTTGTCTCTGAAGTTTTTTTATCTACAAAAACTTTACCGGCAACAAGATCAGCAATTTCCACAATCTGATCGTTTTTTACCCAATTGTTCTCCAGAGGTGTTAAAAGGTCTCCGGATTCTTTTTTTGCAACCATTGTATCAACAAATATTGTGGATGTAAGCTTAAACAATGACTCAGGAAACTCTCTCATATCAGGCTTGTACGAACCGATACCAATAATTGTCCTGTTTTTCAACACGTCTTTATCATCCGGGATAACAGGTTTGGAAGAAGTGGTGGCAGTGATTACTATATCTGATTTTTCAATGGCATGTCTTGCTGATTCAGATTTATGGACAACAATATTTTTATGCCACTTATCTACCTGCTCTTTAAGTAATTGTATGTGTTCATCCTTAAAGTCAAATACAAAAATATTACTTATTTCAGCCTCACAACAAGCAAAAACAGCTTGATGGATTCCCTGAACACCGGCCCCGATAATGGCAAGGTTTTTACTTTTATCCGGAGCAAGGTATCGTATGCCGATCCCTCCCACAGCGCCGGTTCTCATCGCTGTAAGCTTGGATCCGTCAATTATGGCAGCCACTTCTCCTGTATCTCCAAAATTCAATACCATATTACCATAAATCACTGGTTTATCTTTTCTAACATTTTCAGGAAAAACAGAGACAAGCTTTGTACCAAAATACTTTTCCGTAAAGCATGGCATGAGCAATAATGTATTATCACCCTGGGAGATGTGAAATCTGTCCGGCATGGTAAATTGCTTTTTACTCATGATCAGTAATGCCTTTTCTAGGGCATCAACCAATTGCTTCAGGCTTAATATTTTTTCGATGTCATTTGCATTTATATATAACATAATAAATTCCTTTTTTATAATGGCCCAGGCAGGTTTTTATTGTGAGGGAGATTTGAGGTGAACATCTCTTTGCGGGAAGGGTATTGTAATACCGTTTTCTTTAAAAACATCCCAGACATTTAAAAGGACTTCACTCCTGATATTTTCAACACCATTTTCCGGATCATTTATCCAGAACCTTAATTCAAGGTCAACAGAGCTATCTCCAAATCCCTTTAAAAGGCAGGTTGGTTCGGGATCAGGTATAATTCTGGCAACTCCTTTGACAGAAGACAATATTAAAACAATAGCATTATGGGGGTCAGAGTCATAGGAAATACCAATGGGAACATCCAACCGAATTTTTGTATTGGAAAATGACCAGTTAATCACTTTCTGTGTGATTAAATCTTCATTGGGAATCAAATGCTCTGAGCCATCCCGGATCACAACGGAAACATATCTGCTCTGAAGTTTTGATATATATCCATATACATCCCCAATTTCGATCACATCGCCGGGTTTAATGGATTTATCCAAAAGAAGAATAATGCCACTGATAAAATTACTGACTACTTTTTGGAGCCCAAAACCAAGACCGACGCCTAAGGCCCCTCCAAAGACTGCAAGAGTTGTAAGCTCAATACCTGCGCTATGCAATGCCACAAGAATGATAATGGAATAAATGGTTACTTTTACAGTTTTAACCAGTAGAACAGCAGTAGACCCTTCTAATTCAGGTATACTGTCTAATTTTTCTTCCAGCAGTTCTGACAGGTAATTACCAAAAACAAGTAAAACAGAACATACTATAAAGGCTTTAAATATTGAAAGAGCCGTAATATGTATCTTCCCCATTTTAAAGCCAATCTGGTCAAGAAAAGCAGACATGGGTTCTAAAAGGTCAAATAGAAAAAGAATCACAATCAACCAGGCAGATATTGCAAATACTTTGCCCCAGAATTCACTGAAAAATGTTGATTTAATAATCTTAATTAAAACCCTGGTCGCTATAAAAATTCCAAAAAAATACAGAATTGCAGAAGGGTATTTTATCTGGTACAGGGCAGTTGAACATATAAAGATAAATATAATAATAAAAATTATAGGCGTCTGTTTCAGAGTCACTTCAAAAAATTTTCTAACAACAGGATAAACTCTATCAGAAAGTGTTATTTTATTTTTAAAAATATTTTTAACAGCAATGCCAGCTAAAAGGCCAAGGCCAATGCAGAGAAAAATAATAACAAACTGAATAATAGTTTCAGGTTGTACAATATTGTCCATAACTTTCTGGGCTATCTGAGTAATCCAACTCTGCATTTGCTCCATAGAATAATTCATGATCCATAATCTCTATCAAGACTCAATGAAGTTGTAAAGTGCTGATTCATAAGCAGGTCATTTTAGATTGACATCTATCAACGCTTAGGCTAAAAATCTTTTAATATTTTACCTTTATTATTGGTTAGCTTAAAAAGCATGGATCATCATTTTAAAACATCTCCCGGCACAAATCAGGAAGATTTAAGAAGAGTTAACAACCTTCACAAAGACTTAAAAAAAATTCTTGAAAAAGAGCTTAAAGCCGGAAACAGTATTTTTAAAACATCAGAAGGGGACCCTTTAGAGACGTCGATTCTTGTACTCCTAAGCAAGCCCTTTACGAATAAATACACGATTGGCCAGGCTGAATATTTTGGAGTAAACAATCCCTATTATTGGAAAGGGGAATACAGGGTGCCGAACACAGACCATACACTGGCCTGTAAGTTTTGAATCTGATCAATGATACTCTGTATTAAGTATAAGATTTCTATCTACCTGATAATTATTTTTAAGCTAATATTAGCAAAGAGATTTTCATGGAAGAAAAAAACAAAAAACATATATGGTTCCCGGCAAAGGAATACGCCTAGGGCTGGGGTGATAAAAAATAAGGTTACTGATTTTTTTTATCAAAGTCATCCCAGAAGTCCTTTTCCGGATCCTGCCATTCTTTTCCAAAGAATTTATCAAAAAAAGGTTTAAGGCTGGCAAACCATGTAGCGCCTGCTTTAACTCTCTTCTGCCTTGCATTTAATACATCTTCTATATAAAGGATTATATCCACAAGTTTATCCTTGGGGATATAGGCATCTGCCCCAAGCTTAATGGATTTCTTCAAATTTGCAGGACTTAATGCATGGGCTGTAAACATCAATGTGGGGATATCTAATTTGTGGGTAATTTCAAGAAGATCATACCCCCTGACTCCCATGATATCAAGAACAGCAACATCATAGGTATTATTTCTAAGAAATTTGACTGCGTTTTCAAAACTTGAAGATGCGTCAACAATAAAATCATCAAGTAATTCTTCTAACGTCTCAAGTATATCCGGCTCATCATCAACTATTAAAACTCTTTTAAGACTTTTTTTTAGGGCTTGATCTTCTCTATTCTCCATGGATAATCTGCTAAATCACTCCTATAAAGTCAACATTGGTTTTCTGCTGAAAATTCTCTATCCTTTTAAAAATTTCTTTAAGCATTGTCTGATCAATTCGGGAAAGGTTTTTAGGGTTAATATAATTATTCGGTTTTTTCCCTTCATCAATAATAGTTGTGACCTGTTTTACAAATCTTAAATTCATAAGATAATTATATGACTGAGTAATATCATTATATTCTTCAGTTGTTAAAATATCTTTTGTGTAAAGCCTGAAAAGTCTTGAAAGCGTATTGGCTTCCTTTATACCATTTTTAAGGGCATAGATCCTTGCACAGTCAACTATGGGAAGTATTGCCATCTTAAGATCAAAGGAGTCCTTATGCTCTCCTTTGGAATGCACAACAAAATTCCTGAAAAATCCCATTGGGGGTTTAACATAGAGAGCATTCTCTGTTAAATGCCTGAAAAACCCGGGCCAGTTTTCTAATGATTTTAAAAAAAAAGTATGAAGATCATCGGTTAGGTATGTATCTCCCCAGGCTCCTTTGAAATCAAAAAAAATGCTTGAATGGAGAAGGTCTTCAAGATCTGCTGTATGAATCCATTTTGAAAAATATTGTTTCCACACAGAAAAAGGCTGGCACCATTTTGGATTCATCGCCATATTATTTCCTTCACAGAATACAAACCCGGCTTTATCGAGCCATGTGCATATAAGAACAGATAATTCTTTAAAATAGGATGCGGCTTTGACTTGCAGGTTTTCATCCTCTATATCTTCATATACAATTGCATTATCCTGATCAGTTTTCAAAGTCTGTTCTGCTCTTCCCTCACTTCCCATAATCATAAAAGCAAACTTACACGGTGGATTACCCGTCTTATATAGGGCAAATCTGATGATTTTATCTAATATGGCATCGGAAAAAGCAGTGATAAGCTTAGTCAGATTCTGGGTATTAACCCCATTCTTTATAGAATCAAGTAACATTTCAGGAAGCCTGCTGTGAATATTTTCAAGCTGTTCAAACTTTACAGCTGATTTTATCTCTTTTATCAGAAGGTATGGAGATTTACCCTGAGCATCTAGAAGGTCGTTCTGGGTAAGCACTCCTGTGATCTTACCTGTTTTATTACGAACAGGAAGATGGTTTAAATTATTTTTCATTAATAAAAGCAAGGCCTCGAAAACCTGGGATTCTGCATCAACAGATATGAGCGAACCTGACATAATTTCAGAAACAGGGGCAGTTATGTCGTACTCTTTAGCCACAACTCTTTCTCTCAAATCACTATCTGTAACTATGCCATTGATTTTATTTTTATCATCTTTAATAAAAATGGAACTGATATTATGTTTGGTCATTTTTTGGGCAGCCAGGGTGATTGTTGCTTTGAAAGAACAGGAAACCAGGTTGGGCTTAAATATTGCTGCTATTGGCTGGCTAAAAAAAAGAGACGTGTCCTCTTTATTTTTTTGCCTAGATAAAATCCCTGCATGGGATTTGTTTTTCACCCATTTACTAAAAGCATCTATAAAAAATTCCTTGAATTGATCAAATTTAGCACATAAGTCAAGAAATTTTGCAGCCGGTAAGGTGTAAAAAACTGAATCCTCGATAACTTTTAATGTGATTACAGACACAGAATCATTCATCAGTATAGACATACCACCGTATGTGTCTCCTACACCAAGTCTGTCTTTAAGGATTTTTCCGTTACTGCCTTCAAAAGATCTGTCTAGAGAGCCTTCTGCAATTACATAAAAATCTTCAACTATTGACTCTCCCTGATCAAAAAGCACTATATCTTTTCTATATTTTTTAACTGTGAAATGCTTAAATAATTCTTCCGTGACTTTTTCAGGAAGAAAGGAAAAAGGCGGGGTTTTTAATAGTATATCTAATTCATATTGTCCCATATAAGGCTCTCTTAAATAGGTATTGGTACTTTATGCATAT
>Ga0307988_1000835_pt1 | contig 19528 bp, 16 predicted proteins | sample EllFjometagen183_FD_203166 | JGI IMG/M metagenome (GOLD analysis project Ga0307988, IMG submission 203166) | Marine microbial communities from Ellis Fjord, Antarctic Ocean - #183 | ecosystem: Environmental > Aquatic > Marine > Unclassified | place: Southern Ocean | collected 2014-10-08 | reverse complement strand
ATACGACGGTACGGACATTTGAATTTTAATTAGAGTGTCCACAGTATAAAACTTAAAATGGGTGATATAGTCAATAAAGAGAGTGACATTTATAAGCAAAAAAAAGATTTCGTGGACACTCTAATTATTACTGGATCAACTTTTAAGGAGATCAAATGAACACTCAGAAATCAACATTGAAGATGCTACTTATTTTCATGACATGTTTTGTAACGGTAATAATTTTTGCCAAAGAGATTTCGATTATTTCATTTAATGATTTTCATGGAAGGTTTGATGAAGAGAATAAAAGTGTGGGGATTGCAAAGTTTGCTTCTACTGATTTAATAAATGATTCAACATTAATACCTAAGTAAATTTTTTGATCAATGTTAATTTTATCAATACTTTTCTTGTATAGTTTGATTGCAGGTATAGGAGAATCTTCACATTTCTTTAGTAATGCAGCAGAAATTAGAATTAAACCCTGTAGGAAATTATGAAGTTTAGGTTCTTCAGTTGTTTCAATCCACAGTTTTTCCAATACTTCATGAGTTTCCCACCAATATTGATGGTTGAAAAGATCAATGGAATAGAGATATAACTTTGAATTAGTCCAAGTATTATTATTGAATACAAACTCGTTCTGTTGATTTAGTCCTATTAACTCAGACTTAAAAAGTTCAGCTATGTTACGGTCAATTCCAGGTATAAAACGTATTTGTGGAAGTGTAATGTCTGTATAACGTATTATATTTATTTTGATATATTTGTTCCTTATATATGCTTGAAACAGTAAATCTTTAGAGATTTTATCTCCTGATGCAGTCTTTAATTGGACATATGAAATCTCGAAAACAAAAATTTTAGCAAGCTATCAGCATGTAGCTCCGCTATACTATTTCTTTTTGTCGTCATCAATAGTTATATATTCAGCATCCACATAATCTGATTTTTCTTCTTTTGTATTACGATTGTTCTTATTATTTCTTAAATTATTAATATTTTTGAAAAAAGGATTTTCCTTTGGGTTGAAGGACATATGAGCTTTGCTGAATTTATTTCTGGTTAAGTACATTATTATAAGAACAATGCTGACTATTATCATTAAAAGAGGAACAGCAATAAATAATACAACAATTGTAATAGGTATAAATAATATAAGAGCTATAAGTTTTGTTAAAGATAGAGATTTAAAGTTTGATGGAAATTTCATAAGCGCAAGTCCTTATTTTATGTAAAATGGTATAATAAACAGTTTCATGAGAAAGCAATATAATATATATATTAGAAATATACAGCTTGTTGCTAATTATATTTTAATTTTATTCAATTAGTTTTATTTATATTCTTGAATACATTAAATAATATTTATATGTTATGGTCAATAATTTTCAATAAAAACCACAGCCATGATTTTTTTCATGTTATAGAGAAAATTCGAGGCAAATTATAAATTAATAAAGCCGAAAAGATTAATGCTTTCGGTATAACTAGAGTAGCTTATTATGAGACGAATTTTAGTGAAAACCAGTGAAGAAAAAAAAATAATTTTTAAATGCTTATTACTTTTTATAGTATTAGTAGTAGTGGACCAGATTACGAAGTATATAATAGTGACTCAGCATGAGCTTGTGTATAAACCATTTATTGTAATACCTGGTATTTTTAATATTGTGTCAGTAAGAAACACTGGAGCTGCTTGGGGAATGTTTAATGGTAACAACATTCTTTTGTTGTCCGTTGCAGTAGTAGCTTTTATAATATTAATTTATTTTTTTAGGTCAATAGCTGAAGGTTGCTCAGAGCGATATTATGCTATATCTTTAATCTTAAGTGGAATAGTTGGAAATTCTTGCGATAGAGTAATACGAGGATCTGTGGTAGATTTTCTTGATTTTTATTATAAATCTTACCATTGGCCTTCTTTTAATGTAGCTGACAGTGCTATTTGTGTTGGAGTTTGCTTACTTATAGTTTCATTTTTATTTAGGTCCCCCAAATGACTGTGAGAGTTTTATCGTATACTAACGATATATATCTATTCAATTCTTAATATTTTACTTGTGAATTCTTAAAATGACTAATAATCCACCCTTAATTGTAGTCGTAGGTGCAACAGCTTCAGGTAAAAGTAAGCTGTCTTTGAAAATAGCTCAAAATTTGCAATGTGAAATAATTTCAGCAGATTCTATGCAGGTTTATAGAGGAATGGATATCGGAACGGCTAAACCGTCAAAAAGGTATCAGGCAATTGTTAAACATCATTTAGTTGATGTTCTTGATATAAATCAAAGACTTGATGTATATTATTATGTAAAGCATGCAGAAGATGCGATAGCTGATATTTATGGTCGAAATAAAATCCCTTTGATTGTTGGAGGAAGCGGTTTATATATAAGAGCTCTTTTATATGGGTTAGATCCTTTGCCGAGTTCTGTAAACTTGCGGAATATATTGCGACAGAAATATCAGGGAGAAGATGGTGAAAAATGTTTGATCAATGATATTGCTAAAATCGACCCTAAAGCTATAGATGTATTAGGGTGTACCAATATTAGAAAATTACTTAGAGCTATGGAAGTTTTCATGTTGACTGAAAAATCAATAACTGAGCAACAGGCTGTTTGGAGTGAGAATAAACTTCAGTATAATGCTTCTGTATACTGCTTGATAAGGGAACGAAGTGATTTATTTGAGAGAATTACCAGAAGAACTGATAATATGCTTAAACAAGGATGGATTGAGGAGACAGAGTTATTATTGAAAAAAGGTTTACTTGATACACCAACTGCAAGGCAGGCTATAGGATATGAACTCATTTCTAAATATTTAGCTGGGAATATTAACTATGAAGAAATGAAGGTCAGGATTGTTTCCAGTACAAAAAAATATGCAAGAAGGCAGGATACATGGTTTAAAAACCAACATCCTGAGGCAAAGCGTATTTTGCATACACAAATTACACACACATGTAAATCTATAGTGAATGAATTCACAAATAGTTCAATACGAACTTGAATGCAACGAAATGCAACTGTAAATTATTTTTAATAGTATATAAAGCTGTTTTTGAAGAATTAGAAGAATAATTGAGTTCATGATTGAACTAGGTGATAACTGAGGAATTTATTATTGTTCTTTTTTTTCGAACAGTTGTATTAAAAACGAACATTCTTGTTGTGTTATGTGGCTTTTGAGGCTGTAAGCATTTTAGATTCTTTATATGTGACATATCTTTAGAAGTAAAACATATAAATCTTTTGAATAAGCCCAATTCATCACATTTTTCTTTGTTCTCTTTAGGCACATTAGACTATACATTGGTTCTTTCAGGTCAGTTAGTTTATTTTGTATACTCCAGTGAAAAGTATTGCAATAACTCTAAGCTGATTTTTTTTCATTGAATCAGAATGTTTTTTGGCATATATAATGCTGTAAAAATAGTTTTAACATATGAGTTTATATTAATTACAGATGAACTTTAAGCTTGAAATTGAAAAGGTACAATACTATATTACTATCTAGATTTATGTCTTTTCTTCAATGCTGTATAACTAACTAAATAAGAAGAGTTTTTTGTACAATGAAATTTGTATCCTTCACAATTATATTTTTTATTACAGTTTCTGGATTTACTCAGGAATCATATAGAAATTTTTTTGCAGATGTAAAAATTAATTTAACTACTGCATCTACACCAGTATATGATGTTAGTAATGTTAAGAGAGTAAAGTCAACATCAGAAAAATGGTTATTAATAAATCTAGAGTATACTACAGGACTTAGTCAGAAAAAGCTTGAACTTACTAATAAATATATGGATGGTTTGACTATTCAATTTGAATTGGTTTATAAAGGTTCATCAGGTAATAAATCATATTATTTTTCAAAGCAAATTGATTATCTCTCAGTGAAATATGATGGTGGTAAAAATTATGCATTAGTATTATTGCATCCTAATACTGTAAATAGAATTAAATATCCCATTAAAAAAATAAAAAAAACATTAAATCGTTTTGTTGTAAAAGTAACTTTCTTTTTAGATGGAGAAAAGATTCTGGAAGAGTATTCTCCTTCATCTAAATCATACATTAAATTATTTAATAAAATTATTAGTTATGAAAAAGCAGTGAAACTTTCAGACAGTTTATTGAATAGATTAGAAACTCCTTGGAATAATATTAACTATAACAGATTTGAATTAATTAAACAGTGATTGTTCATTATGTCTAAAAACGAATATATCTTGACAGTCGATATTGGATCTACTAGTATTAAATTTGCAGAGTTTAGTTATCCTGAATCTGGAAGTATGATACTGGAGAAACATGCGTATGTTCAGTATGCTACTGGTACTGAGGATATTGATGATCATTTGAAAGCATTTGAGACGCATTTTAATGAGACTGTTAGCCAGTATGATTTTATGGCTAAAAAAGTCTTTATGTCTATATCAGGACAGGCTACATTTATAAGGTTTGTTAAACTTCCGCCAACAAGTAGTGAAGAAAATAAAATTCAACAGCTCGTTGAGTATGAAGCAAAGCAGAATGTCCCATATCCAATTGAGGAGGTTACATGGGATTATCAATTGATTGGTGGGAATGATAATGAAAACACTGATATTAACGTAATGTTTGCTGTTGTGAAAAATGAAATTGTTGAAAAAATAGTCAAAATTATAGAGAAATCTAATTTTAAAGTGAGTATTGTTGATATTTCACCAACTACTATGTACAACACTGCTAGAGCTAATGGAGTGGGTGAAGATGAATGTGCAATGATTTTGAATATTGGTGGGACATGTTCTACTTTAGTGTTCATAGATAAAGACCATTTTTATGCGAGAACAATTCCAGTAGCCGGACATACAATTACACAGCAGATTAGTAGAGAGTTTGAAGTTTCTTTTGAAAAAGCCGAGGAAATGAAACGCAATATAGGTTTTGTAGCTCTTGGAGGTGCTTACGCTGAACCTGATTCTACTGTTGCATCAACTGTATCAAAAATAATTAGAAATGTTATGACAAGGTTGCATGGTGATATTAATCGATCAATTAATGTATATAAGTCCCAGCAAAACGGTAAAAAACCTGGCAGATTATATTTGTCTGGAGGAAGTTCAATAATCAATTTTACTTCCCGTTTCCTATCTAGTAAACTTAGAATACCCGTTGAGTATTTTAATCCATTTAAAATAGTGCAAATTTCAGATTCAATAGATAAAGATAAGCTTGCTGATTATGCGCATACTACAATAGAAGTAGTAGGTTTGGGGTTAAGAGAAGCTACGACATGTCCAATAGAAATCTCTCTAATTCCTGAAACTATAAAGAAACAAAAAAGCATAAAAGTGCAATGTAATTTTTTTATTATTTCATCAGCTATTTTTATTTTTAGTTTACTCTTAATTTTATGGGGAGTAAGCAGACAGAAGAACATGGTAGTTGACCTCACCAATTCTCGACAAAAACAGACGGTTGTTGCAGAGGCTACATCTAAAAAATTGAAAAAGTATTTAGCTACATTTAAGAATGTTAAAAAAGATTTTTCAATAACTAGAAGTTATTTGGATCAAAGAAATGATTGGTTTAACATATTAAATACAATACAGAATTGTTTGCCTGATAATACTTGGATTGTAGAGCTTTCTCTTAGTCAAGTTGCCCCAACTCAGGTTATCACCCAAACAAGAAGGTCGATATTTGGAAGAAAGAAGATAGTTAAGAAAAAAAGGGAAGTGCGTAAAAAAGATTATAGTGACTGGATAATGATTAAAGCCCATTCACTTGTAATAATACGATCGAAAATGACATCCGCTGAGAAATTTAGACTTAATGTTCTAAAAACAAAGAGCTTTACTGATAAATCTGAAGATATCGCTATAACTGACTTTAATACTAATATGCATGAATCAAATAATATCGATACATTTAATATAAAAATAAAACTGAAAAAAGGTTTTTTAAACTAAACTTATTATGAAATCATTAATCAAACAAAATTTAAGAATTGTTACTATTGTTAGTATAACTACGGTTATATCAGTAATAATGATCTATATGATTATTGATACAAACGAGAAGAGAGAAGTTGCAATACAGAACTTGGATCAGTTGAAAAGTAGAATACAAAGATTGAATTACAGTAAGCCTTCTCCTTCTAAGGAAAATATAAAAAAAGTTGAAAGTGAAATTAGCGCTGTTAATGAAGAAAATTCAATATTAAAAGGTTATTTTGGAGCTGTGTATTCTAAAGCTATCTCTTTCTTTATATATAAATTACACACTTTTAATCTTGCTCGAATTGAGCGTGAAAAGAATGAGTTGGAACAAAAATATAAAAATAATAAGATTAGTCAGGAAGATTATACTGGTCTGGTAAGTTCTGTTGACAAAAATATTAAATCCTTAGAACATTTATCAAAAATAGAACAAAAACACATTTTTTTCAAAAAATGGATAAACTTTTTGAAAAAACAAAAGGGTAAAGATGAAGCAATAAGCCCGATGGATCTTCTAGAATCATATAGAAATGAAAATAAATTTACTAAGAAACAATTTAATTCTGCTATATTGACTTTTAAAAATAAATTTCAGAAAGATACTGTTGAAATTGTAAATGAATCGAATTTCAGTGATTATTTGATGGCGGCGTTAGGAGTGCCATTGGAGTTTACAAGAGTTAGATGTAAAAATTTTGCAATTAGTATTCAGACTATATTAGAAAAAAAACTACATGCAGCAAAAATTCTGCAAGTATCAGAGCAATTAAAGCTATTTAATGAATTTACCACTGTACCTAATGATGATCAGATACCATTTATAATTCATTATTGTCGATTTTATGAAGATCTTTTTTTAAGAATGATTAAGTCTAAAATTGATACGTTAGTATCATATAAAAAACTAAACGGTCTTCAAGGAACTACTGCTAATGGTTTTTTAGTATTTAAATATGAAGTTGAGTTTGTTTCGTCTCTTTCATCTGCAAGGGATTTTTTCAATAGTTTACAAAATGCTTATACCGATAATAGAATTTATATTATAAAATCTATGAAATTAAAAAAAATACTGGATAATGCTGATAACTTAGAACCTTATAAAGAAGGTCTAAGCAGTGATAAAATAACAATTCTTTTAGGTTCTTCTGATTTAGTTAGATCATCAATTATCCTTGAATACGTAATTTATAATCAACCTTTAATTAAAATATAGTATGGCTATGAAACTTGACGCAATAAAAAATAACTATGATAAAGTGATATTAGCTTTAGTGCTATTGTTTTTTATTTATACCATTTATTGGTTTATAAGTGACTATCGCAGTAACAGCTATTTAGATGTATTATCTATTTATACTAACCGATCAAAATATAAACCTATTAATAAAACTGAATATTCGGCCGATAATTTAATTAAAAAAAATGTATTATGGACTAAAGCTGAACAACGAAATATTGATGCTAAAGATTCTGATTATATTCTGACATTTTCTGATTTTATTATGCCATTTAAAATTGCCCGTAGTAATGCAGTAAAATCTAAGCATAAATTAATCCCATATGCTTATTATGAACAGGGATACGATCCAATTAGTAAAGAAAAGATATCATTAACTCAAAAAGCTGTTGTTAGTATCAAAGGTACACTTGATACAGATAAAGATGGTATTTCTGATGCTGTTGAAAAACAGTATGGAATGAACCCTAAAAATGCATTGGATTTATATTGGGATAAAGATAATGATTCATTTTCTAATATTGATGAATTTAGGTTAAATAGAAAAGGTATCAATGATGAGAAAATTCATCCAGAATTTATTAAGAGACTTGTTTTATCTAAAATAGAAAACACTAAAATATTATTTATTCTTAAAAATGTTGTAGTTCATGGTGATGTTAAAAAAAATTGGATTATCCAGGCAGAGGTCAAAATAAGAAAAAAAGGATGGAGAACTAAATTTTATAAATTGAATTCAGTTTTTACTATAAATAATATTGAATACAAGATTGTGGATATATTAAACCGTAGTGTTAAGAAACTTGACCCAAGAGTCGGTTCAGTAATTGTTCATAATATATCTGAAATTATACTCAAAAATTCTAATGGTGATATAATTACTGTCAAACCTAATCAGACTATATTTGAACCTAGTAGAAAAATTACTTTTAAAGATCTATATACGGGTGAGATTCTTTTCGGAAGGATTGGAGATACTACTACAATTGGTGATAGTAAATTAGGATATGAAAAATATAAAATTATCTCAATTGATACGAATAATTCATCTGTGACAGTGGATCGTAATAGTAAGAAATATACTGTTCTTAAGACAAGTAGTTACAAGCCTCCAGTAAAAAAACAAATAACTGCTGGAAAAGCTCCTTTAAAACAAAATAGCGGAGAAAAGAGCAATGATAAGACTCAATAAAATTATTAATATAAACCTATGTAATAAAATAGGTGATTTCTCTGTAATATTGCAATCTTTTTTTCATATTGATATTACTACGATTTTAGTTAATAAAAAAATGAAAAAAATATTTTTATTGCTTTTTTGCCTTTCTATTACATTTATCACCTTTGCTGAATCAAAAGATGCTATTAATGATTTAAAATCAAGTTTACCTGATAAAATTTCTGATGCTACAATTATTCAGAGAGAAAATAGACTTAGAAGCATTAGTGCTATGTACAAAGAAATTAATGAATTGATTAAGAATAATCAATATGAAAAGGCCGCTGCTAACTTTCTTGTTATAAATAAAATGCTGTATCAATTGGGAGACTCTGAATATATTAAGCTAAAGATCAAAGAGCTCGAACAAACTGAAAGAGATTTTTACAAGAAATGGTCTGATTATATAGAATCACAGGCTAATACTGCTTTTTTGAATAAAGAATGGGAAAAATCAATCGAACTTGCTAAAGAGTCTCTAATACTTCTTAAACAGACAAATAATGATGAGGAAGCAGCAGTAAAAAATGGAATTAATTTAATTAATAAAGCCGAAGCTCGTATCTCTAATGAACACTTTGAAAAAATAACGTCTTTAGATACTATTGTTCCTGAAAACACTACTAACAAATATGACATTGATATCTATTTTAGAAAGGCTGAAAGTTTAATCAAAACAAAGCAATATCACCATGCTGCTACAGCTCTGGAAAATATATTAGTATTGGATCCTTATAACTTTAATGCTATGTATATGCTAAAAGATCTGTATAAAAAAATATACAGTGTTGGAAAGGAAAGAACAGATGCTTTGATTCGGGAAAAAGTTGGGCAGGTAAATTGGGATATGAACCCACCACTTCATCCTAAAAATGAGGATGAGAGCTCACTCGAACAAATAGTTGTTGAGTCATTTAGTAATAGTAAACTTCAACAGAAGCTTGATAGTATTATTATTCCTAAAATTGAATTTGATGATGCGTCCTTATCTTCTGTACTTTCTTATTTAAACAGTGAAAGTAAAGAGTTGGACATAGAAGATAAAGCAGGCATTAATATTATTTTACGACTAACTACTTCAGAAGATGAATTGAATAGGATTACAATGTCAATGGATGATATACCATTTGGTGAAGTTATTAAGTATATATGTCTTGCTACCGGTTTAAAATATGTAGTTGAAGAGCATGCAGTAATTATTGGAAATGAATCTTTTAGTGCAATGGAAACCAAATATTTCACAATTGAAACAGGTATGATTAATTCTATCGTTAATAATTTAAAATTTGCTGAGACAGAGGGTGAAGGAAATGATGCTGAGTTTTTAAATGTTGATGATTTTGGAAAAACAGAGAGAAGCAATACTTTTATTTCATCTACAGCTATCGTTGCCTATTTTACAGTTCGTGGAGTTCCTTTTGCTGCAGGGGCAACTGCGGCATGGGATAAAAAATCAAATACTTTAGTTGTAACTAATACCACTGATAATCTGCTACTGATTGAAAAATTACTAGAAAAAATTGATATTGAAATGCCGTTAGTAATGATTGAAACCAAATTTGTTGAGATAAATCAGACCGATTTGGATGAGTTTGGTTTTGATTGGAAGTTTGATTTCAGTGCTATTAATGCAAACAGTGTTAACTGGGGATTAAGTCAGTTTGATCCTGCTCAAGTTGTAAGCCCTGAAAGCCAGGTATCAACCGGATCAACTCAGCAAGGTAATGATTCTATTTTGAACCATTACGGAATGACTCCTGGACTTTTTTCAAGTGCGACTAATCCGTCTACAGGTGCACTTATTAAAAATTTAACATTCAATTCCTCGCTGGGAGGCAAGGGAGATGCTGCTCTTTCGTTCTGGTTATATGCTCTTGATCGTAGTGGAAATGCTGAAATTTTGTCCTCGCCTAAAGTTACAACAAAAAGTGGGACTCCTGCAACTATTAGAATGGTTAGGACTGAGTATTATCCAGTTAGTTGGTCTGAACCTACAGCCTCAATTAGTAATAACACTGTGCAGATAAATTTCTCCACTCCTACATTTGAGGATCCAACGGATTTGGGTATTATTTTGGAAGTAACCCCTACCGTTAGTCCTAATAATTATTCAATTTTACTTGAACTGCATCCCGTAATATCTAACTTTGTTGGTTGGACAGATTATAATTATAATATTTACATAGCGACAACATCTTTAGGCAAACCAGTAACGACTCAATACAATCAACCTGTGAGAATGTCTGAAATATATGTTAGAGATGTTGTTACTAAGGTGAAAGTTTACGACGGTAATACAGTTGTACTTGGAGGTATGATAACTGATGATACTACTTATTCTGATGATGTAGTACCTATTCTTGGAGACACTCCTTTAATTGGGAGGCTGTTTAGATCAGAATTTTCTAGAAGTGTGAAAAAAAATCTATTAATATTTGTAACTGCCAGGTTAATTAAACCTGATGGAACTCCAATAAGGAATAATAATAATAACAGTATTTTGGATTTTAAGAGATGATTATTATGAAAAATAAAAAAAATAAAAAAAGCTGTGTTATCCTTACTATATGTGGAATTATCTTTATCTGCAATATTCTTGTTGCTACACAACCTACCAGTAATAATCAGGATGTGTCAACGATTATGCTCAGGGAGAAGGTGGAACGTCAGGAAAAACTCTTAAGTGCAGATTATATAGTAAAAAAAGCATATCAGGCATATATTGACAAAAAATTTGATATTGCCCATGATCAGTATTTAAAAGGAATTAAATTGCTGGAGTCCATATCTTCTCAGAACAAAGATATAAAAATGAAGCTAAATAAACTCAAAGATGCTCTTGCTTTAGTCTATACATACTGGGCACAGGATATTTTAGATAAATCTGAAATTGCAACTGATAGTAAGAAGTTTGATGAAGCAATAGAACTATGTAGAAAGGCTGCTGAAATTGATCCAAAACTTAAAAATAAATCCGAAAAATTAATATCAAATATTGAAAAGAAAAAAGCTTACTCGAATTATAAATATAAAATTTCGGATAAAGATGTAGAAATAAACTATAAAAAAAGAGCTTATAATACAGATGTACTTTATGCTCAGGGTAAAAAACTATATTTTGATAAAAAATACACCGAAGCTAAAGAAAAATTGAAAGGATTATTGGTTATTGATCCATATAACGCAAAAGCTATACAGTATTTGAAACTTACGAATAATAAAATTGCATCAGCAGGCTTAAACCGCTCTGATGTTACATTTATTAAGAGACAGGCAGAATCAGAATGGGAAAATCTGACCCCCATTATTGCCAAGACACTGAGTGGTGAAAGAGTTGATATTGCTGAAATCAATGAGCCCATCTTAAAGCTGAATGACAATGAATCTATAAAGAAAAAACTTGATGATATAATGATTAGTCATATTGCATTTGAGGAAGTTCCTATTACTACTGCTATGCTGTTTCTTAAAAGTGAAAGTAAGCGGCTTGATCCTGAGGGAAAAGGAATAAATATTTTTTTGAAATTAGAAAGTAAGAATGAAGTCGATGAAAATATTGATGAAGAAAATGCTGATGATGTCGGAGATGATGAATGGGAAGATGAATGGGAAGATGAAGACTTTGAAGATTCTTCAGATGGTGATGAAAAGATGGATGATTTTGCTGATCAATATTTAGTGACTATTGTTTTAAATAATGTGCCTTTGGGTACAGTTATTGATTATCTGTGTAGGGCTACAGGTTTGAAATATAGAATTTCTAAGTATGCAATTGAAGTTTACACACCTGGTACTGGATTTGATGAAATGGAAATAAAAGTTATCCCCATAGAGAAAGATCTTTTTGAAGAATTGCTGATTAAGGAAAACAGTGCTGCTGCTTCTGATATGAAATCTTATTTTAAAAACAGAGGCATACAATTCCCTGGTGGTGCTACTGCAGTGTATGATACTAAAATTAGCCGCTTGATTGTACGAAATACTCCTGAACAAATATCCAATATTGTTGAGTTAATTACCAAGCTTAATAGTGATGCCCCACAAGTCTCAATTTTGGCAAAGTTTGTAGAAATGCAGCAAAAAGATTTTGAAGAACTTGGTTTTGAATGGAGATTGAGTACAACTGATCAAGCAAACAAAGTGACTTTAGAGAATAACGACCAAATAAATAGATTTGCTCTTGTAGAAAATCAGAATGCTGCGGCATCTAATAGTCTCGATAGAGCTTTTGGTGCGTATATTGAAAAAGGCGGAATTAGATTGGATTCTGTAATTCATGCCCTTGATAAAAATGAACAGATTGAAGTTTTATCTGCTCCTAGAGTGACGACTATAAACGGTCAAACTGCTGTAATAAAAATGGTTACTTATTCATATTATCCTGTGTCATGGAGTGAAGGAACTATTACAACAAAAACCAATGATCTTGCAGAATCTGATATTACTGTTATTCCTCCAGCTCCAGTGTTTGAAGAACCTACCCCAGAAGGTATTATTCTTTCAGTTATTCCTACAATTCGATCAGATAATTATACGATTGACTTAGAAATGGAACCAGAGGTCCAGACTTTTGATGGATGGTCTGACTATACTTATACGGCAATAGTCGAGGGAGTAGCACGTGATTTTACACTAAAAATGCCTAAATTTAAAGTTAGAACAATTCAAACTCACTTACGTGTATTTGATGGAGAGACTGTTGTGATGGGTGGTGTCATAAGAGATGTTACCGATACAACTGATGATAGAATTCCTATTATGGGTGATATCCCTTTAATTGGTAGATTTTTTAGGTCTGAGATAGAGGATGTTGATAAAACTAATCTGCTTATATTTGCCAAGATAAAATTAGTTAAACCGGATGGCACCTCTCTTAGATCAGAATACAATGAAGGACTTCCTTCTTTTGATAAATAAAGTTAGTTGTTAACTTGCTTAAAATTTCACAAACCACACCTAAGCCAGAATTAAAAGGTGTGAATTTATATATTTTTGTGTAGAGACACGCGGCGCGTGTCTAAAACGTTGTATGCTTAGACAGACACCGTCTGTCTCTACAACATTATATAGATGTTCAATATTTAAATACTTTATAATGATAATTCGTTGAGTGAGAGTTCATCACTTTAGTGATGCTTTTTGTTTTTTACAGATAATTTTGTTCAGTAATAACTTTATAATGATAATTCGTTGAGTGAGAGTTCATCACTTTAGTGATGCTTTTTGTTTTTTACAGATAATTTTGTTCAGGAATATTTGATGCAGATATACGATGTTATAATAATTGGTGCTGGTCCTGCAGGATTATCAGCTGCCTTAACTTTTTCCAAATCAGATAAAAAAGTTTTGCTTATTGATAAATGTTCTTTCCCCAGAGATAAAGTTTGTGGTGATGGGTTAACCAGTGAAAGTGCATTAATTTTAAAACAATTCGGAGTGCTCAATCAAATATTAAAAAAAGGATTTATATCTGAAAGAGTGTATGTATATCCTTTCAATGATGAACGATTTATTACAAAGCAACATCGTATAGTTACTCTCAAAAGATCCATTCTTGATAAAATACTTTTTGATAAAGCTGTTAATAATAACATACAATTTCTACAACGAAAATTTATCAGAAATATTGGAACAGAATCTGAATATACTTCCTTGGAATTTATAAATTCTGAAACCAGTTTAAAAGAGACTTTATATTCAAAATATTTTATATTGGCTACAGGTGCTTCTTTTGCTCCCTTAAAAAACATAAAAGGCTCTAAAAGAGCAGGTGTAGCGACTATTAGAGGCTACTATAGAGCTGAATGGAATATTACTAATCCATTAGTCTATTTAGATGAAGTTGATAATAGTTTGGCCTTTTATTTATTTCCTATGGGGGATAATTTGTTCAATGTAGGATGCTGTAGGTTGATTGGACGTTCAAAGAAAATTAATCTTAGAATGTTATTAGATGATTTTATTAATGAAAGATTAAGTACAAAATATGGCAAAAATGGACACTGGGAGGTTGATCCTATTGGTGAGTGTATAAGAAGTGGATTATTAAACCTGAAAAATGCTGTATTAACTCGCGGTTTATTATCAGGAGAAGCACTTGGAACCACATGCCCTTTTACAGGAGAGGGTATCAGTAAAGCTCTAAAATCAGGTATTATAGCTGCTGAAACAATACATAAATGTCTTCAATACTCTAACGATAAGTTATTATCTGAATATAAAAGTAGAATAAAAGATGAGATAGGTAAAACACATACTCCATATAAAATACTTGAATTTATAGCCACAAAAAAAATATTACGAACTTGGTTTTTTGCAAAGATATGCGAAAGCAGGTATATTCAAAATAGGATATTAACTAAATTTGGTGATGACATGGATTCGGGTACGATTTTAGAACTTAAATCTATACTTCGCTTCTTTATTAAATTAATTTTCAGGAAATAATAATTAAAATCTATTTAATTGATGGATAATACATCCGACCTTGTGTCGGTTGCTTTACAAATACATTATTTCATGATTATCACTTTGTCTATATTTTAGACTGACACACTCTGTTTCTATGCTAGATGATTCATCTCACGGACTTACTGACTTAATAGAGGGCGGATATAGAATCCACCCCTACTTGACTCACCGACTTAATAGAGGGCGGATATAGAATCTGTGAAAATATAATAGAGTTGTTTAATTATAAGCTATTAATATTTGAGATCATGCTTCATTTATTAAGTGTATTGTTTTATTATAATGAAACAAAATATTATATTTATCTATTTGTTTTAATATATTGTAACTTTATGCCATGAATGCTATATTTATTTTAATATACTGAATGTTTAATAGAATATAATAGCAGGATTTCAATATAATGAAACTATTCCAAAGAAAACAATATCTTGACAAAATCATTCCTCATATAGATAAAAATATCATAAAAATTATGGTAGGAATGAGAAGATCCGGAAAAAGTGTAATCCTTAATCAAATTAAGGATTATTTATTTGCAAATAAAAATATTGCTCCGGAAAACATTGTTTTAATAGATAAGGAAAAAGAAAAGCACGATTCAATGACAACTTATAAGGATCTTTCATTATATATAAAAAACTCTTTTGAGAATGTATTAGGGAAAAAGTATCTTTTTATAGATGAAGTCCAATTGATAGAAAATTGGGAAAAGACAGTTAACTCTTTATTAAAATCAGGTAATTATGATTTATATCTCACCGGCAGCAATTCTACTATGCTTTCATCTAATATATCTACTTTAATTTCTGGTCGCTATATAGATTTTGAAATACACCCCCTATCCTTCAAGGAATATTACGAATTTATCGGAGATAAATTTACTGATCCAAATGAAGCTTTCGATTATTATGTAAGATATGGAGGATTACCTTATATTTTATGTTACAACAAAGAACAACTGGAAGATGATATAATATATCAATATTTAAGAGCTGTATATAATACAGTACTACTTAAGGATATTGTAGAAATGCATTCAATAAGGGATGCTTCCGAACTGGATCGCATATCAAAATATATGTTCAATAATATCGGCAATATTACCGCTGCAATAAATATTAGCAAGTATTTGAAAACATTAAAAAGCGGTTTGGCAGTGGCTACAGTAATCAGTTATCTAAAATACTTTACAGACTCTTACCTTATGCATAAATGTCAAAGATATGATATTGAAGGCAAAAAAATGCTTACAATAAATTCTAAATTTTACTCAAATGATATAGGTATTATCAACGGTATTCTCGGCTACAGTCAAAAGAGGATTGGTGGAATGCTTGAAAACATAGTATATATGGAACTTCTCAGAAAAGGATATACTGTTAGTGTCGGCTATATAAACGGTAAGGAAATTGATTTTATAGGAGAAAAAAGAAATAAAAAAGTATATATCCAGGTAACTCTTCAACTCGGAGATCATGAAGGCAATACTTATAAAAGAGAATATACCCCTCTTCTCTCAATTAAAGATAATTACCCTAAATATATATTAAGCATGGAAGGTAAGCTGGCCGGTGAAGGTGAAATGGGTATTAAAAGAGTAAATATTGTTGAGTTTTTATTAGATAATAATTTGTTATAAGAGAAAGAACTTTATTATCTTTTTAAACATCTTTATTATCTATTAAAGAACTTTATTATTGTTCTACAGAATCCACCCCTACTGACTTACTGACTCACCGACCCACAGACTTACCGACTCACTGACTCACCGACTCACCGACTCACCGACTCACCGACTCACCGACTCACCGACTCACCGACTCACCGACTCACCGACTTAATAGAGGGCGGATATAGAATCCCCCCCTACTGACTCACGGACTTACAGTCTTACTGGCTTTCCTCTCTCTTATTATTTTCGAATAATTTTCAGGGATTTCTATGTCAAGAATATATTGATTAATATGATTATTCTTTTTGAAATTTTTAAAGGACATTCCATTTGTGATAAATGAATCTCTTTCATAGCCTAGTTCATCTGATCGACCATTCTTTAGAAAACGCCAATCAAATACTATAGTCTGTTGTGTGATTTTCCTTATTTCATTAAGGAGACTAGTGAAACAGTTGTTTTTTATCGTGTTGTAGAATTGAGGATGTGTCTCAAGTTTTTGTACTTTGCTCATAATCTGTATGAACAGTTTTTGTATTTGCTCTTTATTTACATTCATTGGGTAGATATAAACTTCTTCTTTACGATAGTTGGTTCTTAGACCAAGTATATCTTTTTTCTCTTTCGACATATTACAAGTAGAATTGGTATTAAACATATAAAACTCCAGGTAAGTATATGAGCTAAGTATGAATTTGAAGTCGTTATAAAATAAACTGCAGGGATACATAGTAAATACACAATTGCTAAAATAATATATTTTATAGTCACAATTAATAAATGACTTAATTTCATCAATTATTTCCTTTTTTCTTGTTCATTTTTTATTAAACTATTTAAATTTCTATATTTGTGTAACATATAATCAGAATACTTTTCCCATTCCTCCAGTTTAGCGTTACTTGCTTCTAATAAACTGTTTTCAATATGTTCTGTTATATCTAGTTTTTTTCCCAATGAGGGTGAGTTTGATTTTAATGATATAAAAGACGCAATTCCAAAAGCAACAATAATAAATGATAGTACTATTTGGATGTCTACTAGCAGTTTTGCTATTGGTTCTCTAGGTACAATATCTCCATAACCTACTGTTGATGATGTGACAAGGCTGAAATGCAGACAGTCCTGATAAGAAAGTATAGCATAATATAAGGTTTCCAATTTATCAGGATGGTTGTTTAATAGCCTATAATACCATAAATTGTTAACATCGTTAAATGGGAAGTTATCTTTATTGATACTAGTGAAATTACTTTCTTTTAGATCGTTTGTTACACTTAAGGTTTGTTCAACAAAGTATATTGTTCCAAACAAAAGTACGATTTGTACCATTAATGAAAATAAACGAATAAAACTCGATAGTGTTTTCCTATACGACTTAATATGATAGAATGTAATAATTATTGGTATTGAAGTAATAATCAATGAAGTAAAAAAAGAAGTTACGGCATAATTTTTCCTCATGTTTTCTGTACCAAAAAAGATTGTAATAATAAGAATTATCCAAATAAAAGCAATATAGAATAGCGTTATAAATATTGGATCTTTTCTGATTATTAAACTAAATATTTTAGGAATTTTAGTTTTCATTATTTTTTATATGTTCTTTTAGAATTCTAATTACTTCTCTAATTGCTTTTTGATTTTGATGTGCAGAATGACCTGATTTCACAATATACTCGGATTCCGCAATGTCCAAATGAGAACTCCAGTATGGTACGACTCCATCTGTACCACCTGTCTTGCCCTCTTCTTTATTGTTTCCAGCTATTGTATGAATTGTAACATTATCTTTAAACTTTAGATCATTAGATTTTACTAGGAACATATTCTTTGGTGACAAATTACTTATCCCTGTAATTTTTTCGTTAAAATCAAACTTATCATTGTCTACTTTCTTATTCAGTAATTTTTTTGCGATTACAGATGTTTTATCTGTAATCTTTTTTGGTAAACTTGTCAAATATATTCCGGCCTTAGAATACCATGTCAAAGCGTTATCAGAACCTCTATGTGGGGTTGATATCATAATTGCTCTTTTGACGAATGGTAAAGATTCAAAAACCAGGTAATCTTCAATTGTTTCTTTTTCTTCTTGAGTTAAATCCATTTCATCTAATGTTTTAGTAGTCATTATTTTCATTAAATTATTTGCAAATTTAGTTCCTTCACTTCTCTGAATTGCTAAACGGGTTATTAAGCCTCCCATACTATGTCCGATAAGTACTGTTTGAGAGAATTTCTTATTATTTTTTTTAGGGTCATATTTTTCCCATACCTCAAGAAGACTTGTTCTAAAATGATTTGAAGATGCTACTATTGGTAGTCCAGTGGGATATGCATATATCCAGAACTGATAATTTTGTCTGATGAATCTATTATTTAGCAGGGTATTTAACATAGTAGCCCAGGTTCTTGGTTCAGAGAATAAACCATGAGTCAAGACTACAGGTATTTTATCAGGATTAAATGGTGATAGAATGAAAAGTCCCTGAAGATCACCCATTTTATCTGCATTGAACATGAAATTAATACCGTCTATTTTCTTTTCAGTATTCATTAGTTCTGCAAGAACAATCGTGAAATCTTTTGCTAAAGGGATTTTTAAGCTATTTATTGTTGTGTATTCATCATTAAAATTATCAAAAATTTCAGGCGTGGCATTTATAATATTTTCTGCAGAATCAAAATTGTAGTTGATTAGAAATGTAAATGGATAGGTGATATTTATTAACATTTCTTTATCAGATGTATCTGTTTTTTTTGTAAAATCCTTGAGGCCTATTACAGGTACTCCTATTCCGGGATTGAAGGAGTGACTTTTAAATTTACTTGGAAGGTAATCATAACTTATTACAAATTCTTTAAATGTATCAATTTTCCATAAAAGATTCGACTTGGGAGCTGAAAATTGTATCTTATTCAAAATGGATGATAATT
>Ga0307988_1000834_pt1 | contig 19536 bp, 13 predicted proteins | sample EllFjometagen183_FD_203166 | JGI IMG/M metagenome (GOLD analysis project Ga0307988, IMG submission 203166) | Marine microbial communities from Ellis Fjord, Antarctic Ocean - #183 | ecosystem: Environmental > Aquatic > Marine > Unclassified | place: Southern Ocean | collected 2014-10-08 | reverse complement strand
CTTCCACACTTTCCGCCCAGATTTTCCCGTGGTGACGCTGAATTATCCGGTTAACTGTCGCAAGTCCAATACCGATCCCTTCAAACTCATTCTGAGTATGCAGGCGTTGGAACGCTCCAAACAATTTACCAGCATAAGCCATATTAAAACCTGCTCCATTATCTTTAATAGAATACACTGTCTCCTGACTTCTTGCATCTTTTTTGAAAGAAAACTCTATTTGGGTCTTCTTTTTTTTGCGTGTAAACTTCCAGGCATTACCTAAAAGGTTATCCAATGCAATCTCTAATAAACTAGCATCACCATCAACTATAATATCCGGCTGGATAACGAAAGTTGCATCTCTTTCCGGCGAATCCTGAATAAACTTCCGGGTAATATTTCCAGCTATCTTACTGAGGTCTGTTTTTTCTGCTTTCATTTGGACTTGTGATATTCTGGATAACTTCAACAAGGAGTCAATTAATTCCCCCATTTTAACACTGGCCTTACGTATTCTCTGAAGTGAATCCTGACCATCTTCATCAAGCTTGCTTTTGTAGTCATGCAAAAGCACTTGACTGAATCCGTCCAACGCTCTCAATGGAGCACGAAGGTCATGAGAAACAGAATAACTGAATGATTTCAACTCTTCATTTACTTGTTGTAACTCTGCTGCTCTTTTTTCTTTTTCTTCATTTTGAAAGCCAAGCTCCTTATTAGCAATTACTAACTCTGCTGCTCTTTTTTCTTTTTCTTCATTTTGAAAGACAAGCTTCTTATTAGCAATTGCTAACTTTTCGCTTTCCGTTATTTTTTCTTGTGCTTTGATTAACTCTATTTCATTACGTTTGCGATCAGTTATATCATAAGCATAGATATTAACATAATTCATATCTCTTATGGGACACAAATTAAGAGAGAAAGAAACCCCATTATACTGTATTTCATGCTCCATTGCCTGATCTTTTTTTAACGCTTTATCAATACGTTCACACCACAGCTCTGGCAATTTAGAGCTTATACTGGTTTTCCAATGAGTCAGCAATGACATACTACTGTCATTAGCATAAAGTAATAAACCATTTTTATCGACGCGCATAACCGGAGCAGGATTTTCATTAGGGAACATCTCCAGTTTTTTAATTTTTTCTTCTGCCAGCTTTGAATCAGTGATATCATATTCAGCGCTAAGTATCAGCGGCAGACTTTCTCCTATCTGTATATGGCAATAATAACTCATTATGGGAAAAGTTGTTCCATCCTTACGGATATGAGTTGTTTCTTCAACATAAGGTTCACCTGACAAAACCCGTTCTATTTGCCCAACAGGCATTGTTTTTTCAGGATCATCACTAAGCTCTGAGAATAATTTGCCGATAAGTTCATATTTGGTGTAGCCATGAAATTTACAAGCTGATTCGTTGGCATCAACAATTATTAAAGAATTGTTAGATTTTTGTTCAAGAATCAAAAAACATCCCCCGGATTGTTCAAATATAGTCCTGAATCTTTCCTCACTATCAGACAGGGAACTTGTAGTTTTAGCAATAACTTTTTCCGCATTTTCAATTGCATTCCCAGTATGCCTGGATATTAATATTGCGAATATCCCTGCGATAAAGATCATTATTACTGTTAAAAAGGCAGAAGCAAAAGCTGGATTTATTTTTGATACATGATGCGCATATGAAACAATGATTCCCCCAAGTACAACTGACAATGTACATAAAGGCAAAATATAGCGTAACAGGTAGTTTGACATTCCAGATCCGCTCAAGTATCTGACAGGGAAAGCACTTCTTCCTGAAAATCCGATTATGCCAAGCCCCAGAAATAGAAAAGCTAATGCTGTAGTCAACGCCATTGGAATCACTGAGCCTATTCCATATAACAATGGAGTTCCATAAATATAAGACAAGCAAAATGTAAAGCTTGTAAGTATTATTAGAACACCGAATATTCCACCAGCGTGCTTAAGGAAAATTCTATATTTGGGGATTCTATATCGCAAGATTAATAGTATTACTGCTATTCCCGCAAAAAAGAAAACGCCTCCAGTAGCTGGCGACATTCTGCCAATAGGGATATCATTTAAATGTCCAGCGACTGGGACAATAGCGTGTTCAAAGTTTAAATCCATGACGAGGCAAAATCCTAAAACTTCAAGCAAACCAAAAATAGAAACTAATATTACTGCTGATAAAGTTATGCTTAACTTCAACCGCGACAGCGTTGACGTGTTCATTATATACAAAAAACATCCGAGTATTATGAAACAGGTAGCAGTGCTCGGGGCCATTGGAATATAATTTTTTTGAATACTGCCAAGCAGACCAAATCCAGGTACATAACTCAAGAGACCCAATAGGGCAATAGTGATTGCGCCAATGTTGCCAAGTATTGATAACCCTTTAATAGATTTATTATAATGCTTCATTATTTATCTCATCTCTTTATTCTTAGTTTAAGTGTTTAACTAAAAAAAAGCAAGTGAAAGAAATTATTCTGCTTGTTTTTCATCTACTAATTTAACCGGAAAGTCAAAAGAAAATGTCGATCCCTCGCCTAATTCACTTTCAACATTTAAAGAACCGCCAAGCTTTTCCAAAATCCTTGAGACTATTGCTAAACCAAGTCCAATACCCTCATAAGAACGAGAGTGTGACTGGTCAGCCTGAGAAAATGGTTCAAGTATCATCTTCAGCATATCTGTTGGAATTCCAATACCTGTATCTTTTACTTCAATAAACAATTTTCCTTTCTTATATGCAGCTTTTACATTGATTTCACCATCTTTTGTAAATTTAACCGCATTGCCAACAATATTGAAAATAAGCTGTTTCAATCTTTTAGCCGCTCCTGATACAGTTTGCGGAAGCTCTTCTGTTTCAAGATTGAGTTTTATTTTGTTTTCTCTAGCTTTGAGCATAAAGATATCTAAACTTTTTTTAATGAGTTCTTCTGGATTGAATTCTTCGATAAGAACAGGAAAGCGATTAGCCTCAATACTTGAGATTTCCAAAATATCACCGATGAGCTCTGTTAAGGAACTTCCACATTTCACAACCAAAGCTAGATGCCCGAGAATTTTATCACGATTTTTGAAGTCTTCACTACTAACAAGCAATTCCTCAATTATTCCACTAAATCCAATTATGCCATTCAATGGAGTTCTGATTTCATGTGACATAGTTGAAAGAAATTCTGTTTTTGCCTGATTTGCCGCTTCAGCTTTTTTTCTCGCCTTGTCCAATTCTATATGATTATTTACGCGGTCAATAGCAATACCTATGCTTTGACCAATTTCTTCGAAAAATTCAACCATATCAAGAGAAATTTTGTCTGCCTTGCGATAGCTCAATTGAATCATTCCGATTGACTTTTTATCCTTGGATATTGGAATCAGAGCCAATGTCTCATATCCATTTAAACAACACAAATCGTGTCCCGTCGCACATAATACATTAACTGCTTTATTTTCTGAGATATTGTTAATCCAAAAACTGCCATTAGAGCTAATATAAGGGCATTCTAAATTATCAGTATGCAGTAACAAAATAGAAGAACACAAGCAATCGAACAATATATCTCCTTTTTTATTCTTACGGACTTTGCAATCACCGCTCGGCGGGCACATAAAAGTAGAACTTCCGTCAAAATCCTCAGGAAATCCTTTAGTCACATAATAAGGGTAGGATTCACCCTCTCGCAACCTTATTCCCACTGCGTCAGCTTTTGAAAAATCCTTAAACAAATCAGCAAGTTCATTTATAATGCCTTTGATGTTATCATCCCTACTCAACAACCCCAATACATCATTAGATAATTTTCTTTTTTGTTCCATTTTCTTCTGCTCGCTGACATTAGAAACAACGGTTCCAAAGGTATTTTTTGAAGTAGCGAATACCCAAACATCAAGGTATTTATCCATTTTAGCACTATAATTCTGAGAAAATTCTGGCTTCCCGCTTTTTACAACTTCTCCGACTAACTCTATCCATGCATCACTGATATATGGCAAGATTCCTTTTGCAGTTTTTCCAAGTATCTGATCTGCCCGCAAACTCATTATTTTTTCAAATGCCGGATTAACCTGCAAAAACTCATAATTACAGGGTTTGTCGTCTTTATCATAAATCATTTTATGCGAAGCAAAACCAACAGTCATATTTTCAAACAGTAATTTGTAGTTATGTTTGCTTGCGGTCAAATCTTTTGTACGGACGTTCACCTGTTGCTTTAAAAGTATTATAAAAATAATACTAGCAAGCGCAATAATCACAATTGCACTCAAAGTATAAATAAGCCATTTAGGAATAAACGATTTCTTTTTTATGACATGAGAAAGATTATATTTTTTAAACAATTTATTATATATAGAATCAGAATTTACTATATATTTGCCCAATCTGCGGTTTAGGATTTTACGCAATTTGGAATTTTTCCCTTTTGGGAAAGCAATAGTGGAATTGACAGGGTTGATAAACAAACCAGAACTTTTAACTTTATCTTTAAGATGTTCTATTTGAATTATTGACGGACCGACCACCGCAAAAACTTCTCCAGCCACCAAAGCCATAATCGCTTCTTTATGAGATCTATACCATATAGGAGTTATTTTTAAGTTGATATTAAATTTTTTGATACTTTTTAGAAAACCTGAAGCATTGTTGTCTTTACTGACCATACCGATTCTCTTGCCGCTTAAATCAATAAAGCTACGAACATTTTCTCCCTTATTGACATATACTTCCGTCCACATAGAATATAAACTGTGGTCAAGGTAATCAAGAAACTTCTTTCTTTCATTTGAAATCTGAACTCCGGACAATACATCGATCTCTCCATTCTTTAATTTCTCAAACAGTTCAGACCAGGAACCATCCACCCATTCAATATTTACACCTTCATCTTTGGCTGCGTGATCAAGCACTTCACAAGGAAAACCACCGGGAGAACCATCAGCGTTTCTATACATAACTCCGGGCACATGCGGCAAGCCGGCTTTGTAGATTTTTTTAAATTCTGCAGAATAAGAAGTGCAAGGAATAAAGATACTTGTAAATAATATAAATAGTAAAAGTTTTCGCATTTATTACATCCTCCTAATCATGAACTTAAGGGCAAAACATATAAAATGCAAATAAATTTACTATTTTTGTTTAAAGCTCACTCGACTATTAGCTTGAGCTTTGTATCGACTGACTTTGGCATCAGGCCAAATTATCTTTAATTTGACTTCACCTCTATGCTTGCCAATTCCAAAATGAAGACGCAAATCATTCTGATTCCCCTCTCCTGTTCCAGCTTCGACTTGCCGTATGTATTTCTTTCCTTCGCAGTCAACAATCACCTTCGCTCCAATAGCCGAAGTGTTCGGAGTTTTCCCTTTTAAAGTTACTTCAAGCCAATTAGCGGCATCGCTCATATTGCGGTAAAGACGACCACTGGTGAGCAAATCTATACGACCGTCATTATCAAAATCGGCAAAAGCATTTTGGTAGGAACGATGCGCTTTAATTTTGCTTTTTAGTGTAATATCATTAAATTTCCATTTTCCACGGTTATGAAATAATCTTCCAGTATCACGAGGATAAATCGTATTAAAAAAGATATCCACCAGGCCATCATTATCAATATCCGCAGCGGCAGGCGAACAATATGATTCCTGCCACGGAATTTTTGCCAGAGCACTCTTGTCGATGAAATGGTAATTTTTATCAGGACCACCGTTCTTGAGCATCATGGGGCGATCTTGCCAGGTCGGAGGATGTGAAAAATTCCCGACAAAGAGATCGAAGTATGTATCATTATTGAAGTCAGCCCAAAGCGAACCAATCGTATGTCCAGAACTGCCATAAGGAATTTTTAACGTATTTTTGAAAACTATATTTCTGCGTTCACTTCCGGCGCAGGAATATTCACGCGCTTGGTCAATCATATTCCAGTTTCCCTGATTGACCCATAAAAAATTCGGCATCAAACGGTAATTGGATACATAAATATCCATCAAGCCGTCGTTATTAAAATCGCAGCTCGTAGCTCCTCGTCCGCGCATAAGTTTTTCGTCAGAGGATTCCCATTGTTTGACCAATGAACCTTTATTGTTGCGCAAAATAATATCACGAAAACCGAGTCTTTTTTTCCAAACTTCATAGTTTGCGATATATAAATCTACATAGCCGTCATTATCAATATCCACAGCACAAGCACCACGAGTCGCTTCTGCCGTATTCTTAAAAGCCTTGCCTTTGCTGAATTTAAAATCACCTTGACCAAGGTATAAAGAACCGCCCTTCCCTGTAAAATAAAGATCTTTCAGGCCATCTCCATTAAAGTCAGCTGACACACAAATACCTTTGGCAGAAACAATGCCGGAATCTTTTGTCACATCAACAAATCTTTTTCCACCAAGGTTTCGCCATACTCGTCCTCGAGAAATCAAATCCGTCCAACCGTCATCATCCAAATCAACCCAGACAGCGTGAGATTTACCAAATTTAACAAGGCCTCTATCTTCTGTCACATCAGCAAATTTGATTTGTCTGGCTACACAAGAGCACATAAAAAGTCCAAGCAGGCAAAAGCAAATATTAAATAGCTTCATTGTTTATTTTCCGCAGCTAGTCTTAGAACCATTACTTTTGTGATATGTCATGCATTTTTCACAATCTCCATGACGCGGGCAGTCAACACTGTAACATTTGCAATCAGGGTTTTTATTTTTTTCTGACATACTACTCTCCTGTAGTTAAATTAAGCTAGACCGACATCTCCGAAGTGCAAGGGGAATTTTCGCCCATGCTGGAGTTCGTCTTGAAGTAATTTATAGTCTAATTCGCTAATTTCAATATTTTTTTCTATAGATAAGGCGGCGGCAACTCCTGCCGCTTCTCCAGTGAGCGCGGCAATTGGAATCACTCGCGTCACCTCCCAAGCATCTCCTTCCGAAGCAATGCAACGTCCGGCGCTTAATAATCCATTAATTCCTTTCGGCACTAATGAACGATATGGAATTTCCCACACAAATCCTGGTTTACGCCAGTCGGCTGCTAAACCAATAGAATCTTCAAAACTAGTCCATTCCATGCCGTCAGACAATGTAAATTCTCCATCAATATGGCGAGTCATACGAAACTGCGCCATAGATGGAAGTGTCAGAGGAAAATGGCTGTTGCGATCATGCTTCCCTGATTTATAAGAATCTTTCAAGCGTTCACAATATTTTTCACGCCCTTTTAAGACAAATTTGCTTACTAATTTTCCATTTATTCCTGCTTGTTCCATTTTGGGAGAAATATTACTGCCTCCATGAAATCCATAATTATTAACTCCAAATCTCCAGCGCTGACTTATTTCATCTTCCAGATATTCAATCGCCCATATAGCCAAAGAATTATCATCAACAGGACAGTTTAATCCTGAAAGATGCGCCAGATCTGCATCTCCTGTCGCATCAACAAAGCATTTTGCTGATATAGTGCCCTTGCCACTTTTGTTACAGACTTCAATGCTTTGCAGTTTGTCATTTTCTACTATAGTATCAGTAACAAGAGTATCGTACCAAATATCTACTCCTGCCTTGAGCATTATTTCATCAAGAGCGAGTACGTATGATGCTGGGGAAAAAACTACCCTATACCTTTTAGCTTCTTCTGCATTTTTCTCACTTTTCCAATTTTCAGGAATATCACCAGGTCCGTATTTTATACTTTCTTTTAAAAGCTCTTCCGCCAAACCATAAGTAACCTGAGTTCCATTGCCATCGCACAATGGTAAATATATATAAACAATCCCGGCAGTTGCCAGCCCACCGGCAAATACAGTCTTTTCGACTAAAGCTGTTTTCATACCTTTCCTGGCGGAAGCAACAGCCGCGGCAACCCCGGCGATTCCGCCACCAGCCACAACTACATCATATTTTTTTGAAAATTTCATCATGGTGTAATCATCTTTATGTTTTCGATTATTTCCTGCATTATATCTTTGTATTCAGGAATAGCTGCTTCATCCTCTAAAATCTTCCCAATAGGTGCTGCGGTAGCAGGATTTGGGGGAGCAAAAACCGTGCAACTGTCAGGAACTTGTACATTCGACAAATCAAATGTCTTGATTCGGCGTGCCAGCGCGATGGCGTCGTTCTTGTCATATCCAACCAAGGGACGCAAGACCAACATATTAGTTGCTTCACTGATTGTCGCCATATTTTTGATTGTCTGACTAGCGACTTGACCAACCGCTTCTCCAGTCAATAAAGCCATACGTTTATGTTTAGTTGCCACGCTTTCCGCGATACGGAGCATCATTCGGCGATACAAAACCGTCCTAAAACGAGGATTACACTTATCACGAATTAGTTTTTGCAGAGGAGCTAAATTACATATAAACAAACGTGATGGCTGCTGAAACTGGTTCAAATAATGTCCGATACGGCGAACTTTATCAATAGTTGCCTGCGGAGTATAAGGATCACTATGAAAAGTCAGAAAATCACAGCGGCAACCGCGTTTCATAATTTCATAACAGGCTACCGGAGAATCAATTCCGCCTGAAAGCAGAGCCAGAACCGGCGAATTGCTGCCAACCGGCAAACCGCCTGGCCCGCGAATAATATCATAATAAATAAAGGCGAATTCTTCACGCACTTCTGCCCACACTGTAACATCAGCATTTTCCAAATCAATAGTCAAAGAATCATAATCATATTCCTTGACGACTTCTTCTGCCAAAGCAATATCAATACCTCTCGAATCCAATTCGAATTTTTTATTGCTGCGTTTAGTGCGGATACGGAAAGATACAACTTTCTGCTTTTTGAAAGCTTCAGCAAAATATGAGCGACAGGAATTATCAACAGCTTTTTTCAGCGCGTCCATCGTCGGTTCACACATTATTACCGGAGAAAAAGATTCCAGACCGAAAGCACGTTGTAATTGTTCCTTAACAAGCTCCAGTTGTTTATCATTAAAATAACTTTTATCTTTGAATTCGACCCATATCCTGCCTCGAACCCGCAATATCCGGATATCATGGAGCTTACGCAGGAGATAATACATGTTCTCCACCATACGCTTCTCAAACATTGAACGGTTGTTACCTTTTATCGCTATCTCATGGTAGCGGCAAATAATTGCATTATACATAAAATTTCCTTAGTGTTTAAAACCGAGTTTAATTAATGCCTTGCTGACTTCCGCATCCGTAGATTCAACGTTAAAGACCGGAAATTCACGACGCAGAGGATAATCTCCACGTTGTTTTTCGAAAGTTGCCGGAGAATTCCGTAAACGATCACTGTCATCTTTTATATTATATGATAAACTTACAGCTACAAGCATTTTTTCTTCAAAACTGCCTTCACTGGATATTTTCATGGATGTTTTTTTCGGCACTGGCACATCTGACGGATACCAGTCTTTAAAATCCAGACCGAAAAATTCAGAAAGCGCATTGACACTCATCGCGGTTCCATTAGCTTTGCCGTCATAGGAATATCCTGCGATATGCGGTGTACCAAAATCAACTAGCTCCAATAATTTCAAGTCTAGATCCGGCTCGTTTTCCCAAACATCCAAAATAGCCCCAGCAATATCATTATTTTTCAAAGCTTCTTTCAAAGCAGCATTATCACAAATTGGTCCACGAGATGAATTAATATAAAAAGCGCTGTCCTTCATAGATTTGAATAGTTCTCCATTACCCAAGTGAAAAGTCGGATATTTGCCGTCTTTTTCCAGCGGCACATGCATTGTAATAAAATCTGATTCAGCAACTATTTGCTCTAAATTAACAAACTTTTCACATCCTTCTTTGTCAGCTCTCGGCGGATCAGTGAGCAAAACTCTCATCCCAAAAGCTTCGCCGACTTTCGCGACTTTTGAACCGACATTCCCAACTCCGACGACTCCAAGCGTTTTGCCTTGCAGGGAAATTTTATGTTCACAAGCAAGATTCAGTAAAGCAGAACTGATATATTGCGCTACTGATGAAGAATTACATCCGGGAGCATTGGTCCATTTAATGTCGTTTGCCTCACACCATCCAGTATCAATATGGTCAAAACCAATAGTTGCTGTAGCAATAAATTTGACCTTAGAAGAAGCTAAAAGTTCTTCTTTACATTTAGTACGGGTTCTGGTAATAATAGCGTCTGCGTTTCTCGTATCTTCCGGCGTAACTTTTGCTCCCGCTAAGTACACGACTTCCGCGCAGGATTCCAGCACCCCCCGTAAAAACGGTATTTTATCATCAACAATAATTTTCATAAAAATTTAATAATCCTTCATCTTTAAGATAATTTAAGTAATGCTTCGCGTCCGGTCATGCCGACAGTAACACCTGCTATTCTCGCGACATCGCTGCATTTAATGATTTTTGCTTCCAGCATGTCATCAAAAGTTTTTACACCTGTAACGATACCCACACGTTCCTGTAATTTGTTTGCTGTTTCAATATTAAAATAGCCGCAAGCGATAAAGCCGTGAGCAGCTTTGATTAATAAAATTGTCGCATATTCAGTAGGAATCCGCCACGCCTCAAAATCTTTTCCATCAATAATTATTTTTTCCATCTTATATTGCTCCAAATATTATCATTATTTTTCTCATAGTAAATTGAAAAACAGCACTTTAGGCTGTATTTTTATCAGCTTACAATAGAATATAGCAAAAATATTAAATTGCGAAAATAAAATCAAAAAAATAAGGATATTAACTATGAAAGAAAGCTTTTTACAGGAAAACGTCGCGGAACGTATCGGTGGCAACAAGTTTGGTAAAGACACAACTGTCTATAAATTTGAAAAAATAAAACGCGCCAAACGCGCTGCTCAAGCAGCTAATCCCAATGTAAAATTAATCGACATGGGAGTCGGCGAACCGGATGAAGCAGCTTTCCCTGAAGTTATCGAAGCGTTGACTAAGGAAGTCAAGGTTTGGGAAAACCGTACATATACTGATAACGGCATTGATGAATTCTCTCATGCCGCCAGCAAATACATGAAAGAACTTTATAATGTGGACCTATGTCCTGAAAAAGAAGTTGTTCACGCCATCGGTAGTAAATCTGCTTTGAGTCTGCTCCCTGCATGTTTTATCAACCCGGGCGACATCTGCGTTATGACTGTCCCAGGTTATCCGGTAATGGGAACATGGACCAAATACTTCCAGGGTGAAGTTGTAAACCTACCTTTACTCGAAGAAAACGGTTTCATGCCTGACATCGAATCTCTTAGTGCAGATCAGCGTAAACGCGCTAAATTACTCTACCTGAACTACCCTAACAATCCAACTGGTGCTTCAGCTACTGAAGAGTTTTTCGCAAAAGTAATTGATTTTGCGCGTGAAAACAATATACTGATCATCTCAGACGCGGCTTACGCTCCGCTCAACTTTGTCGGCAAACCTTTAAGCATCCTGTCTCTACCGGGTGCTAAAGATGTTGCTATCGAACTGCACAGTATGTCTAAAGGCTTCAACATGACTGGCTGGCGTTTAAGCTGGGTATGCGGTAACGAACTGGCAATCAAAATTTTTTCCAGCGTCAAGGACAATGCCGATAGCGGACAGTTTGCGGCAATTCAGAAAGCTGCTATCGCGGCACTCGAAAACCAAGCGGAAATAACTCCAAAGATCTGTGCAAAATATGAGCGTCGCCTGCAAATCATGACTGCGGCTCTGCAAAAAATCGGATTCCCGGCTGTAATGCCTAAAGGATCATTCTACTTATATGTAAAAGCTCCGAAAGGAATAGAAGGCGGCGAAAGTTTCGCTTCCGGCGAAGATTTCAGTCAATGGCTTATCCGCGAAAAACTTATCAGTTCCGTTCCATGGGATGACGCTGGTAACTTTGTTCGTTTCAGTGCGACATTTGTAGCACGCGGCGGCGTGGCGGAAGAAGCTGAAGTATTAAGTGAATTCGCTAAACGTCTCAGTGATGTCAAATTTATTTGGTAAAGAGAGGTAATTAGATGTTATTTTCTAATAAGCAAAAAGAGATTCAATCTCAGATTTCGGAATATTGTGCAAGTGTTATAAAGTGCATGGATACTTTTCAAGATGCGATAAAACTATATTGCGACAACAGCGATAGAAAAGCCGCTAAAAATTCCTTTGCGGAAGTACATAAGGCAGAAAGTAAAGCCGATGATATTCGTAGAGAGATTGAAGTATTGATGTATTCAAAATCATTATTTCCAGAATCACGCGGCGATATAATGGGGCTGCTTGAAACCATGGACAGAGTGCCAAATCAGGCAGAATCATCTATTCGTATGATATGGAACCAATATGTGATAATACCAGAACAGCACATTGATGAGGTATTAAATCTGGTAGACGTCTGCTGTCGCGCAACCTATGCAATGGTTGATTCTGCTGAAAAACTGTTTTCAGACTTCACCAACGCGGCTGTTGCAGTGGGCAAGATAGATGAATTGGAAAGCGAAGGCGACAGAATAGAAGCTTCGCTTATTGAAAAGATTTTTTCTGAAAAACCTGACAGTGTTTCGACAATTGTATTTCGTGATTTCATCAAATGTGTTGTCCAGATCAGTGACCGTGCAGAAAACGTTGGTGACAGAATTCGCATCATCGTAGCTAAGAGGGCTATCTAATATGTTTCCTTTAACTGGAGGTTTATATTTAGGATGGGCATTAGGAGCCAATGACGCCGCTAATGTCTTCGGCACCGCTGTGGCTTCACGAATTATTACATTTCGCAAGGCATCAATTTTGTGTGCAATATTTATAATTCTCGGTGCAGCATTTCAAGGAGAAGGCGGCATTCATACTTTGAGCGGCTTGAGCAAACAAAGTCACATGCCGACTCTTCTTGTCGTATCACTTTCCGCCGCCGTCACTGTAACATTAATGACAATTATGCGTTTGCCAATAAGTGCTTCTCAAGCTACGGTCGGCTCTATTGCCGGAGTAGGCTTAGCAACTGGTTCTATGCAATGGGGAGGCTTGGTAAAGGTCATAACCTGTTGGGTCGCGAGCCCCATAGGAGCATTGATTATAGCGTGTATTATTTACAAATTACTAGCGGCATTCATCCGCCATACACCTATGAGCGTTTTGACGCGCGATAAAATTCTCTGGAGTGGTCTAATCATCGTTGGCATATACGGTTCCTATGCACTCGGTGCAAATAGTTCCGCCAATGCAACAGGCATTTTTTCCGGTCAGATTCCCGGAATATCTGATAAACAGCTTGCTCTTTTTGGTGGAATTTCCATCGCGTTGGGAGTTCTTACCTACAGCAAACGCGTAATGATGGCAGTCGGTAAAGGAATCATGCCTTTGGATGCATTTACAGCCTTAGTAACAGTTTCAGCAATGGCCGTTACTGTTCATATTTTTGCTTTCATAGGAGTACCGGTAAGCACATCTCAAGCGACTGTTGGCGCAATAATTGGCATAGGACTTATCCGTGGAATCCACGGTATAAAATTCAAATCTTTGCGTAATATTGGTTTCGGCTGGCTGCTGACTCCATTGATTGCGTTAATTTTATCATCATCTGGTTACGCAATATTCTGTGTACCAAAAATTTAACCCTTAAATTAAGGAAAAGTATCATGAAAGAATTACATGACAAAATCAAAGCTCGTTTAGAAGAATTACGCGTTTATCTGCAAAACGACGGTGGCGACATGGAAGTTGTCAGCATCGAAGAGAAAGTCGTTACACTCAGGCTCAAAGGTGCTTGTGGCGGATGTCCAATGGCCGCAGTTACACTCAAAGATGGTATCGAAAGAACTCTCAAGGAAGAAATCGATCCAGATATCGTCGTTGAAAGAGCGATGTAGGATTAACAAGAATGAATCAAACTGATTTTTTAATCAGAGGCTTGCTAAAGAAAGATAACTTTCGTTTTTCTTTTGCGGACACGACCTGTACGGTGACAAAAGGAGTAAAAATCCATGACACCGATCCGGTCGCGTCTAAGATTTTCGCGGAAGCCCTGACCAGCGCAGCCTTATTGAGCCCTTTGCTTGAAGGCTCTGAAAAGTATTCTATACGCTGGGAATATCCTCATGGTAAACTACAGAGCATTATTGCTGATGTAAACGCATCGAATGATGTTCGTGGTTTTATCAAGCAGCCATATTTGATGGACAAGACCAGCAACGAAGATGAAATTTTCGGCAAGCAGGACGGTTTTGTCGCCATCACAAAATCTCAAGACGGCAAAATTTTAAATTCCGGCAAGAGTCGCGCCGGATTGGCTAATCCTGCTGCGGACGCGGGCTTTTTCTTTTCAGTCAGCGACCAGATCGAAACTGAAATAATTGTTGCAGCAAACTTTAATGCCGATCCGATCAACCCAATCAAACGCTGCTGTGGACTACTCTTGCAAGCAATGCCAGACTGTGATTTAAACTTGCTTGAGACTTACCGCAACCGCATGAATTCAGATGAATTTAAAAACTTATTATTGCAAGAAATGCCAGAGGAAAAACAATTGTGGACGCTCTTGAAGTTCATCTCAGGAACAGAAAAAGACAATATAACTTATGAATTCGGAGCCTCGCCCGGTTTTACATGTTCCTGCAGTAAAGAAAAAATGAAACAAGCCCTAACAACATTAGGCAAAGATGAACTGGAAAAAATATTCCAGGAAAGCGACAGCAGTCCAAAAATAACCTGCCAGTTCTGCCATAAGCAATACTCCTTCAAAAAATCAGAACTTTAAGGAGTCAGGCGGTAATTTGCCGGAGATAATCCAAAATACTTTTTGAACTGCGCTGAAAAATCATATGCTGATGAATAACCCAGTTCCAGAGCTATTTCATTGATTTTTGTCTCTGGGTTCTTCAGAAGCGCACAAGCTAAATCCAGACGGCGACGGATTCTGTATTGCCAGGGAGATACTCCAATCTGATTCTTGAATAGCTTACGAAAATTCTCGTAACCAACTCCCTGCTTACGGCAAAAACCTTTAATATCACACTCTTTACTAAAATCACCAGTCAAAAAATTACAGGCTGAATCAATTAATTCGTTTCCCTTATATTCACCATAACGTGAACAACGCTGCTGACAGTCAATCAATATTTTCGTAAAATCTCCTATCATAAGCGGCAAGGCACGCTCATCAACATTCTTCAACTGTTCTTTTAACTGCATTAATTTATTGAAAAAATCTACATCAATTTCAATATTTTCGCATAATGGTTTTGTCGAAACAAACCGCATTGAACGCAATGCCTGATAAAGTGCCGGACCTATTTCAATGAACAACTCTGTCCATTTGCTGCCACCTTTTATACTTAAAGTTTCTGCTTTACCAGGTATACGTTTAAAACACATTCCTGCTTTTAAATTTATTTTTTTGCCAGTCTCGTCAAATAAAGTCCCCTCCCCCCTTAAAATAATAACCAAGGCAAAGCGCGGATGAATTTCATTATCATATTCAAGTTTATTTACCGTCTTGAACATAAGTCCTAGTCCAAAACGCTCATTGGGAGTCAACGCTAAACTACGATACACAAGCTCATGCTCATATATGTCAAAATTAATACCATTTATCATATCCACTATTCCCAATATTTATATTTTACTGTTCAAAAATGATATTATAGTATAACATAATAAATACCAAATTTAAATAAAAAAGGAATTATTTTATGAGAAATACTATTCTCGACCCAAAAATATGGCAAAGCCCAGAATGCATAAGCCTGAATCGCTTAGCGGCACGAGCCAACTTGTTTAACTTTTCGGATGAAGAATCAGCTCGTCAGATTGGTAAGGAATTTTCGCCATGGGTCAAAAAATTAAATGGTTCATGGAAATTTCAATACACTACCAGCCCAGAAAAACTGGAAGATGATTGTATTAATCCGATGACTGATGATAAAAAATGGGATGACATTGTAGTTCCCGGATGTTTTAATATGCAAGGCTACGACAAACCACATTATACCAACGTCCAAATGCCATGGGACAATCTACCCCCAAATGTACCAGAAGAAAATCCGACCGGAGTTTACCGCCGGAGTTTTGAGCTGGAAAGCGGCTGGGCTGAACGTAAAACTCTTTTGCATTTTGATGGTGTCGAAAGCGTTTTCTGGGTCTATCTAAACGGTCAGAAAGTCGGTTATGCTAAAGATACTCGTACTTCAAGCGAATTTGACATCAGTTCTTTTCTGCAGGACGGCGAAAATCAATTAACGGTAATAGTAGTCAAATGGTCTGATGCAAGCTTCATAGAAGATCAGGATCACTGGTGGATGGCTGGAATTTACCGTGATGTATACCTACGAAGCACTCCAATTAATTCGATCGCTGACCTTTTCGCTACCGCCAGCTTGGATGATGAATATGAAACCGGCAAATTAAATTTAAAATTTCACAGCAATTTCAAAGATTCATGCGAAAAGTGGAAATACAACTGTCAACTTTATGATGCCAACGGAAATAGCGTTTTCGATACTCCAGTCGAAACAGATGCAAAAAGCGACACAGAAACAGGATATCCAATATCGACAGACCCGCGCCGCAATAGAGCTAATATAACAATAAATGTTCCTGCACCAGAAAAATGGAGTGCTGAATCTCCTTACCTTTATACCTTGACTGTATCTTTGCTTGATCCAAACGGAAAAGTTATTGACGCTACTGGAATTAAAATCGGATTTAGAAATATTGAAATCAAAAATCGCGAACTATTAATCAATGGTCAAGCTGTTATGATAAACGGTGTTAACCGCCACGATCATGACGATGTTCATGGAAAAACAATTAGTATTGAATTAATGAAAAAAGATTTGAATTTAATGAAGCAATTCAATTTCAATGCGATTCGTACTTCTCACTATCCAAATGCACCTGAATTCTATGACCTCTGTGACGAATACGGTTTCTATGTTATCGACGAAGCTAATATTGAGCATCATGCCTTTTATAATGATTTATGCTCCAATCCGCAATGGGCAAGCGCCTTCCTTGACCGTGCAGTTGGAATGGTCGAGCGCGATAAAAACCATCCATGTATTTATGCCTGGTCACTGGGTAATGAGTCAGGTTGTGGCGAGAATCATGCAGCCATGGCTGGCTGGATTCGTTTTTTCGATCCATCACGTACCGTCCATTATGAAGGAGCTTCTCGTCATGCGACAAGCACTAAAACTGACAATTTACATCTGGCTATCACAGACTATATCGCTCCAATGTATGATGCCGTCGATGAGTGTATCGCCTGGGCTAAAGAACAGAAAGACCCCCGCCCGTTCATTCTTTGTGAATATTCACATGCAATGGGTAACAGCAATGGCAATCTAAGAGAATATTTTGAAGCATTTGAACAGTATCATGGCCTGCAAGGTGGTTTCATCTGGGAATGGATAGACCACGGAATCAAACAAGTAGATGAAAACGGCCTTGAATATTGGGCTTACGGTGGCGATTTTGGTGACGAACCACACGATTCAAACTTCTGTGCCGATGGCTTAGTTTGGCCAAACCGCACGCCGCACCCGGCAATGTTTGAATATAAAAAATTAGCTCAACCGTTAAAGGTTTCCGCTATAGACGCGACTCAAGGGCGCTTTGAAATTTTCAATAAAAACTATTTTATTGATCTGTCTTATCTGGAAATAAGCTGGGAACTTAAAGTAAATAATAAACTTATTCAATCCGGCACAATGCCGATGCCAGCAATCGCTCCACGCCATAAACAGGAAATATGTTTAGACATTGACAAAATAGATGAGAATTGCTATTTGCGTTTTTCATTCCGCCGCACTAATGATACTCTCTGGTCAAAGGCTGGAGAAGAAATTGGCTGGGAACAATTCAAAATATCTTCGATTGAAACATCGTTCGAGACAATTTCAGAATGTGAGCTAAAGCTTGATGATCTTCCAACAGTTGATACTTCTATCTGGCGGGCGCCAATCGACAATGACGGCATCAAAAACTGGGAAGGGAAACATCCTCGACATGTTTTGACTGCATGGAGAAATAAAGGCATAGACAAAAGCAAAGCTGTTGTTGAATCAAGCAAACTCGAAGGCAACAAGCTTTTAGTCAATCAGATTGTTAAATGCAATGAATCATCGCTCAGTAACAAGCAAGTTTACAGCGCCTTGCCCGGCGAAGCTGTCTGGGTTGAGAATACTTTTGAAGTACCAGATGATTTAAGCGACCTGCCGCGTATTGGTGTTGTAATGAATATTCCAAAAGACTATGACAAAGTAGAATATTTTGGTCTGGGTCCTTATGAAAACTATATCGACCGCAAAACTGGAGTTTGGTTTGATCAGTTCCAGGATACAGTTGATAACATGCATACACCATACATTCTACCTCAAGAAAACGGTTCCCGTTGTGAAGTCAACTGGACAACTTTACGCGATGCTGACGGTAATGGTATAATGATTATCGCGCCAGAAACAATGCAGTTTACGGTTTCCCGTTTTTCAGCAAAACAAATGTATGCTGCCAAGCACACAAATGAATTAAAAGCTGAAGATAGTATATATTTATACTTGGATTACGCACAGCGCGGGCTCGGAACATGTTCCTGTGGTCCAGACACAATGGATAAGTACAAATTAGAATCTGGAACATTCAATTTTAATTTCATAATGCTCCCAATAAAACCCGGACAAAAGCCGGAAGAATTATATAAGATATATTGTAGTTAAAATAAAAAACCCACGGCAAAAAACCGTGGGTTTATTTTATAATATTTATTGACTCTTTACTAAAAGTCTTCGCCTGTGATGGCTTTGTATGCTTCCAGATATTTTTCTGTTGTTCTTTCAACAACTTCTTTTGGAAGTACTGGGCCTGGAGCGACTTTTCCCCAATCAAGAGTTTCGAGATAGTCACGAACATATTGTTTGTCATAACTTTCAGGGCTGCATCCTACTTCGTATTTGTCAGCAGGCCAGAAACGGCTTGAATCAGGAGTTAAAACTTCGTCGATAAGGATGATTTTTCCGTTGTATACACCAAATTCAAATTTAGTATCAGCAAGGATAATCCCTTTAGTTCTAGCAAAATCATGAGCTTTAGTGTAGATTTTCATGGATAAATCTTTGACTTCATCAGCCATTTCCTGTCCGAGAATTTCTACTGTTTTTTCAAATGAAATAGCTTCGTCATGCAAACCTTGTTCGGCTTTAGTTGAAGGCGTGAATAATACTTCATCAAGTTTTTCAGCCTGCTGATATCCCGGACGTAATTTAATGCCTGATACTTCACCAGTATTTTTATAATCTTTCCAGCCACTGCCGATGATATAACCACGAACAATACATTCTACAGCTAATGGAGCGGCCTTTTTAACGATCATTGAACGCCCCTGGAGGTCGTCAGCATATTTAACTAATTCAGGGCGTGTAGTAACGTCAGCGGAGATAAGATGATTTTCTATAAAATCCATCATTTTGAACCAGAATAATGAAACTCTAGTGAGCACTTCACCTTTACAAGGAATACCGTTTGGCATAACGACATCAAAGGCACTTAAACGGTCACTGGCAACAAATAAGAGGCTGTCTCCGAGGTCATAAATATCGCGAACTTTACCACGATTAAG
>Ga0307988_1000833_pt1 | contig 19539 bp, 23 predicted proteins | sample EllFjometagen183_FD_203166 | JGI IMG/M metagenome (GOLD analysis project Ga0307988, IMG submission 203166) | Marine microbial communities from Ellis Fjord, Antarctic Ocean - #183 | ecosystem: Environmental > Aquatic > Marine > Unclassified | place: Southern Ocean | collected 2014-10-08 | reverse complement strand
CTTCAGTTTAAAACATCGACTAAAGCCTTCTTTCGGTTATGACAAAAGTAATAAAATATTAATTAAACTTTAAAAAAAAATAGGATTTTAACACAGTATCTTTCAGGAAGAAAAAACCTGAAAGGTTTAGGTAATTGAAACCCCAACTCGGGCGCATTTGCAATGCGTTTGACAAAGTTAACTAGTTATAATTTTAGTTATTAAATAAAATGGTTCATATTTTTAGTTATGTCAGATAAGTATAAGTCTCATAATGAAAAAGGCATATATTTTATAACACCAACAATAGTAAATTGATTAGATTTAATTATTGTCTACAAGAAAACATTTTGCAAATGCGCGCTAGAGGAGGGGGTTTTATTTTATTGCATACTTGTTCATCTCTAAAAATCGACCTTGTTTGGATAGACCGCTCCAACTTGTGCCACCCATACCGGCGTTATTGTGCCACTTAAAACAAAAGTAATTTCTATCGTATAAGCTTATGGCCGCAAAAAAGGTAGATATTATGGAATTAAGACAACTGTTATTATTAAAAGAAAAAGGTGAGAGCAATCGCTCATGCGAAAAATTGCTAAGCATTCGCATTATTTTCATTTTTGATAATGTTTGAAAAATGTCATTTGCATTTTTATTTTCATCACTTCCTATGGTGTATGTTTTTTTAATATCTTTGTTTTGTTGCATAGTCGTTGAATTATTGTTTTGTAATTACTCTTGTAAGTATCACAAAATTAAACAATTATAATGATTTATGCAATATTTTTATATCACTGATTAACAGTATGTTATGAAGTCCAAATTAAAAATGTACTAATTTTACAAGATATTATTAAATCGAGAGGCAAAGCCTTTTGGTGTAGAAATAAAGAAACGGATATCCATGCAAAAAACACTAATTATTGGGGCACAGAATATTGACTTATTTGCTCGGTCAAATTCAGACTACGTATTGCATGATTCAAATCTTTCAAAGATTCATTTAGCCTTTGGTGGTGTGGGTTGCAATATTGCGTCTAATCTATCAATCCTTGGCAATCCAGTAGATTTACTGACCATTTTCGGAGATGATTATTTTGGTCAGCTTGCAAAACAGAATTTAGATGATTTAAATATCAATTATAAAGAAAGTCGTGTTGTTAAGGATTTCGGAAATAGCATTTATTTAGGAGTTATGGATAAGGCCAACGACCTGTATCTTGGATTAAATGATATGGATATTATCAACAATTTAGATGTAGCTTTTTTTAAAGATAAAACTCAATATATTGAAAGCTTTGATGTATTGGTAATTGATAATAATTTAAGTCTAGAATCACTGCAATATCTTCTGAAAATATTCAAACATAAGAATATTATAATGGATGCGGTAAGTGCTGCGAAAGCTGTTAAACTTCATGAATTGCTATCGTGTATAAGTCTGTTAAAACTTAATTTGATGGAGCTCGATGCTTTGTCGAATAAAGCAGTTATTTCAGAAAAACTTAATGAATTAATAAAGCGGGGGTTATCTTCAGTGATACTCACTAACTCTGCTCATGATATTATTTACAAAAGTACAGATATAAATATTGTAACTAAGCCAAAACCCATTAAAAAAATTGAAAATGCTTCAGGAGCAGGAGATGCATTTTTAGCAGGTTTTATTCATGGGTTATTGCAGGAAAAATCGATTGGAGATTGTTTAAGCATAGCTAAAAAAGTGGCTTACAAATGTTTACAATCTCCTAATTCCACCATTCAAAAAACAAATTAATTAAAATTATATGCAAGAAAAATATATAGAATACAGCAAAGAAGTGGCAGTTGCCATTGAAAATAGACTTCCCATAGTAGCTTTAGAGTCTACCATAATCTCACATGGAATGCCTTATCCTGAAAATGTTAAAACAGCACTTAGGTGCGAGAAGATTATTCGCGATGGTGGTGCTATTCCGGCAACCATAGCTATTATAAATGGTAAACTAAAAATTGGGTTAGACGAGGAGGAAATCAATTTTATTGGAAAAGAAGGAATTAAAATTCAGAAAACATCGAGAAGAGATATTGCCTATAATGTTGCCAATAAAATTAATGGTGCTACTACTGTGAGTGCTACAATGTACATTGCTGGTTTAGTAAACATTCCTGTTTTTGCCACTGGAGGTATTGGTGGCGTGCATAGAGGTGCGGAAACAACAATGGATATCAGTGCTGATTTGGAAGAGTTGGCAATGACTAATGTGGCGGTTATTTCTGCGGGTGCCAAGAGTATACTTGATTTGGGTTTAACATTGGAGTATCTGGAAACAAAAGGAGTCCCTGTGATTGGTTATAAAACTAAAACTTTGCCTGCTTTTTATAGCTCTAAGAGCGATTTTGAAGTTAATTTTAAAATAGATTCCGCTGCAGAAATTGCAAAGTTAATCCATACTAAGTTTGAGTTGGGCCTGACTGGTGGTTTATTGGTTGCAAATCCTGTTCCCAATAATATGTCTATGGATAAGGAGGTAATTGATTGTGCTATCAATGAGGCTCTTTTAGAAATGAATACGCTAGGGATTAAGGGAAAAGAAGCTACACCATATTTATTAAGTAAGATAGCAAGCATAACTAAAGGGAAATCGTTGGAATCAAATATTGCTCTTGTTTATAATAATTGTAAACTTGGCGCAGAAATAAGCGTTGAGTTATGTAAGTTTAGAAATATTTAATGAAATACATACTTCACTCTTTACATGTTGTTAAAGAAATTCTGTGCTTCTTACAATCTAACAAAATTGCATCTGTCTCCCGTTTATTCATCATAAGCAATATTGTAAATCTTTTTATAGAGAAGCATAGCATATTTTTTTGTGCCGCAAATCTATAAAATCTAAGAGGTTGAATAAAAGCCGATTTTAGACCAAAAAGAAACTTTACCACATAGCAAAAACATGATTTTTTCTCAAGATACTGTACACATCTATTTATAATATATATAGGGTCTGCTGATAAAGTCTCAAAGCCTACTTACTATATTAGTTATCAACATATTATGTTCATAACATTATCGTTGGTTGTCATGCCAAATGCAAGGTTTTTTGTACTTTTATAGTATAAGTCTTGCATTATGATTGAGTATATTTCAGAACATCAGTTAAGTATAGAAGAGTTCAAAACTCCATTTCAAACATCATTACTACCTGATAATAGGTGGGTTAAGTTAAGTAATGTGGTTCCGTGGGATGATTTTGCATCATCATATATGTCGATGATGAATGCAGACTTTGGACGTCCTGGAATTTCTCCACGTATTGTTTTAGGAGCCTTAATTATTAAGCACCTAGAGAAACTTGATGACAGAGGTGTAATTGCAGCAATTCAGGAAAATATTTACATGCAGTTTTTTATTGGCTTAAAAGAATTTAATCCCAAACCCATTTTTGACCCAACACTTTTTGTTGATATTAGAAAGCGTGTTGGAAAGGATATTTTTGATTCCCTTAATGTTAAATTAATAAAGTCAGTTAGTGATAAAACAGACAAAAAGCAAAATAACAAAAGTGAAAAGGATAATGATAACACTCCACCAAATAAGGGAAAACTTCAGGCTGATGCAACAGTAGCTGACCAATATATTACTTACCCAACTGATAACGGTATTTTAAACCAAAGTCGAAAGCAGTGCGAAAAGTTAATTGACAAACTCTATAAATTGAATGATAAGAAAGGAACAAAACCAAGAACTTATCGAAAGGTATTAGACACTTCTTATCTGAGTTACTCAAAGAAAAGGACCAAGTCTAAATCTAAGCATCGTAAAATGACCTATAAATTATTAGAGGCTTTAAATCGTGATATTAAGCACATTAATAAGTTGTTAGATATATTTGAATCAGAGAAGAAACCATTTCCGCTAAAGCATAAAGAACAACAAATCTTGTGGGTTGTTAACCATGCATACATTCAGCAGAAGTACATGTATGATGAAAAAACTCATAGTCATGTCGATAGAATAGTAAGTATTTTTCAACCTCATGTCAGACCAATTCCAAGAGGAAAAATTAAATCAAAAGTTGAGTTTGGATCTAAGTTGGGAGTTAGTCTTGATCAAGGTTTTGCTCGAATAGATACTTTTAGTTGGGATGCCTATAATGAAGGAGGTGATTTAATAAAGCAGGTAGAAAATTACAAAACACTTCATGGATATTACCCCGAGTTGGTTCAGGTAGATAAGATTTATGCGACAAGAAAAAACAGGATGTGGCTTAAAGAAAAAGGCATCAGAATTACAGCGGTAGCATTAGGACGAAAAAGAAAAAACCCGCAGGATACATATTATCAGAAATCAAAGAGAAAAAAAGAAGCAACGGAAAGAAATCAAATAGAAGGTAAATTTGGTCAAGGAAAAAATGGTTATAATCTCAATCAAATAAGAGCAAAATTAATAAGCACTTCAGAAAGCTGGGTAGCTTGTATCTTCTTTGTAATGAACCTTATACATTATGAAAAATTAGTTTCTTTTTATTCTATTTTTTGGTCTATAATTAACTCTATATCGATTAAAATAGACCCCACAGAACAATTATTGAAACATTTTTTTCAAACAATATATTATCTTTCAAAATCACCAAAAAAGATGATAATTTTGAAATGCTGAGAAATTAATGGATGACTTTATCAGCAGACCCTATATAAACTAAACTATTGTAAGTGTATATCTGTTATGCTTACAAATAATATTTATATTTTTGAAATGTTAAATGAAAATACATAATCTAAATATAAAAACAACAAAACATGTATATATAAGTAGTTAGTAGTCATCAATAAAAAAATCCTATGAACAAAAAAATCCTATCTGATAAAACACCAAAAATTTCCTGTAATCCAAACCATTCCATTAATAATATCTTGCAAAAAAAATTAGATTCTGGAATTATTGAAGGTTTTCTAAGCGAAGATGGTTCAATTTAAAAATAATAATCTTACCTGTAACTTTTTTTATACCTTTAGCGTCTCAAATAGTTTCAACACCGCCAATTCTACCGTCCGTCAGCTGGCCAACGACCAGCAGGTGTTAATTCAAAAGAGAGATAGCAATAATACACAAAGAGTCTATTGCAATTATTTCATGGAGATATAAAATGAAAAAGATTTGCTTAAAAACGATTTTCCTATCAGTATCATTTACAAGAAAATAAGAAAAAAGAGGATTTTATGAGATTAATAATATTGTATTTAGCTCTATTTTCATCTGTATTTGCATTTTCAGAACCCATAATCAACATTGATTCAGATAAATCTACGATCACAGATTTTAACGTAAGTTATTTTATCAATGACAGAGCTAAATTAAAATTTGACGATATTGAATCTATGGAGTTTAAAGAGGGGAAAAACAAAAATACTTTAGGTGTTTCTGTTAAAGATGTATGGATAAAAATCAAACTCTTTAATACTACTCCTAAAAGTCAGACTCTTTTTTTGCATCAAGACTTAGCCTACACATTTAGAAATATAGAGTATTTTGAGCTAAATAAGAGTAACGATATTCTAAATAAACAAGTGATTTCTCGTAATAGTACTGATACAAAAGAGCAATTAAATGGTGCTGATGCTATTTATAAATTTACGCTGCATCCTCAAGATAGTAAGACAATCTATATACATCAAACTACTTCTGCTTATCATTTCTATAATTTTTCTATCTTTAGCGAAAAAGAGTCTACAGAGTATCTCATATATGAAAAAGTCCCTAAAGCATACGGTAACTTCTACTAGCTCAAGTCTGAAGCAAATCCAATGCGGGACTTGCTTAGGCTTATCTCATCTCAACTTTTCTCAAATTCACAAACATTAACAGTTATCTATTTATAAATAAGCTATTGTCTCCTTCAAAAAAAACCATTTTTTTTGAACAATTAGTTGCGTTTGTATATCATTGGCAAAACCTACCTGTGCTCTTAGCAGAGTAATTAGAGTTTGTCCATAAAGTCAGTTGCTGATCTATAATGTTCACTAACAAGGCTTGCGAAGTGCTGAATAACAATAAGTTTAATTTTGTAAATGTTTGTTTTCAGTACAGCATAACGAAGTTAGCGGACCTTATAGACAGTCTCTAGTCAGTCATTCAACAACGGTATCGGATTAATATAATAAGCCTTTTTCCAACCCATAATACTATTGTCTGCCAACCAAAAATACGGAATTGGAGTATAAATAGCATAGTGTAAATGGTAAGGCTTTCCTTTTGCATTACCTGTATCACCAACAGTTCCAATTTGTTGTCCTCTGTTAATAAACATACTATTGGTTTTTTCAATTGTATTTAAATGTGCATAATAGTGCATTTGTAACCTTGGGCTCATGATAAGCACATAATTACCTGCAACTTTGGAATAGCCCCTTGAAATCAATATTCCAACAGTAGCTGAAATCACAGGTGTGTCTTTTTTAGCAAAAATATCCACTCCTTTATGCACAACCGACTTACCCCACGGATATGCCCAATACGAATTTTGATTGTAATCGTTTTTTGTGGCTCCACTAACAGGCATGTCAATATTTTGAGGAACTAGTAAGCTTACTAATACATAAAAACTTATCCAAACAAACTGAATTATTATCATCTTTCCAATGTTTTTTCAATAACGCAACAACTGATTGTGATCAACCTGTAACAAATGTATTATTCAAACATTAATAGCTATACTTTTTTATAAAAATTGTATCCTGCCGATTACCATCCCTAAAATAATAAGTGTATCTTGTTGTTGTGACAATTTTAGCCTGACCATAATAGATTTTTTCGGTATGAAGCTTCTTTTTAATAATTTGTTCCTCAACAAGATACCTTTCATTATTATGCTGTGTATTTATTGTATCGCATTTGTATTTGAGCACTTCACAAGCAGGTATGGTATCTTCACCCATAATATATACTTTTGACCCGTTAACTAATTGCTGAGCATGAGTAAACAACCCACATACAACCATAATCATTACTAATAGCTTTTTCATATTAATTATTGTCTGTCCCTAAAGTCAGTGTTTAGTTTATAATGTTCGAGTTCGAGGCTTGCAAAGTCTTTAAAATCAAGGAGTTTACTATTGTAAATGACTGTTTTAAAGATGAGCATAACGAAGAAATCGGACATTAGAGACAAACACTAATTATTGAATTTATTTTATAACGAACAGTAAAAAATTGTCAATATCGTGGATGATAAGTTAACTTAAGTTATATGTTAATATAACGCAATATGTAGATGAAAATTATACCTACAGATTTTCATTTATAAATATTTTGCTTGTTTCATTAATCAATATGGTATTACTGTTTATTTAGAGGAAACCTCGTAGAGGTTAAATTATTGTAAAATAATAATAATTGATTTATTCCCAGTAGGGGATTGATGCTCTTAGGTTTAGGGTAGTATATTACGTGACAAACTATTTTTCTATATAAAATATTTCCACTAAAATGGTGGTAGAACCATCAAATTACATAACCTGTTATAAGGTTTAACCTAAATTTGTTTGTAGTAAATAAATTTCTGTTATTAAATACACTACTTTTATACTGCCTACTATAAATAAAATATAACCTTTATATGAACTCAATAATTTTGATATACATATTGTTAATTTATCAATTACTGCTACTTTCGTGTGTCAATTCTAGTGAAACTAAACAAAAACTAAAAGATAAAAATTCTCCAATAATAATTGAAGAGAAAAGTATTACTGATACCAGCATTCTTGTTTTACAACGAGTACCTAAAAAAGAGTACGAGCTTGCAAAAACTAATATTGTTAAACTACGTTCTGTATTAGGCAAGAAGTACAGTAAGATTTCAGATAAGAATAGGCAAGATCAATTTCTGGATTCTACCATGCTTGTTTTTACCGATTATCTTATCACTAATATTGTACCACATTGGTATGAAACAAAATGGAGTTTCGAAGGTCATAGTGCAATTCCTAACGAAGGCGAAATTGCCTGTGGATACTTTGTTTCAACAACACTAAGAGACATGGGGCTTAACCTAAACCGGTACAATCTTGCACAACAAGGTCCTGAAGAAGAAGTTGCGAGTATTTCCATCGACAAAAAAAGCATGATAACAGTTAAAAATCACCAACTGGATAGTATTTTTACGATTCTAAAAACCAAATATAATCCGGCACTTTATTTTATAGGACTAGATTTTCATGTTGGCTATTTATATCTGAAAGATAATCAATCCTATTTTATCCATTCAAACTATATCGATGGCCATGTAATGATCGAAAACACAATTAATTCTAAAGCTTTCAGGAGTGAAAAGTATTTTATCTCAAATATTACAGGAAATAGATTACTGGCTAAGAAATGGTTGATTAATGATAAAATTAAAATAATTTTGACAAAATAATACTTAATTATTACAGCAATATTTAATCTATTATTTGTAAAATATTACAACTAAAATTAACTAGTTTATAACAAAAAATGAAATTATTATGAAATCAAATTCAATACGTGAACTGCAAATGAATCCGGCGATAAAATAACTAATCAATTTTTGACTAATATGTGGCTATATGGACAAACTAACTAAATTAGCAATAGAAATGGTATTTGTACAAGGAGGTACTTTTAAAATGGGAAATAACGATAATGATTCCTTTTTAAATACAGAACTAATTCACTATGTACAACTCGATGATTTTTATATTGGCAAATACGAAGTAACCCAAAAACAGTGGACAGAAATTACGGGAAATAACCCTAGTTCTTTTAATAGGGATAATCTTCCGGTTGAAAACGTAAGTTGGTACGACGTTCAGAAATTTATAAAAAAACTCGAACAAAAAACAGGTGAAAAATACAGACTCCCCACCGAAGCCGAATGGGAATATGCTGCCAGAGGAGGTAAAAGAAGTAAAAGTTACAAATACTCAGGTAGTAATAATGTTGATGAAGTAGCTTGGAATTGGCATAACTCGGAAAATAGAATGCATCCAGTTGGCTATAAACTAGCTAATGAACTTGGTCTTTACGATATGAGTGGCAATGTATGGGAATGGTGCAACGATTGGTATTCGCATGAATATTATAAAAAATGCCCATCAAACAATCCGAAAGGACCTTCGTTGGGTACTGAACGGGTGTGCCGTGGCGGTAGTTGGGACGACTATGATCAACTCTGTCACTCATACTTTCGTAATAGTCATTACCCAGACGACAGAAGAGATAATTTAGGCTTTCGTCTGGCTCTTGCCAAGTAATACAGTTACAATTCCATATTACTAATAAGTAAATTGATTTTTTTTTTGAAATTTACACATACAGATAAAACTTTTTACTACTATCATAAGTGATAATGGCACATCGCTTGAAGAAATGAACCCAATAAATAAATTTCTTGTGTACAATTAGAACATCAAAAATATGTATATCACATGTATCATTTGCAACTATACTAATTATTTACTTAGTATCTATTCGCTTTACTAGACAAATAACCCAACGACAATCCTATTCAGTCTATTCAAACACTCAACTAGTTCAAGTCTGACGGGTAGGCATGTGTGCAGGGACTTGGACTTACAATTAATAAAATATTTTGTTCGCACATTGTCCCTCAAACAATACCTGTGCGCAAGTAATACTAAGATAACTTCGTTGAAATTACATCTACACCAAATCTAAAAAATATGTAAATTGCACAAAAAAACAATATGCCTAATGTCCCCAAAAGTTTAACAAACACAAATATCAATTTAAAATCAACCCGTTTTAAAAAAGCTAGTTTTACAGGTGTGATTAACGATATTGAAAAAAACATTTGGAGCGAGTGGGTAGTTAGTACCAATAAGCAAATAAAGCTGAAGTGGAACTGGCTAAATGACGAAAACAATCTCATTATGCAAATACATGATAAACAGGCATTACGTGATGAGAAAAGTCCTGATGAAAATCATGTATATTATGTACATCTCGAAGATTCTTTCAAGAATAAAGGTGAGGGGTACGATTTTGCCATTAAAGAGATTAACATTACTGGCAGCTATCCTCCCGAAAAAAGACGACATCTTATTAAGGAAGTAAATGATAAAACAGGGTTATTAGGTAAACAAGAAAGAAATGCCAATACTTATTATTTACTAAAACAAATAATGCCAGCATTAGTTTTAATAAACAAACTTGGTGCTGAGCTTAACGAAAGTGATTTTTATGAAATACAGGACAAAAAATATTTACCGGAAATTGAAAAAAATGCTGGTATTAAGTGCTATGGCATATTACCCGAAACATTAATGAGGGTAAATAAATTTCATGCACCATACACATATTTCTTCGATGAAGGAGAAAAAATGTACTTGCTCAAAGCCGTAGGGTTTATCAATATGTACTCTGCGAAGCAGGCAAAGAAACCTGATAAAAGACTGATTTCCTTTAAAGAAAAACTATTTATTAGTTCTAATGTTTTCGTTAGTATTGACAAAGTTTATAATAATAGTGTGAAAAAACTACAAGAAAAAGATGCTAAGCACACTTTAACGAGACACTTTAAATACGACAAAAATAGACTTTATGCGCTTGGAATGAAATTGTTTGATGCAAAAAAATATGAAGCTAGTATTGAATATTATAAAGGAGCCGTTAAACTGGATCCATTTTTTGAACCAGCATGGATTAAATTGGGAGAAACTTATGGCATATTAAAGAAATGGGAAAATGGTATACCACCACTAAATAAAGCAATCGACATAAACCCTTTCAACCCTACAAGTTACGATTTTCGGGGATCATTACTTCTGATGCAAGGCTTCGTTGACAATGCTTATAATGATTTGAAACAAGCCATATTACTTGATAATAAGGGGTCTGGACATTACAACATGCTAGCTTTAATTTGCCTTGCTATGGACAATAATACTGAGGCATTGGAACACTATAGCAGTGCTATTAAATATTCATCACGAAAAAAAGGAGAACTTTATGCTAAACGTGCTGAAGTATATTATAATATGGCACTTTATGAAGAATGTATTACTGATTGTGATGCAGGGTTAAAAATAAACTCGAGTAATGAAAAGGCCATCGAAATGAGAAAAAAAGCAATTAGCAAAACAAATATTACTAAAAACCCTATTATTTCTGTTAAACCTAATTATGATCCTGAAAAATTAATTAAAGATATTATGTCTGATGTTTTTCCCAACAAAAAATGAATTATTATGAAGGCAAATTCAATTTTACTGCTATTATTATTTTCCCTAACTACATTTGGGCAGTCAGAATATGTTGATTATTCAATACTGATAGAAGATGTCATTAATAAGCGAAGTGAATTTAATGAATTATATAGCAATTCCGATTCATCAGGAAAAGAATCAGTAATAATTGATGCAAGAAAATACTTGTTAAATACAATAACCAATAATGTTTTTCCATATTGGTATGGAACAAAATGGGATTTTAATGGAACTACCCAAACACCAACACAAGGTTATATAGCTTGTGGCTATTTTGTTACAAATGTTCTTACTGATGTAGGTTTTAATATACCACGTATTGGTTGGGCACAATCAGCATCCGAAGTGTTTATAAAAAAACTTTCACCAGATTGTATTAAACGATTTTCAAATAGACCAATCTCAGAAGTAGAAAGCTACTTAAAAGCTACTGGAGAAGGACTATATTTAGTTGGACTTGATAGCCATGTGGGATTTATTGTTGTGAAAAGTGACAAGATAGAATTCATTCACTCCAATTACTATAGACCATGGATTGGTGTTATGTCAGAAGATATTGATTCATTTAATCCATTGAATAATTCAAATTATAGAGTAATTGGAAAACTTCTGTCTGATAGTATGATTATTAATTGGCTAGATAACACGGCTTACAATTAATTTAGATAACTAAACCTACTATGAAAAACACAATAACAATATTTTTGATTCTGCTTTTAGCAATACCAATCAAAATTTATTCTCAGGATATACCATCAAGTATCCGTTCACGAAAAGCAATTGCAAAGGTCAAGCCAATGCTTGAAAAACAAACTGCAGATTCCAATCTTATTTTAGGAGAGCCTATTTACATCAGGATATTTAAGGAAGAAAAAGAATTGGAAGTATGGATACAAAAAGAAAATGGATTTCAATTATTCAAAATATACCCAATATGTACATATGGTTATGGTACTTTAGGTCCAAAAATTAGGCAAGGAGATGGGCAGGCACCAATAGGTTTTTATTATGTTAAACCTAACCAACTAAACCCTTACAGTAGTTATCACCTTTCGTTTAACCTTGGCTACCCAAATGCATATGACCGAGCACATGAGAGAACAGGAAGTGCATTAATGGTTCACGGTAATTGTGTTTCTATTGGATGTTATGCCATGACAAACGATGGAATTGACGAAATATACACTATTGTAGATGCAGCACTATCAGACGGTCAACCATTTTTCAGAGTTCATATATTTCCATTTCGCATGACAAACGAAAATATGGAAAATCATAATGATTCCAGTTGGTATTCATTTTGGGAGAACCTTAAAGATGGTTATGATTTTTTTGAAGAAAATAATAATAATCCACCAAATGTAACAGTAAGAAATGAGACATATGTATTTAATTAATAATAAAATAAACAATTATTTCTGGGTTTTAACACTTGCTCTATTTTTATTATCTTGCAATTCCAATAATAGTGCAAAAGACCCTGAAACACCTGATGAATACAGATTTTCAATACTAAAACTGCTTTATCAGGGAAATTCAGCTTTATTAAAAAAAGCACCGCTTGTAGATAACGATATTGCGGCAATACATTATTATGAATATGTTGACAGTATGTTTAATGTAATTATACAAACTGCAGATAATAATAATTTTGATAAATCGATAGCAAGAATCTACAATGCAGGAGCCAATATTTTTTTCGGGATGGCCTATCAACGTACCTTAATTATTCATGCCGAATATCCCATAATGAATTTTATTGAAGTACGCAGACGAAAAATAGAATTATCTGATTCATTGCTGGATTTATATATGCAAAATCATAACCCTTTAATTATGATAGAATTAAAAAACCAATGGATAGGATCGATGGTGGAGTTTATGAAAGTGAGCCAAAATCCTATTTATGATCAAATGAAAATGGATTACACGAAGTATCTTACATTATATGATTCGGTTGTTAATAACTATAATACTAATGATGCAGGCAAAATACTAACTTTAGAATCTGAAAAAGCACTGTTTAAACAACTACTCTATCTAACTGTAAACATTATCCGCAGTCATAGCGAAGAAGGGATGGTAAAATTAGTAGAATTTCATGAGGAAGGGTATAAATATGCAGCAATCATTGATAATATACCCGTTGATTATGAAATTATTCTTTCGTTATCACAAGAAGAATACTATCAACACTTCTATTATTCAGAAATTGTTGTTTATAATCTCCTTACAAAAATTGCTAACGAAATATAGGAAATATGATCATTAATAAAAATACATGGACTATAGTTGACACACCAGGATATTTTGGGAAAAAGCGAAATAATATTGGAGCAGAACTGAATACCAATTATGGCTCTGATAACTGGAAAATAGCATATATTTGGGGAAATAAACTAATTGAACACCAATTTGCTCTACAGTTGTATGAAGATGCCTATATGTACTATTTTCAGAACAACCCTGATGTACTAGATTGGTTACTAAATAATGCTTCAAATGTTTTTGATAATTCAGTTACAAATATTAAATCTGGATTAGATTATAACATACAAGAAGAAGAATCATCGCATTTACAGGACATCTCTATCAGAAGGGTTGTACTAAGACTAGGACGGGTTTTTAAAGGCAATCGCATGATTCAGGTAAGATCGAATAATTCACCTGGATATATACTTAACCCGGGACAAGTGCCATTTCATATACCTGATAGAATATTGAAAAATAATCTTTGTCCTCGGTGGGCTATGCCCAACTCGGTTGAGGCTTTCTGGCAATGCAATAAAGTTATAATTGTTAAAAAGAATAAGACAGATAACATTAAATAACTATTCTTGATCTACAATCAAACTCTAATCACGATAACATGAATGAAATTAAGTTTTATACTGTTCCAGGAAATTATGGTAAATTTTCAAACTTTGCCCCGTATCCAATTGTCTTGGATGGTTTAACCTGGCCAACCAGTGAACATTATTTTCAGGCACAGAAAATAGATGATGAGGCATACCAAAAAAAATATTAAAAGAACCCAGCCCTATGAAGGCTGCCAAATTTGCCAGAGAAATTAATGTTATCAAAAGCAACTGGGATGAAATTAGAGACAATATTATGTACAAAGCTGTTCTTGCAAAGTTTACTCAACACCCTGAATTAAAAGAACTACTTTTAAGCACAAACGACTCAATACTAATTGAACATACACGAAATGATTCATATTGGGGTGATGGAGGAGACAGATCAGGTGAAAACATGCTTGGTAAGATATTAATGAAGGTACGTGATGAATTGTGAAATGAGAAATAAACCTTATACTCTAATTCACCACAAATAAATCTACAATCACAGAATGATGGTGAATAAATAATTTATTCAATACTTAGCGTTCATTAAAATGAAAAACATAATCACAATATTATTATCGATTTTTATTCTGAATTCATGTGGGCAAACATCGCAGTTAAAATCTATGGATACAACTGAAAGCAAAGAAGATACATTCACTAAAGTTAAAACCTATCATTATGACTCGTTAACAATCTCATTATTTTTTAAAAATCTTATAAAAAATCATATAAACGATTTTGTAATAATAGATAGTTTTGAATTTAATGAGTTTTGTTCAAGTAATGATATTAATACTACAGACTTTTCTAATGTTGAAAAATATTATACAATTAAAGTATTACATGAACTATTTACAAGCCAGACAGCATCAAACTGCTCAAAAGGAGAAATATTGAATATTCCGTATCAATGGCATTGGGTACAACCTAATCCAAGGCATGAGATATATTTTACAGAAAGCAACACGTTATTAAAGAACACAAATCCGCCAAAAGAATTTTCAAGATATAAATCTTATGCTGATATTGACAGGACACCATATTTATTTTTGCGCGATATAGTTAATTCTGAATTAAAATACTACTCTGCACCTTGTGACACATTTTCAACTTTTGGTTGGTGTAGTGAGCGTGAAATGGCATTTATTGCCTTGACAACACTATTAAATTATGAAGGAAAAGTTGTAGCGGAAGGTAATCATAGTTGGTCAGAATTTGTTATCCCTATGAGATTAACTAATGGAGGGATTCAAAATTTTAAAGTAACTGTGGATAATACATTTAATTTTATTGATTGGACAACAATTGAATTACAAGAAATCCCAGAATGGAAAAAATACATTGGAGATTCAAATCTGGCCAATTGGTACAATCAAAAAGCGAAGTCTATAACGGAATTAAGAAATATAGAAAATCATTTAGCATCAAATAAGTCTATGTTAAGAATTGAAAATAAATTAGTTAAGTATCTTGACAGTAAAATAAACGAACGTTAAACACGCAATCATAAAAAGAATACCGAATGGACATTAAGAAACAGACAAATAAAATATTCAATAAAAATATATTTTACCCAAAAGGTGGTGAAGTATTTGAAGTTATTAAAGAGACTCAGATAACGTATTTGACTTATTTTACGGCACCATACTCTGGTGGTGATAATGAAACATTATTAAAAGGGGAAAGAATATTCATCAGTAAACCAGATGAATTAAAACCTTTTGGATACGATTGTTATCCGTTGAATCCTGATGAAGTCGAAAATAGAATTATACCAAGTGCTGATAGAAACGATCCAGAATATTATGGCTTTAGCTTGTACATTGAAACTTCTTCACTTAACAAAAACTATCAACTGATAGAGTTAATGCCCATAAAATTCATTATGGGAGACGCAACAAATCCATTAGGCAGTAAAACAAAAATTATCGTTCACATATGCAATGACGTTGGTGAATGGGGAAAGGGATTTGTAATGGCGATCTCTAAAAAATGGAAACAGCCAGAAACTGAATACCGAAAATGGTATAAAAACAAGGAAGGAATACAAACTGAAATAGTTCAATTTGAACGACTTAAAATTAGAGACAGGTATTCAAACGAGAAGCAATTTCAATTAGGAAATGTTCAGTTTGTAAAAGTTACAGAAGATATTTGGGTTGCAAATATTATTGCACAAAGAGATATTGTATCTGACAAAGATGGACTTCCGCCAATTCGCTATTCATTCGTTTCGGAATGTTTGGAGCGGGTCAGAGAATTTGCTAAAAAGAATAAAGCAAGCATCCATATGCCGAGAATTGGTTGTGGACTTGCTGGAGGAAAATGGACAGAAATTGAAAAAACCATAAATGATAATTTACTCGCACACGGGATTGAAACGACTGTTTATGACTTTGAATAAAAAAATCTACTTCCTCATAATACTGCTAGTCTTCCAGTCAAACCAATAAGTAAGAATGATTTGTACCCTGGTTAAAATTGTAATAAATACTTATGAAAAAAATACTAAATCTTCTACTATTTCTTATTGCAATACCAATTACAGCTATTACTCAAATTAGTCAATCAGAAGCGCGCCCAATTGACTCAGCTTTAGTAGCCGAATTTTTAGATGAAGGTAACTTCCACACAACAAATTATCACGGAGTAACTTTCCCCCCAGGCGGATATTGGACATGGGATGCCGGCTGTGGTTTATATTTGGCAATTGACGATTACTTTCTGGCATGGTCGCATACCGGAATGGTTGCCGATACTTTAGCTACATGTATTGACACAATGCCAAATCAAGCTTACCGCCTGTTTGATTTGGAAACTATGATAAACACAGATGCATATAAAGATTCGGTGAAATTATGGCTCGGTAGCCTTGGTATTCCTGTTGATATCAAATCATTTGATGAAAAAACTATTAAAATATGGCCTAATCCTTTTTCAAACTTGATAAAAATAAGATCCCCTGAAAGTGGTGACTTTGTATTGACAATACAGAATATTGAAGGAAGAATCGTTTATAACAAAAATGGGGTTGCGCAAAGTGGACAAACTCATATGATTAACTTATCACATTTAGATAAAGGTTTGTTCGTTATAATATATTCACAGGAGGGTAAAGTACTGGCGAAGAAAATAATTAAACAGTAATAATTGTAAATTGCTAGTTTGACTAAACAAAACAGAACTGTTGTTTGGATTAAGTATAAATATTGAACAGGATTGAAGTTGATAATAATTTTGCTAAAAATATAAATCATGATGAATAGGAAATATAAAAAAAAGATAGCACTAGATACTCTTGATGCAGTAAAAAAAAGGTTCTATGTTAACAAAAGAGAGGAAAGAATTTCCATCCACTCTGAACAAGAGTTTGCAGAAGAAAATACAATTATCTATTCTCCTGACGATGGTGATGAACTAATAAAGATAAAACAAAATCCACTATTTTCAGGACCAGCTACTATTGAGGTTAATGATAAAACAACCATGGATGCAGTTAGACAAATGATAGCCGATGGATTTGAAAGTGTAGCTTGTTTGAACTTTGCCTCAGCAAAAAATCCTGGCGGTGGATTTCTTGGAGAAAGTCAGGCACAAGAGGAAAGTATTGCCAGAGCTACAGGATTATATAACTGTCTTCTTAAGGCTAATAAATATTATATGTCTAATAAAATATGTAAATCATATTTTTATACTGATTACATGATATATAGCCCCTCTGTTCCCATAATTAAGGATGAAAATGGAGAGATGCTCGATTATTTTGTAAAAGCAGGAATAATAACTGCTCCAGCAGTTAATACAGGAGTAGTTAGAAAAAAAGATGTTGCAAATATAGGTAGAGTGGAAGAAGTTATGAAAAGAAGAATATCTAAAGTATTAAGTATTGCTATTTCTCAAGGGCATCAAAGTATAATTTTAGGTGCATGGGGTTGCGGCGTTTTTGGTAATGACCCTAATAATATTGCCAAATATTTTCGAGAAGTAATTGAGGATAAGTATCTACATAGTTTCAAAAAAATTGTCTTTGCTGTATATGCAAAAAATGAAAGATTTATTAAACCATTTATAAATGAATTTTTTTAGGTGTAATTATTGGCGATACAATTGGCGTGCCGGTTGAATTCAAGTCTAGAGAATACCTAAAGGCAAACCATGTTGAAGATATGACAGACAATGGTACACATAACCAAGTCATTGGCACTTGGTCTGATGATAGCTCACTCACTCTTTGTTTGGCTGAAGCATTACTTGAGGAATATAATTTAAAACTTATTACAGAAAAATTTATCAGTTAGAAGAATGGTCAAATATGGACGCCTCATGGAAAAGTATTTGATATTGGATTAACTACTAGTAATTCTATTCAAGTGCTAGAGGAAATAATTAAAATGAAAAATTTCCATCAATTAAAGGAGCAAAGAATATACTTTGATGCAAATTCAAACGGAAATGGATCGTTAATGCGAATTTTGCCAGTAGTACTATTATTTAATGACGAACAAACCATATTTGAAAGGTTTGAATTAGTATGGGAAATCTCAGCTTTAACACATGGGCATATTAGAGCAGCCTTGTCATGCTTGATTTATTTAGAATTTGCCTATTTGCTAATAAAAGGTAGTAGCAAAGTATCCATATGCCTAGAATTGATTGTGGACTTGCTGGAGGAAAATGGACAAAAATTGAAGAAGTGATAAATGATAATTTACTCGTGCACGAAATTGAAACGACTGTTTATGACTTAGAATAAAAAAAATCTATTCTCTCACATTACATCAAGTCTTTTTAGTCAAGCCAATGCTTAAGTTCGACTTGTGCTATTTAGAATAAATACCAATGCAGCCCAAGCTAAGTTACATAATATGCGTTATAGTACAAACGCTCAAAAAGCCTACCTCAACCGGCTTATGTCCTATAACTATATTATGTAAAATAGCCCCCGACCTACCGCCACGTCCAACGCTGACCCTACAAAAAAACATCCCACCGCACGCAGCTCCATCCTAATATGTTTTATTTGTTTTCACACAGAGAAGCATTAGAATCCAACCCTAACCCCCTTTTCATTCAGAAGTATTATAAACAGTTCGGACTAACAACCCATACAGTACAGCATCATTCATTCCGCAACATTCCGCTATACATTACATTTCCTTAACTTATAAGTTTATTTTTCCTACCGCCAAAAAACCTTACCTCATTAATACCCGTGCAAATACTCATTTAATCCTTAATTCATTTAATCATTCTAGCATTTTAGCATTTAAGCATTCATCTAAGCACGTATATTCATTCGCCCACAATAAACACATAAGTACGTCATTCCATGTAACGCTTCATTCTGCTACATGTTACTATTCATTTAAAGTATACCACATTTATTCATCAAAAGTGTACCAGTAAAACAGAGCTTCATTTATGTAATGGAGCGTAGCGAAATGGAATAAATGAAGCTCTGTTTTTTTATTATAAATTC
>Ga0307988_1000832_pt1 | contig 19540 bp, 17 predicted proteins | sample EllFjometagen183_FD_203166 | JGI IMG/M metagenome (GOLD analysis project Ga0307988, IMG submission 203166) | Marine microbial communities from Ellis Fjord, Antarctic Ocean - #183 | ecosystem: Environmental > Aquatic > Marine > Unclassified | place: Southern Ocean | collected 2014-10-08 | reverse complement strand
TCAGATATATTGATTATTCTGCCCATTTATGCGGCCAGCGAAACCCCTATTCCGGGCGTGGATTCACAATCATTGTGCCAGGGCATCATGGACCATGGCCATAAGGATGTTTCCTTTGCACCGGACTTTACCCAGGCCTTGTCCATGATCACCCACAAGGTAAAAAAAGATGACATGGTCCTGACCCTGGGAGCAGGCGACATATATACTCTTGGAGAAAAACTGGTGGAGATATTATAAAAACCATATGACAGCAGACAAAAGACATATAGACCTCCAGAAAGCCTTTGGGCTTTTGTCCCGGGAACCCTTGAGCAAATATACCAGTTTCAGGGTTGGGGGACAGGCAGATCTGCTTGCCCAGCCCAGGGACAGACAAACCCTTGAAGCCCTTCTCAAGGCAGCCAGGAAAAAAAATCTTCCCATTACCATTATTGGGGGTGGCACCAATACCCTGATTTCTGACAAAGGGATCAGGGGACTTGTAATTATTCTGACAAAACTAAAATCCTCTCCCAGCATTATAAAACGTCCAAAGGGCAAAGGGAATAAAGCCGGGACAAAAAACCTTCAAAAAATAATAAAAATTAAAGCAGACGCAGGAGAACGGCTCTCAACAATCTGCAGACTGGCTGTGGACCATGGCCTTTCCGGACTTGAGTTTGCCGCAGGCATACCCGGCACCCTTGGCGGAGCCATTTATATGAATGCGGGAACACCATCCAGGGATATTTCCCAGGCAATTACTTGTCTGGACCTTGTTGACACAAAGAACCTGGAATTCCAGACCATTGAAAGAAAAAACCTGGAATTTTCCTACCGTCAGCTTAAGGCACCCAACATGATTATTCTGGGGGCAATTTTAAGCCTTACAAAAACAGACCCTGAAATTGTTAAAAAAAGCTTTGACCAGAACCTGAAAAATAAAAATGCAAGTCAACCAGTATCCCAGGCAAGTGGCGGATGTTTCTTTAAAAATCCTTCTCCAGAAAACCCGGCAGGAAAACTGATTGAACAGGCTGGTTTAAAAGGAAAACAGATCAATGGCGCCCGGATTTCAGATCTTCATGCCAATTTTATAATCAATAAGGATAATGCAAGATGTGAAGACATTCTTGCCCTGAAAAAAATGGTACAAAAAGTTGTGTTTGAAAAATATAAAATTAAATTAGAAACAGAGGTAAAGGTAATTGGTGAATAAAAACAATAAACAGAACAGGTACAAACCAGAACCTGACAGCCCACGGGAAAAAAACACCAGAATTTCTGAAAAAGCGGGCATGAAATATCTTCTGGGCTTTTTCCTGTTTATCCTGATGAGTCTTGGAGCAATCTGGGGCAATGATGCAATTACCCAGAGTCCATTTTTCTCCATAAAAAATATTGATGTCTCAGGAAATAGAAGGCTTGTGAAAAATGAGTTAGTCCAGCTTGCAGGACTGACAGAACCAGCAAATCTGTTCAAAATCAATATTACTACCATTGAAAAGAAAATTATCTGTCATCCCTGGATTGCAGGGGTAACCGTCAAACGTTCTCTTTTTTCAACCCTTGTTGTGGAGATTGTTGAACAGGAACCCCTGGCCATTGTGAACATAGAAAACCTGGCAGATATTATCATCAATACCCAGGGACAACCCTTTAAAGAGTATGATCCCAAAATGGATCGCCTCAATTTTCTGCCTGTCATATCCGGGGTGGATCTGACCTGTATTGACAGTCGCTATCTTTTTGAAGGGCCATTATTCAACTCTATCATGGATTTTTTAAAAATTCGGGGATTTGGCCATGTATCCAGGATCATGGGGGACGAAAATACAGGGATCACAATAGAGACAAAAAACATCTACAATGGAAATCCAATAAATACCCAGGATATTATGCCCATAAAATTGGGCTTTACCCGATTTAAAGAAAAACAGACCAAGGCAATAAAAATCAGCACTTATATTGATAAAAATTTCCCAGATAAAACCATCAGCGCCATGGATCTTTTTGATGTTGAAAAAGTATTTGTCAAAATAAAAGATAATGATGCTCTGCACAACAATATAGAAAAGGGGGCTTAATTTTGCAGGGAAGTGAAAATATAATCGTAGGTCTGGACATCGGAACAACCAAAGTTACTGCGGTTGTCGGGGAGATGATGGATGATGAAATAAACATCATCGGCGTAGGCTCCCATCCGTCCACGGGACTTCGCAAGGGATCTGTGGTCAACATAGAGTCCACGGTGGACTCTATACGAAAAGCAATCGAAGAAGCCGAACTCATGGCTGGCTGTGATATTTCATCTGTCTATGTTGGGATTGCCGGGAACCATATCAAAGGTTTTAACAGTCATGGCATCATTGCCATCAAGGGACGGGAAATCATGGAAACCGATGTGGAAAGGGTAATCGATGCTGCAAAAGCGGTTGCCATCCCCACTGACCGTGAAATCCTCCATGTTATTCCCCAGGAATTCATAGTGGATGACATGGAGTCCATTCAAAATCCAGTGGGCATGACTGCCATCAGGCTTGAAGCCAAAATACACATTGTCACCGGTGCAGTTTCCTCGGCAAGGAATATTGTAAAATGCTGCAACAAGGCTGGCCTTGAAGTATGTGACATTGCCCTTGAATCCCTTGCCTCAGGACAGGCCGTACTCACCACTGAAGAAAAGGAACTTGGGTGCTTACTGGCGGATATGGGCGGGGGCACCACTGATCTCGCCCTGTTTAAGGATAATAATGTTAAATTTATCTATGAACTGACCGTTGGCGGCCACAACCTGACCAATGATATTTCCATAGGACTCAGAACCCCCCTGCCTGAAGCGGAAAAAATCAAAATCAAACATGGAACCTGTGTTCCCCAGAATGGTAAGGCCGGTTCCACCATTGAGGTACCTGCCGTAGGCGGCAGGGAACCCAAAAAGCTGTCCAAGGGGATTCTGGCAGAAATTCTTGAACCAAGGGTGGAAGAAATTTTTTCCCTGTTGAAAAAAGAATTATTCTCAAACGGCCTTGAAAATTCATTCCCGGCAGGCTTTGTCCTTACCGGCGGCAGCGTGGTAATGGACGGGATCTCTGAAATTGCCGAAACAGTTTTTAACGTACCCGTTAGAATTGGTGAACCGAATAAAGTAGGGGGACTAAAAGATATAGTAAAAAATCCAGCCTATTCGACAGGGGTAGGTCTTGTAATTTTCGGCAGCAATGCCAGCAATAAAATTGATTTTAAAGACACAAACTCTCATGGTTTAAGCAGCATTTTAACACGAATGAAACAATGGTTTAAAGATATTATATAACTCTCATGGAGGTGGATATGACTTTTTCTTATGTGGAAAACAACAATTCGGCAAAAATCAAGGTTATCGGTGTTGGCGGTGCAGGGGGGAATGCAGTAAACAACATGATTGACGCTAAACTCAAGGGCGTAAAATTCATTGTTGCCAATACCGATGCCCAGGCCCTTGAATCATCCAAGGCAGAAATAAAAATTCAACTTGGGAAAAACCTTACCCAGGGTCTTGGAGCTGGAGCAGATCCCAACAAGGGCAGGGAAGCTGCCTTGGAAAGCATGGATGAAATCAGGGATGTCCTGGAAAACAGCCACATGGTCTTTATCACAGCAGGATTCGGCGGCGGAACCGGTACTGGAGCCGCCCCCATTATTGCTGAAATCTGCAAGGACCTGGGGATTTTAACCGTGGCCGTGGCCTCTAAACCCTTTTCCTTTGAAGGCAAAAAAAGAGAACGCCAGGCTCTGGACGGCCTGGATAAACTCCACGGCATTACTGACACTGTAATCACCATTCCAAATGACAGACTCAGGGGCATTGCTCCCAAAGGGGCCAGAATGGTGGACATGTTTATCAAGGCCGATGAAATTCTTCATCATTCCGTAAAAGGGATCACTGACCTGATCATGATGCCCGGCCATGTCAACCTGGACTTTGCCGATGTAAAAACAACCATGCAGAAAGCTGGTAAAGCACTCATGGGTATTGGTATCGCCTCGGGGGAAAACCGGGCAACAGAAGCTGCTGAAAAAGCAATCTCACATCCTTTGCTGGAAGATATTTCCATTTCAGGAGCCAAAGGGGTCCTCATGAACATTACCTCCAGCTCCGACCTGACCCTGGACGAAATGACCGAAGCTTCCGACCGCATCCACCAGGAAGTGGGTGATGACGCAGATATCATCTGGGGTCAGACCTTTGATGAAGAACTTGGAGATGAAATGAGAATCACTGTCATTGCCACTGGTATCGGCATGGAAGAACCCCAGCTGGCAGAGAATATGCACAGGTTTGATCCCAAAAGCCAGGTAGCTGCCCAGACAATGGTACAGTCGACAAACCAGCCCATTCCCCAACCGGTCTATGCCCCGCAAGCCTATGCCGCTGCAATGGAGCAGTCCCAGCCAATGGGTGCATCAAAACCACAGGAACCCATTGCCAGAGGGCAATTGAGAACCCCAACCCAGGAGGAACTTTCCAATTGGAATGAATTGGAAAGCCCGGTTCGGGTTACCCAGAAACGGGTTGTAGGAGGGCAGGAAATGGCACATGGTTACGACACAATGGCATTTGATCACAATGATCTGGAGATACCTACTTTTTTGAGAAGAAAAGCCGATTGACAGATGGGAAAAAAGTTCAAACCGGCCAGGAATCAACGACCGAATAGATATGGGACTGATGAATATGGACCCGATGAACAAGGGGCTATTGTCAAACATGGCAAGGGGCTGATAAGAACAGCCCTTGTCTATCCCAACACCTACAAGGCCGGAATGTCAAGCCTGGGATTTCAGACTGTATACCGGCTGGCAAACCAGAATAAAGCCATTGCCTGTGAACGGGTATTTTTACCGGATCAAGGGCAGAAGATCAGGAAGATCAAAAGCCTTGAAACCGGTTTACACCTTGATAAGTTTGACATTATCATGTTCTCAATTTCATTTGAAAACGATTTTATAAATATTGTTCACCTCCTGAAAGAAACAGGCATCCCCCTGGGATCATCCAATAGAGGCCACATCCACCCCCTGGTGATCGCAGGGGGAGTTGCCTGTTTCTTAAACCCGGAGCCCATTGCCCCTTTCATGGATCTTTTCCTGCTCGGGGAAGCAGAATGCCTTCTGGAGCCTTTTTTTAAAGAATTTCAAAAAGCCAAAGACAAGGCAGCGTTGCTCACAACCATTGAAGCAGATCTGCCAGGTGCCTATGTACCGGCTAACCACCTGCCCTTTCTCTATACCCTGGAGACCGATACCCCCCATATCAATGACCTTCCACCCAGAAAATCTTTTCATGACAAAATCCAGGTGCAATACCTTGATACCCTTGAACAGGTAAAAACAACCACCACTATTATGACTTCCAATACTGCCTTTAAAAAAACCTTCTTAATTGAAACTCTTAAAGGCTGTCCCCATGGATGCAGATTCTGTACAGCAGGATTTATCTATCGCCCACCCAGAATCTATCCATTGAAGACATTGTACCAGGCCATAGATGAAGCAGGCCAAAAAACCGATAAAATTGGCCTGGTCAGCTCAGCAGTTCTCGACCATCCAGACATCCAGGACATCTGTCAATATGCCAGGGACCAGAATCTGAGAATCTCTTTTTCATCCCTTCGGGCAGACAAACTCGATGATCAGATTATCCAGACCCTGGCAGACTCGGGGGTTAAAACTGCAACCATTGCCCCGGAAGCTGGGTCCCAACGGATGAGAGACATCATCAATAAAAAAATCACAAGCCGGGAAATTCTGCATGCAGTAAAAAGGCTTGTGGACAAAGGAATTATCAACCTGAAGCTCTATTTTATGATCGGCCTTCCCTTTGAAACCGACCAGGATGTTCATGAAATTGTCTCCCTGACCCTGGCCATCAAAGAGGTGTTTCTGGAAGCCTCAAAGAAAAGGAAAAAAATCGGCACCATCACCCTGAGCATCAACCCGTTTATTCCAAAACCCTGTACCCCGTTTCAATGGGTTGCCATGACCCAGGAAATTGTATTAAAACAAAGAGTTACCGTCATCCGCCAGGGCCTGAAAAAAACAGCCAATGTCAAATTAAATTTTGAATCCCTGCGAGAGGCCAAACGGAATGCCCTGCTTTCTCTGGGAGACAGGAATGCATCGGATGTCATTGAAGCTGCAGCTCAATACGGCTGGACCCGGGCCATGAAAACAAACAAAGAGTATTGTGACAGGGTGATGTACCAGGAAAAATCCATTCCAACGGCAACGGGAGATGCCCCCCCCCTGCCCTGGGACATATTGGAACATAGGGTAAACGATGAATTTCTTGCGAAAGAGTTTGAAAAAGCCGGGCAGAAAAAAAAATCAGCTGCCTGCCCCATGAAGGAGTGCAGCAGTTGCCAGATCTGCATATATGCCTGAGTTTATTGATTCAAACTATTAATTTTTTTTCGAATTAACTCTTCGAATACAGCTATTATAACATTTACCGATTCTATATTTCAGGCTTCTTTATCAGCAAATCGTCAAGGTATTTTTGAACAAAGTCAATTAATTCATGCACTTCTTTGTCCGTTATTTTTTTAATAGTACCCATTTTTTCATCCAATTTAAGATCATTTTCACCAATGGCTTTTTCAATAAAAAAAGTCTCGACTTCACCGTCAAAAAGAAGGTGACCACAACCGCCGACAGTACCTAAAAATTCTCCATTATGCAAAATTGGAACAGCAAACTTTACAAAGCCTGCATCACATTCATCAATAAGAGGCTGCTTTGTTTTGGCAAGAATCGCACCAAAATGTTGATTTACCATTGCACAGATAGCAGCAATCCCTTCAGGGTATGATTTAATTGCAGGGCACACCTCATTTGCAAATTCCATATAAGAAGTTATACGATTCCCCTGATTATTATAAACACAGGAATTCATGCCTGAACGATTATGTATTACTTTTTCAAATTCTTCCCATTGCTCTTTGGAAGCAAGATCTGTAAGCTCCATTCTACCCCTCCATACCTCATCGTTAAATGCAATTTGAGAATTATAAAAAATTCTCCTGTATTAAGTGAGTACTAATCTGAACTGTCGACTCACTAAAGTCCACAATATAAATATCCAGCTCATTTATCAATCATGCTTTTGCCAGAGTAATTACAACTATTTCAGATAAATAACCGGACCTTAAAGGTGGCCCCCATGATCCTGTGCCGGAACTGATATTGATATAAAAATCATCAATTTTGTGCAGGCCATAGTGGAACCCCTTAAATATTTTACTGGCTACCCATGAAAAGGGGAAAAATTGTCCAGCATGGGTATGTCCAGATAATTGTAATGAAATACCATGATTTATGGTATTAGAAAAAACTATGTCTGGAGCAAGATAGTCTGAAGACCGCACAGCCGTCAGATTTTCATCATTTGCTTTTATGCTGGTTGGAGTATGGTATAACAAAATTGTGGGTGAATTTTTTGTAAACACTTGTGGATCATTAAAATCAAAAGAAAATGTTTTTTTAAATTCCGGGTAGGAAATCCCTAGGATTTGGAGGCCATCAATCACAATGGCTTTGTTATCCAGCAGTATAATTCTTGAATCTCCAATCACTTTTCTTGATTTTTCAACGCCTGAATACATTTCATGGTTTCCGCTGGTGAACATAATTCCATGTGTTGCCTTAAATTTATTTAAATCTGAAACATATCTCTCTTGAGAATTTGTAGCACCGTCAAACAGGTCGCCGGTAATCAATATCAAATCAGCATTCTGATTATTGGTCAGGGTAACGACTTTCTTTAAAAATTTTATGTCTTTGGTGCCCCCCATATGAAGATCGGAAAGATGGATAATTTTTTTACCTTCCCATTGCTGGGGCAAATTTTGAATAGGCACGCGTAAGGATTTAATTTTAATTATATAAAACTGATAGTGACAAAATCCAGTATAAACAATTGCCATGCCATAGAGAAAACAGGAAAAACCTTGAATGATGGTTTTAGCCGGGAGATCATGGGGGAAAAACCATAATCCCCATTTCACTATCCAGATAATAGCAGTCGCAACAAGGAAAAAGCTCATAAGCCCCATCCAGGTTCCCGAAAGAAGGTAATATGTCCTGGTAAAAGGGTTGTTGGACATATGGATGAAAATGGAAGACAAAATAAATGTAATGGACAAGAAAACCATAATTACAAACAAGCAATGTTTTGCTGTAAAACCATGAACAATAAAAAAACGGCTCCAGGAAAAGAATAAGAAATAGTGGGTTGTAAAGGTGATTAAAAGAATAACACTCAAAAATCGAATTAAATTTAAATTCATGTTTGCCTCTTACTCATGGATTCATATAAAAATCTGGATAATAAAAAATCAGCATCTCCGGGATGAGAGGAACCTGTCCAGACTGTTTGAAAATCGCTGAAAATCCTTCTGATTCATTGGAGGGGGTCCTTTGGTTTCCATGCCGCTGGATCTGAGTGTATCCATTAGATCCCTTACATAAAGCCGGGATGTGATATTCTCCCGGGTGTAAAGCTCTCCTCTATGATTAAGGGCGGTTCCCCCCTTTTCAATAACCTCCGCAGCCAGGGGAATATCCCCTGTAATGACCAGGTCATCAGCCTGCATCTGCTTGACAATCTCATTGTCCGCAATATCAAACCCAGGTCCCACCAGGAAAAATTTAATATATGGGGATTTGGGAATCCCAAGCCTTTGATTGGCCACCAGCGTCACTTGTATTTTTCTTCCAACGGCTGCCCTGTACAAAAGGTCCTTAACCTTCACAGGGCAAGCATCTGCATCTACCCAAATCTTCATTGATCAGCCCCGACTTTTACATATTTTTTCGATGATAGAATGCCTTTTTCCATTTTATTTTTTTAAACCTTGAAAATTTTTTTTATGACATCACCAATTGTCTGGATTGCCCTTTCCATATTTTTATCCCAACACCCGCCATAGCCGATCCGGATATACTGATCATAGGTATCAAGACTGGAACAAAGAAACCCGGGCAATATGGAGATCCCTTTTTTCCTGACCTTATAATAGACATCACAGCCTTTTATACCCCTTGGAAGCTCTATCCAGATGGACAATCCCCCTTTAGGAGAGGTCATCTTAACCGTTTCAGGAAAATGCTTGAACATGGCAGATGCACAATAACTATGCTGCAGTTTTATTGTTTTCCTCAGTCTCCTGAGGTGGCGATGATAGGTCCCCTCTTTGAGGTAGCTTGCCACAAGCGCCTGGCTTAAAGTCGGAGATATCATGGAGCGATTCAATTTCATTCTTGATATGGACTCCATGAATCGACCTGGAGCAACCCACCCGAACCTGAGACCGGCCACCAGGACCTTTAAAAATGAAGAACAGTATAAAACCGTATTGTTTGTATCCCATTTTTTAATGGGACTGGGCCTGTATTCTCCAAAATATAGATCCCCGCAAACATCATTTTCAATGATGGGGATGACCATATCCGGCAATCACATCAAGTATCAGTTTTTTGGGAATGGATTTCAAATGCTTATGCAGTCGCTTACAGGGCAAAAAATCCGGTGCAACAGCAACACCACCAAGTTTTAAAATCCCGGGGTCGCTCATGTCTTCCGTCAATTGGTGGATCAGTTCATCAAGGCTGATTTTCTGCGGGACCATTTCATGGTGCTTCATTTCAGGTGAAGATCGCAACCGCTCCAGACGGGCCTTGATAAAATAGCCGGAACGGTGCCGGGATTCAATAATCCCTCTTTTTTCAAGTTTAATATACGCCTGAAATACCGTGGTCATGCTGTAACCTGTTTTCTGGCAAAGCATTCTTAATGAAGGCAGTTTTTCAGAAAGTTTGAACCCGCCTTTTTCTATCTGGTTCTGGATTTGATCTGCAAGGTCAGAATATAGAAACTTCCCATTTTCATTTTTCACTTCTGCTCTGCTCTGCTTTTTTATTATAGGTTCTGCTTCTGTTATTTCTTTATTTTTTAACTATACTATTTCATAAATAGATTTTTTTGTTAAACAAATAATTTAAAAGGGAGAAAAAAATGAAATCATTCCCTACTTTTCAGTATCTGATTTCCGGCGAAGATTCTCGGCCAGGAAGAATTGATTATTGGAACGGTTTTTTCTGGCAGGCAGGACACCATTTAACAGAACCTGTTTAAAACTTTTCAAAATATCGTTTTTAATGTCCCTGTTCTTCAGCATCGGACTAATGCTGAGCAGGTTCTAATGTACCACAATTAAAAATCAACTCGGGATGATTATTTCCAACAGCTCGACGATATGGGAGAAGATGTCTTCGAGTACTCGTCCATTTATGGATATTCGGTAAGCTAAACAAAATCCTGGAATAAAATTTTTGCAGCGGGAAATGTTCTCCGGGATGCGGATATGCATGATGTGTGTGCCTTGGAAGGTAGGAAGGCTGTAAAAAATATATTGCAAAATATATTCAATAGACTATATCAGGGAAGATGATTTTTTCACACTTAAAGCCGAAAGGCCAATCCGTTATATCGTGCCGCATAGAATTTCCTGTAGGCCGGCAAAAAATGAGAAAAGTCTTTTTCTCCGTCGTGGGTTTCTTTTCAAGTCCAGCGGACAATGATCCAGCCGGTTCTGAGTGCCTACAATGGAGAGAACCTGATCTGGTCAAGCCAGTACTCCCGTCTTATCGGTAACAGCAGGGTATCGTTGCCGATCGAAAAATTTGACTGGTCGAAAACAAATACACGTGATGAAAAAAGCATTATATTGCGATTTTTTGAGGAATAAACGGCAATACCAATAAGGATTTTCCATACAGAAGAGAGGTTTTATGAAGGGAGAACAAAAGGTTACCATACGAGATGTCACAGGGAGAGATGGATTCCAATCTTTAAAAGAATTTATTCCCAGTTCAAAAAAGCTGGAAATACTTAGTGCCATTGGTGCGGCAGGGGTAAAAAATATCGAGGCCACATCCTTTGTGAGTCCCAGATCGATCCCTCAGCTAAGGGATGCCCGGGAATTGGTTCCCAAACTGCCAAAAAACAAAATTCAGTATTCCGCACTGGTTCCAAATTCCGTTGGCGCCATGAACGCAATCGAAGCCGGCATTGATGAGTTGGTTCTGGTTATTTCTGCTACCAATAAGCATAATCTGGCCAATGTACGCAGAAGCGTTTCCGAGTCCGTGAGGGATCTGGATGGAATTTTTGCGATAGCCGCAGCACACAAAATTGTTGTGACCGTAGATATTGCCGTGTCCTTTGGATGTCCATACGAAGGAGATGTGTCTGAAAAAGCGCTTTTTAATTTGGTAGATACCTTTGCAAATAAAGATGCTAAAAGAATTATTTTTGCCGATACAACAGGAATGGCAATCCCGAATCAGGTTGAAACCATGGTGGGTAAATTTCAAAATGATTACTCACAGATTGATTTGGGGCTTCATTTTCATAACAATCGGGGAACGGCCATGACAAATCTGTATGTTGCTTTGGCTGCCGGCGCTACCACATTTGACACTACCCTGGGGGGGATTGGCGGATGTCCTTATGTGCCACAAGCAGCAGGAAATCTACCAACCGAAGATGTGGTTTATATGTTGGAAGAAATGGGAGTTCATACAGGGATTGACTTGGAATTGATCATCAAGGCGGCACAAAGCTTAGAGAGAGAACTGGGATATACGCTTCCAGGACAAGTGATGAAAAGCGGACCGCGTGACCCGGCAACGGCTAAGAAAATTTGCAGCTTTAACGACGGCTAAAATTTATTTTATGCGTTGCCATAAGCCCCATGCAGTCTGACAATATTAATTTACATACAAGGATGAATATGGATTTGATAAAAAATCGTCACTACAAAATTGGCCAGAGTCAGGACTGCATAATCGATGCCTATGATGCGATAAAGCAGTTGATTTTCAGAAGGGTTTTGAATCCAGGACAAAAGCTGCTTTATAATCTTATTTTGGCAAACCAAAACTGAATAATTACAGCGATTATTCCATTTCAAATCGTTGTTTAAGTTCCAGCCACCTTCTGTCCATCTCTTTTTTTCGATCCCCCAGCTCCATTCCCTGTATTCTTTCATCTTCCAATAATCGTTTCTTCAGCTCCAGCCATTTTTGCTCCAACTGGTCTTTTTGCGCCTGCTCTTCAATAGCTCTTTGCTCGGCAAAGGCTACCAGCAATCGTTCCTGTTCTTTTTTCTCTTGTTCCAGTGCCTGCTGCAACCGATCTCTTTCAGCAGATTCTTTTTCTGCCCAGGCTTTTAACAAGTTTTCTTTTTTCAGCTGCAGTTTTTTTTCTTCTTCATGGTCTTTTTTGTCTGTCTTTTTTTTTGTCCTGTACAGATACTTTTTTGATTCCAGTTGATCCCGCTCTGCATTATTTTTTTCTTCTCCCTTTCGGTACAGGCTTAAATTGAGCGGATGAAGATGGGTGACATCAATTTCAAATATACTGGAAGAAATAAAAAAATTATTTTGATCTTCCGGAATTTTGGCAACAAATGCTTTGCCTTCTGCAATATACTGCCGGAGCCATTTGCGGTAATGGGAATTACCTCCTGTAAGGACAAGCAGTTTTGGTCCTGCCAACGTATGGACTTGAATGGAATGATAAATTAATGGAGGATAAGAATCCTGGTTTTCCCTGTAGTTCTCTTGGACAAACTCCACTATAAAATCTCCGGCAAAACAGAATGTTTGCGATAAGAGAAACATAAAAAAAAAGACAAAAGATTTTAACATAAGAAAAATATCGACATCTGCCTAGGAAACCTTGATATATTCGATGATATCAAGTGATCATTTTTTACGAATGTGTCTGGCACAACTTTTTCTGGCACACCCCTTATTGAACACCCTTTTCTCTAAAAAAATCGGAATATTTTGAATCAACAGCGAATGGAATGGAGGGGTATCATGGAAATCCATTTGCCTTGAGCCATCATGTCCTGTACAATGGGTGATATAAAAATTGATCCGCCGGGGAAAATAACACATTTTGAAAAGTATATCCTTATTTTTACCATGTCGAATCTACCATAAACCTGTAAGGATCTCATAAGTATGCCTGAGCAGAAAAAAAAATTCTGGAAACCCCCGGTATTCCTGATATTTTTTTAATACTGCTTCCCATTTCCTTATTTGCTGAGGCCCAGAATCCTGGGGTTCCACTATCTGAAAAAGAAAAAAAATGGATTGAAAATAACCCCACTATCCGGCTGGGTGTTGGCGTTGCTTTTCCCCCTTATATGTGGGTTGAGAAAGAGGAAGGCCGTCCCATTTTCAAAGGAATTGTTTCAGATTACCTCGGTTTGTTAAAGGATCGTACAGGACTGGATATGCAGATTATATTTGATATCCCTTTTAAGGAAGCATTGGCCAGAGGGGAAAAAGGACAGATTGATTTTTTCCCGTGTTTATCCCAAACCACTGAACGGGAAAAATTCCTTTCATTCACAGACCCATACCTTACCTATCCGATGGTGATTATCATGCGGGAAGATGCGCCCATTATCGGCGATTTAAACGATTTAAAAGGAAGACGGTTTTCCATTGTAAAACACCTGGTTGCCTACAACACCTTGCAAAGTCAATACCCACACCTGAATCTTCAATACGTTTTTACCAAAACTGTGGATAAAAGTCTGGAAGCCGTGTCATTTGGCAGGACAGATGCCTGCATAATGAACCTGGCCGTTGCCACTTACTATATACAAAAAAAAGGCCTGAACAACCTTAAAATTGCAGCACCTGCAAATATAGACAGTATCAAACTGTCAATGGGTATTCGCAGGGATTTGCCTGTTTTAAAGGGTATAATTAAAAAAGCATTGTCCACAATTACCCGGGAAGAAAAAGATGTGATCAGCCAGCGGTGGATCCGTGTCCAATATAAACCCGGTGTGGACAGGGTATTGATCTGGAAATGGGCTCTGGGGGCTACAATGTTTTTTGCAATCGTTATTGCAATCGTTATTGCATGGAATCGACGGTTACAAAAAGAAATTTTGAAAAAAGAAAATGCTGAAAAGGCCCACAGGGAAATTGACCGGAGGCTTTCAACATTAATTGGCAACCTGCCGGGAATCGTCTATCGATGCTTGAATGATAAAGACTGGACCATGCAGTACCTCAGTGACGGATGTGAAAACCTGACAGGCTATAAACCCTCGGAACTCATAATGAACAATACAGTATCCTATTGTGAATTAATTGTTCCCGAAGACTATGAACATGTCTGGAATGAAATTCAGAAAGCAGGGGATGAAAACAGGTCCTATACCCTGGAATATAGAATTATCGATAAAAACGGAAATAAGAAATGGGTTTGGGAAAAAGGGATACAACTGGAAAAAAATGATGGGGGTCTCAATATTCTGGAAGGATTTATCAGTGATATTACTGAAAGAAAACTGGCGGAAATTTCCCAACTGAAATCCCACGAAACCCTTCTCACGGTTTTAAACGGCATCAATGCCAACATCTATGTGGCGGACATGGAGACCTGCAAAATTCTTTTTATGAATAAAAATATGATGGATGACTTTGGCAGGGACCTGACCGATGAAACATGCTGGACTAGTATTAGAGGAACCCGCGAACCCTGCAGACACTGCACCAATGATCAATTAATAGATAAAAATGGAAACCCGGCCGGTGTCTGCACCTGGCAAGATAAAAATCCCATTACAAACAAATGGTATATCAACAACGACCGGGCAATCCAATGGCCGGACGGCCGGGTGGTACGGCTGGAAATATCCACGGATATCTCTGATTACAAATATTTGGAGGAAGAGATTCGACAGGCCCGGAAAATGGAAACCATCGGCACCCTCACAGGGGGCATTTCCCATGATTTTAATAATATTCTGGGTATTATTCTTGGAAACACAGAGCTGGCCCTGGAGGGTATTCCCAAAGAAAATCCTGCCCATTCCAACCTTGAAGAAATCAAGACAGCAAGCCTGAAGGCAACCGATATTGTGAAACAACTTCTCAGTTTCAGCCGCAGGACCGAACAGAAACTCCAGCCCTTAGAAATTGCTCTGGTCATCAAGGATGCGCTCAAGTTTTTGAGATCAACCATTCCAACCACCATTGATATTGAGCAGGATATTCGAATCACGGATGAAACAATTCTTGGAGACCCGATCCAGATCAATCAGGTCATGATGAATCTCTGCATCAATTCTTCCCATGCCATGGAAGAAACCGGAGGAAAATTGACCCTTATTTTGGAAAAGGTTATTTTGGATAAAAATTCAGCCAAAGCCTATCCCGAATTAACCCCAGGCAACCATGTCCAAATAATGTTCATGGATACAGGCCAGGGAATAGATCCGGAAATCATCGATCGAATCTTTGACCCCTATTTTACCACCAAGGCCGTTGGCAAAGGCTCTGGCATGGGCCTTGCTGTTGTTCACGGTATCGTTAAAAATCACAATGGTGCCATTTCAATAAAAAGCAAACCCGGAAAAGGGACAGGAATTCGTATTCTTTTCCCCATGGCCGATAAAAAATCCGAGCGCATAACAGCGCCTGACGAGGAACTCCTTATGGGCTGCGAACGGGTGCTTTTTATTGATGATGAAATTTCCATTGCAGCTATGAGTAAAGAGATTCTGGAACGATTGGGGTATACCGTTGAAACCAGAACAAACCCGCTGGAAGCATTGGAATTGTTCCAATCTGCCCCGGATCGGTTTGATATCGTCATCACCGATATGACAATGCCCCATATGACCGGTGTTGCATTATCAGAAAAAATAATTGAAATCCGTCCAAATATCCCGATTATTATTGCCACCGGGCACAGTGCCCTGGTGGATGAAAAAAAAGCCAGACGACTTGGGATTGCCGGCTATATTATGAAGCCCATGTCAATGGCAACAATTTCAAAGGCAATCCGGAAAATTTTAGACAAATAAAAAAGTGTGTATGGTGTCTTGACCACAGACCAACCTACCTGAACGTTAGAACACCCATTTGATGATCGAATCCACCAATGTGATGAAAAAAGCCGCAATAAAGGTGGTCAAAAGATTTTTAATTTCAAAATCCTCCATGATCTTGTCTGTCAGCCAGAGCATAAGAGCATTGATCACCAGTTTGAACAAGCCAAAGGTAATGATCATAAAAGGCAGGGTCAAAAGGATAAGCAGCCACCCGGTAAAAAAATTTATCAAAGAATACACAATTGCCACCAGGATGGCCGTAAAAAAATTCTTGATCCGGATGCCCGGTAAAAACTGGGACACCAAAAATACAGCCACACTCAAAACCAGAATATTGACGATTATCATAATATTTTCCTTTTAAAAATTTACCGGGATCTTACTATATAAAATCATAAAAACAAAGAGATTCTATCGGTGATCCCGGTATGGCAGCATTCATTTTTTGTAAATATCCGTACTGAGATATTTTAAACCGGAATCCACCATCAATGTAAGGACCAGTGAATCTGGTCCCAATTGCTCTGCTACTTGAATTGCAGCCATAACGTTGGCTCCTGAGGATATTCCTGCAAAAAGGTCTTCTTCCTTTGCCAGACGTCTGGTCATGGCTTTTGCATCTTCTGTTTTCACTCCAATAATTTCATCCACAAGGCCTGGGTTCCATAGAGGCGGTGTGTAACCGACCCCTACCCCTTCAATTTTATGGGGCCGGGCTGTCCGCCTGACAACACGAAGGATTCACCCGGCTCAACAGCAATCGCCCTGAGATCGGGATTATAGCCTTTCAATACTTTTGCAACACCCCGGGAGGAAGCAGCCGTGCCAACACATTGAACAAATGCATCTACCCTGCCCTTTGTCTGGCTCCAGATCTCCTCTGACAAAGGGTAATAGCCTGCAATGCTGTCAAAATTATTAAGCTGGTCAGTCCAATAGGTGCCGGGCCTTTGGCTGATTTCCCTGGCAGCCTCAATCATATCCAGTATCAATTTTTTGGTGGTCAGGCCTCCTTCACTGGAAATAATTGTAAGATCTGCACCAATGAAGTATTTCCAATTGCCTTTAATATGTTACTTCCATTATTCATTGTAATTTCCCTTTCTATTTTTCATGGAGTATCCCTGTATCCAATTCTTTACCCAAGGCCCTGCAGATTCCAGCCTGTCAAGTCGGCATAAATAAAATATGCAGCATGACCCTATCCTTTTGATTGTTGTTGGATTATAATAATGAGCCCTCTGGAATCCCCTTACGATCGATTAGTTGTCAGAACGCCCATTTCTTGAACCAAATAATCAAAAAAAAAGCTTCATACCAAAGACTTAATTAATATCTGTTAAGCATTTGTTCAGCTTTTCCATCAAACATAATAATTATTTGCGCAAAAATTAGAAGAGCGTGAATTGAATACTTTGATAAAAGCACTTCAGGAACAAAAATACATTATTATTAATGACAGTAACGTCTCTTACAAATCACCAAAACTATTTTAAGCGAATAGAAAAATGTTGGTCCCTTTTAAAATAGATTTTTAATCCTTCAAGGGTGTGTTTCAACAATCCAAATGCACCGGTCGCGAGCCAATTATTTGGGTTAGATTTCCAGACCAATTGGGGGACAGACATAAATACCTTTTTTAATTTCATAGGGTTCATCAACAGGAGCAACAACCCATGCTGATTTAGGATTTATTGCATCAATCAGCTCATAAAATCCCCGGGAAGGTTTTGGAGCTTTTGAAAGTTTGCATTCAAAAAGATGCTGTTGTCCTGCCCTCTCCAATATGAGATCGACTTCAGCACCATTCGAGGTTCTTATGAAAGAAGGTTTCCAGCGATCATATTCCGTAATAATATTTTCAATGACAAAACCCTCCCAGGATGCACCGGCTATAGGGTTGGACAGCAAAGAATCATACTGTTCAATATCAAGTAAAGCATGAAGGATTCCACTATCTCTTAAATAGATTTTTGGAGATTTAATCAATCTCTTTTTTAAGTTTGTTTCGGCAGGTGGCAATAAACGAACCATATAGGTCTGTTCCAGAATTGCCAGGTATTTCTTTAAAGTCGGAATTGAAATATCAACAGCTGCTGCCAGTTTATGATAATTTACAGTTTGACCGTTGTAATGGGCCAAAAGCAGCCATAATCGCTCAATTACCGGGACCGGAATATTGAATCCTAAATTTGGGATATCGCGTTCCATAAATGTTCGAATAAAATCAAGACGCCAGTCAAAACTGTCCATATCATTTCCGGCCAGAACACTTTCAGGGAAACCGCCCCTAAGCCAAGTATTCGACCATATTGAAATGCTGGCGACTTCTTTAACTATAAAGGGAGTTAGATCAATATAGGCGATACGTCCCGCAAGTGATTCTGTTGATTGTTTGATCAAGTCCCGGGAAGCTGACCCCAAAATTAAAAATCTGCCTGGTCTTCTATCTTTATCTATTTCTGAACGGAGAACAGAAAAGAATTCTGGAAGAAATTGAATCTCATCAAAGCAAATGAGTTTATCTCTATAACGGTCAAAAAAAAGTTCCGGTTCTAACAGTTTGTTCCGGTCAACTCGGTCCTGTAAGTCAAGATAAACTGATGGTGTATCTTTGAGAATCATTTTGGCAGTTGTTGATTTTCCGGATTGTCTGGGGCCAAGGATGGCTACTGCCGGAGAACGAGAAAGTGCATTGTGCAATTTTTGTTCTTTCTCCCTTTGAACATAACCATGCATATCAATAACCTCTTTTAATGATTTACATGGATACTATAACAATACATTTAAAATGTCAAACAATTCAAATGAAGTGGATCAAACCGCTTATTTGGGGGTTAAGCCTGTATTCAATTAGCGGTGCTTGGCAAACTTGAACTTTACATTGATATCAATAGTAGTGAGAGCTTTGCAGGAAGAGGATATTCTCCGATTATCGCATTTTGGAACAAATTTTTCAAATCCCCAGGGCGATTAGGACCGTGCCCCGGAAATTTTGCTGCACTCCGAGAGCCTTTTGGCTTGTATTCGCCCCCATTGGAGGCTGTTTTGCCCGGATTTTGGTGGCCGGGCGCACTAATCCATTTACACCGGAAGAGCCTCAATAATTTTGACTCCCTTTTTTAACCTACAGGTCACACGTAACCTAAAGGTCACACGTAGATTGAAAAAAAACTGCATGAGCATGATGTCCATGGTGTTTTTCATAATCTGCGAAAACCGAGCCTTGCTTCCGTTGTCATGCAGGCAGCTAATGCCGAAGTACTGTTCAACTATGTAGCGGAATTTTGAAATGGATTTGTTTCGCTGGATTATTATCTCTGTCAACTTGGCATTGACATTGTCCTTACGCATGATGCCATCCCGAATTTTATTAAGGGCAAGGAACTCCCTGTTGGGAAAGCCGGCATATCCTTTATCCGCATAGGTGGTTTTTATTTTATCTTTTGTATGCATAATGGAAATAACAGCCAAGGGAAGATATTTGGAGTCATGATGGGATGCCGGGCTCAAATTTGTCGAGAGGATGAAACCATTTTCAGTATCAACCGGGGCTCCTCTCAGAGGCAGCCTGGAAAAATTGG
>Ga0307988_1000831_pt1 | contig 19542 bp, 21 predicted proteins | sample EllFjometagen183_FD_203166 | JGI IMG/M metagenome (GOLD analysis project Ga0307988, IMG submission 203166) | Marine microbial communities from Ellis Fjord, Antarctic Ocean - #183 | ecosystem: Environmental > Aquatic > Marine > Unclassified | place: Southern Ocean | collected 2014-10-08 | reverse complement strand
TGAAGGTTATCTTGATAATTACTTACATTCAATGAGATTTGTAAGAGATGCTATGGGTAATAATCCATCAACTTATGAGAAGAATATTTTAAAGGATATTCTTACTTTAAAAGTGCCCGTTTATTTCTTTGAAGGGAGACATGACAGAATCGCAGCTTGTGCCCCTGAGTTGGTAGTTGAATACTGTGAGTATCTTGAGGCACCAAAGAAGGAGATTATATGGTTTGAAGAATCAGCTCATCATCCAAATATTGATGAACCTTATAAGTTTCAAAGAGTACTGATTGATAAGGTATTGAAAGAGAATTACAATAAGAAATAAAACCTTGCGGTCTATATTGTGTGGTCAAAACAATTGTGCTAAATTTGAACTATAGACATTTAATAAACGGCTTAGAGGTTTAACGTGTATTATGTCCTGTAATAGCATTGAGGCGGCTGCCAGAGTGGCCAGATCTTTTTTAATGATATACGAATTATGCTAAACAAGGGACAAAAAACACTTGACTTTCTGAAAAATAAACGTTATTATTTGAACAAGACAGACGAATAGTCAAAAAGTAAGGTTTGTTAAGATGGCCCGTGACCATAATGAAATGAGAGCAATTATTGTCGATGCCGCCCGTGAGGTGTTCAGCCGTTTCGGGTACAAAAAAGCGACATTGGACGATATTGCCTCCTCGCTGTATAAGGCGAAAAGCTCGATCTATTATTATTTCAAGAGCAAAGAGGATGTATTCCGGGCTGTTCTTGAGTATGAAAGTATCAGGGCAAAAAAAATAGTATTTGATGCTGTCGAAAATGAAAAAACTCCCGAGGCGAAGCTCCGAATACATTTTAAAACTATAAATGATTTTATCATGGAAACAACCAGTTATTACAAGCTGATGCATGAAGAGATGCTCGCAGTTTTGAGCTTTTCCGATGAAGTTAAGTGTAAGCATATAGATGAAGCAACTCGTAAAATTTCATCTATTTTGCGGGAAGGTATAGCGTCGGGTGTATTTGCTATGGATGATCCGGATAAAGTCGCTCAAACACTTCAATTTGCCTTTGACGGGTTGTTTTCACCCTGGTATAAAGATATGAATGAGGTTGATGATAATTTCGAACCACTTATGGATATAATTTTTAACGGAATCAAAACACGGTAATTTTTTTAGGATAATTTTGAACAAATGACCGAAAAGGTCGAATAAAAGATTTATTTTTTTTGCGTGTTTTTCGAACAAATGACGGATATGGTCGAATATTTCTTGTGGTAGATCGATTGTTATTGAAAGCGAATTGGCATCACTATAAACCATGGAGGCTTCGTGATGGGAAACTATCACAGCGAAAAAAGGGAGGAAGAACGGGAACGTCATCATTTCGCTATTCTGCGTGCCGCGATGGATGTCTTTTCCGAGCAGGGATACGCTGGCGCTAAACTCGACGATATCGCAGCTCGGGCTGAGTTGAGCAAGGGCTCTATTTATAATCATTTTACGAATAAAAAGGATCTCTTTCTCAACGTTATTGAATGGGGAGAGCACCAGTTGTTGCATCAGATACGTGAGGCTCGAAAACGTTGCGATACTACCCGTGATGTCATCGAGCACACGCTCAGGGTCTATTTTAGATTTTTTGAAAAGAGAGAATCGTTTTTTCGGGTTCTCATTCAGGAAAAGTATAATTTTCATGACGAAATAAAAACCCATTTCATGAAACTGTTCCACGAAAACCTTAAAGAATTCGAATCTGATATTGAGCAAGGCATTCAGAACGGTGTCATCAGGGATGTCGATCCCCATTCTAGTGCATTAATGGTGAATTATATCGTGAACGGGCTTTTTATAGATTGGATGCATTCCGGTTCCAAGATGAGAATGATCGATCTCTACAATATGGCCAATGATTTCATATCGCACGCATTGTATTTAGATAATAAGCAGGAAACATCGAGTTGAATAAAAAAAAAGCGTTTCTCGCACATATTAATCTTCAGAAAGGGAAAAAATGAGAATTTTGTCACTTATACTCACCGTTGCTCTCCTTGCAGTTTCCGTGACCGGCTGCGGCGACGAAAATGGCGCTGAAAAAGCCGAGGCGAAAAGCATGGAGCAGATCATGGCAACAAAAGGCGTTCCGGTAAAAACCGAACTTGTCGAGGCTCATCCTTTCGGCAGCGAGTACTCGTACTATTCGGTGCTGAGCGGATATGCGGAATCAACGGCAAGCGCCATGGTTTCCGATGAAGTCGAGTCCATAAAATATAAAGTCGGAGACCGTGTCAAGAAAGACGCGGTTGTTATCACGTTCCCGACCGACAATCCCGCGGCACAGTATTATCAGGCTAAAGTTGCCTATGAACATGCCGAAACAACAGTGAAACGAATTAAGAACCTCTATGAAAATGGCGGCATATCCCTTCAGGAATACGATAACGCGAGGACACAGTATGATGTATCGAAAGCAAACTGGGATACGGTCAAGCAGACAATTACTGTCAAAGCCCCGATCAGCGGCATTATCACGAAGATGTCGGTTCGCAAAGCGGACAATGTCGAACCCGGTGATCCTCTTTTCACCGTATCAACGACACACAAGCTGAAAGCGACTGTCTTTGTGTCCGAATCCCAGATCACTGATGTCACAACAGGTAATCCTGTGACCGCCACATGGCAGGGGATCACCCTCAATGGTAAGGTCGTTCAGGTTGATCTTTCACTCAATCAGGACAAGCAGGCGTTCGGTGTTATCTCCGAGTTTGATAATCCGGGCAACCGTATGATGAACGGTGTCAATGCCGAGATCGTTCTGAAAGGTGAAGAAAGCTCTGAGTCGATTGTCATCGAGAGGAAAAACATACTGAACGACGGAGAAAATGATTATGTGTATCTCGCCGAAAATGGCGCCGCTGTGAAACGCCCGGTGAAACTTGGCAGGAGCAAGGGCCTCGACTTAGAAATTCTCGAGGGCCTCAATCTCGGTGAGCAGCTTATTGTCGAAGGAATGCTTTTGCTCAATAATAACGCGAAAATAAGCGTGAAGCAGTAACTCCGTTTCGTAATACACATTTTCGTTAATAAGGAATCAATCAATGTTTTTATCCGATATATCAATAAAACGCCCGATCATGATGAGCATGATTCTTCTCGTGTTCGTCCTTTTCGGGGGCATTTCGTACTTGGGGATGAAACAGGATCTGACACCTGAAATTGATTACCCGATTATTACGATTCAAACAGTATATGGCGGTGCTGGGCCGGAAGAGCTGGAACTACAGGTTACTAAAAAGATTGAGGATGAGATATCTTCGATAAGCGGCCTTGACACCATTGAATCATACTCGATGGAAAGTGTTTCGTTCATTTTGATCCAGTTTGAGCTTGATAAGGATGTTTATCTCGCGCTAATGGATGTAAAAGACAAGGTTGACGCGATCAGTAACGATCTGCCCGATGACGCTGACGCTCCGATTGTCACGATTTACGATCCGACAAGTGTCCCCGTCGTCGACGTTATTCTGTCTGGTTCACTTCCAGTGACAGAATTGTACGATCTTGCCGACAGGGACTTGAAAAATCGATTTTCTCAGATCCCCGGTGTTGGCAATGTTCAGATGACCGGTGGTCAGGAACGTGAAATCCAGGTTGGGCTCGACACGAGGACCATTATACAGAATAACATTCCAATTGCTCAACTTGCCCAGATCCTCGCGATACAGAATATGGATATGCCCGGTGGAAATTTCCAGAATTCAAGCCAGGAGTACTCAGTCAGACTCGAAGGCGAATTCGATACTGTCGAAGAGATACGTGAGATTCAGATTCATACTGGTGGCGGCGTTAAGAAACTCGGTGATCTTGCAACTATCACCGACGGTGGTGAGGATGTCCGCGAACGGACGACCTATTTCAATAACCGCACAAAAACCGGTGATGACAATGTCATACAGTTGAGCCTGGTGAAAACTGCCGACGGTAACGCTGTCGATATTTATAAAGCTGTCCAGGAGGCTATGCCGGAAATTCAGAGCGCATTGCCTTCCGGCTGTTCGCTTGAAATCATTAACGAAGGTGCCTCCTTTATCGAGAGTTCGGTGAAGGATACACTGACCAATATTTTTCTTGGCATTGTCCTGACATCACTGGTGCTGTTTTTCTTCCTTCATGATTACCGTTCAACGTTTATTATCGCACTTTCGATGCCTATGTCGATTATTTCCACTTTCCTTATAATGGATCTGGCCGGTTTCACCCTGAACATCATGAGTCTTATGGGATTGTCCACCGCTGTCGGTATTCTCGTCGCCAACTCGGTGCTGGTCCTTGAAAATATTTTCCGACATAAATCACTCGGCGAATCAAAATTCAACAGTGCGTCTAAGGGAACGTCCGAGATTGCTATAGCGGTGATTGCCTCCTCGATGACAAATCTCGTGGTATTCATTCCGCTTGGAACAATGTCGAGTCTTGTCGGCGGAATATTCGAGCAGTTCAGCCTGACCGTTGTATTCGCCACGATATTTTCGATCATCATGGCGTTTACACTGACACCAATGCTTGCCGCCATGATCCTGCCAGAGCATGATAAGAAGAAACACCCAATCGGTAATTTTCTCGAAGGCATGTTCAAATCCTGGGAAAATGCCTATCAGAAACTTCTCTCTGTGTTACTGAAAAACAAACGCCGAGGAATAGCGGTTCTCATTTTCACCGGAGCGCTCTTCGTTTTTGGCATGCGGCTCGGCGGCAATATCGGTTTTGAGTTTATGCCGACTCTCGATGAGGGTTTGATCGGTGTCAATGTAGAGCTTCCTGTCGGGTACAAACTTGATGAAACATCGCGCACCCTGCAGGTAATAGAAGAGCGGATAATGGAGCGCGATGATGTCTCTCATTCATGGACACAGCTTGGCCGCCTCAGCGAAATGGACCGTGGTGTAAACCTCGCGTATTTGAAGGTAAAACTTGTCGATGTTTCTGAACGATCCCTTTCAACCGAGGAAATCAGCAGCCAACTGACACAGGAACTGGTCGATGTCCCCAATGCAAAAATCCGCGTATCACCGATTATGTCAATGGGTAGCGGCGATGCGGATATCGAATTCAGTATGACTGGCCAGGACTTGGACACGCTCACGTCCATTGAAAGTTCACTTATGGATAAGTATCGCGGTCTGGAGGGTATATATAACCTCAATTCAAGCTCCCGTCCAGGTAAGCCGCAGGTGACGGTTACTCCCCGGCGCTACCTTATGAATGAAGCCGGGATAACTATCTTTGATATGGCAATGGCCCTTAGAGGCGGGGTTGACGGTATCGTTACCACCTACTATAAGGATCGGGGCGAGGAATATGATATCCGTGTGTCCATGACCGATGAGTCAGTCGATACACCGGAAGAGATCGGCAATATCCCCGTAATTGGCCAAAACGGTAGTTATCGTATCGAGCAGCTTGCCGAAATAAGCATTGTCGAAGGCAACAGTAACATCAACCATTATAATCGCGCTAAGACAATCAGCTTCGGCTGCGATGTGCTGCCCGGTTATGTGTTGGGTGACATCATGGAAGAGATTGACGCGATCAATGCTGAAGAAGAATTGCCATCCGGTTACAATATCAAGTATACCGGTCTCTCGGAAGAGATGGAAGAGACCATCTTCGATATCCTCCGTGCATTTATTATTGCCATAATACTTACATACATGCTTCTTGCGGCTTTGCTTGAGAGCCTCGTGCAGCCGCTCTTGATTCTCGGCACAATCCCGCTTGCATTGATCGGCGTGTTCGCCGCGCTGACTATGACCGGCCTGGCAATGGATATCATCGCCATGCTTGCGATGGTTATGCTTGTCGGTATCGTGGTGAATAACGCGATTCTCCAGCTCGATTACACGAACCAGCTTGTCCGGCAGCAGGGAAAAAGCGTTCATGACGCGCTCCTCGAGGCCTGCCCGACAAAGCTGAAACCGATCCTGATGTCGAACATCGCGATCATTCTCGGTATGTTGCCGATGGCTATGGGCATCGGCGAATCCGGAGCAGAAATGCGGCAGCCAATGGGTGTCGTTTCTATCGGTGGCCTTATAGTCTCGACATTGATGTCGTTGATTGTTATTCCGCTGCTGTATAACATTGTATCCAAGAGAACAAACGCGAAGGGTTAATCCATGCATACAATCAAATCTATACATAAAAAGCTGTTATTACTAAGTCTTACCGGTATAACCCTCGCTTGTATTAGCGGGGCGGTGGCAGACGCAAAAAGCTTTACAATTGATAGCTACCTGTCAACTGTACTTGAGCAAAACAAGGACCTGATGCTGGCCGGTAAAGAAAAAGACATGGCGGGCATTCAGAAACGAGAAGCGTTCTCGCAGGCTCTGCCGTCGGTCGGTTTCGAGGCGGGCTACACACGGAACCTGAGCGATTACTACATGTATCTCGACCAGTCATCGATAGTGCCCGGAGCGACAGGTTTGATAAAGGCGCCGATGAAGCGTGATAACGAGCTCTCATCTACACTTGCTCTCCAGCAGACCTTGTACAGCCCCGCTGTCGGAAGCGCTATCAAAGCGTCGAAGCAGTATGACGAGCTGACCGGGTATGTGTTCGAAACGACCGAGCAGAATGTCCTGACCGGCGCGAGAAAACTGTTTTACCAGTATCTTTTCCTTGAAAAAGTGCTGGATATCGCAAAGGCCGCCGAAAAGAACGCCCTTGAAAATTACAATGTCATGAAACTGAAATATGACAACGGGCAAGTCTCCGAATTCGACCTGCTCCTGGCTGAGACACGGTGGCGCAGTGCAATTCCCGAGATCCAGAAATCTGATCGAAATCTCAAACTGGCTAAGAATTCACTCAAGAATATCGCCGGGATCAATATCACTGAGGAAATTGAGATCGATGGCACACTTGATACAACGCCAGCCATGCCTGATATGATTGCCATCGAATCCGTGTTCGAAGCACGGCCGGATTTCCAGGCGCTCAACTGGGAAAAAGAACTGCGCAAAACCAATCTCGAGGCGAACAGGAATGCGTATAAGCCGAAAGTTACCGGTACCCTTGCCTATGCGTATTCAGCACAGTCGAACAAGATGGAAATTGCTGAAGAGAACAACCTCTGGTTTATCGGTGTGAACCTGTCTATTCCATTATACACCGGTGGCTATCTTAACGCGCAGGTTCAGAAAGCGCGGATTGATCTGAATAAGACCGACCTCAGAATGGCAAAAACGAAAGAGACAATCTCCACCGATATTGTTAATGCTTGGCTCAGGTGTGATGAGGCCATGAAAAGGATCGAATCGGCCGATACGACCAGGAAAACAGCTGGACGCGCATTTGAAATTGCCGAGACAACAACCAGGGACGGTCTTACGACACAGTTGCAGCTCAAGGATGCCCGCTTTGGTTTCGATCAGGCGTCAATCGGCTATTACGCCGCTGTGTATGACTATATCGCGGCTTGTTTCGATTGGGAACTGGCAGTCGGTAAGGTGGGCAGATGATGTCACCGTCATCTTGCTGAAATATTGACATATTGACATAAACAATCAGCATGGACTATAAAAGTAAAACACTGTTCAAGGGAGGTTTATGGGTAATATTTGAATCATAGAACAATTTGTTCAATATTTCACGTGCTTAGTATTTTTTTCACCACTTTCTCGAAAGGAGATTGTGTCATGTTGGAATTTGAAGAGCAAAGCTGGATCAGAAAAAATATCTACCCTGTCACTCTTTCGCTCGGCGTTCTTGTAGGCGGACTGGCTGGACAACTACTGGGAGCGTCGTCATTTTCCATGACTATCGGTGTTATCGGCGGTGGTTTTGCCGGACTATTGATCGCCATGTTTATGAGTAATGGCTAACAGGGTGTTTTTTCAGGCTCAGCATTGTCAGAATTAAAGTCGTTGACAATGTATCGGATAAAAAAGAAAAAGCCAAAATTCTTAGAAGCATGTTTGGCAGGTGATATGGACCTGAAAATCCTTGTCACCTGTCTGATGAAAACATTTTACGAGGAGTGTGTCATGAAAAAAATATTTGCAGTTCTCGCAATCGTTTGCCTCTTTGTTCCGTCAGCATTCGCACAAACCACAATCGGTGTCGGCTGGGATGATGGTTACAGTATCAAACTCCCCCTTGATCCTGTAACTCTCCAGTTGACCGGACGGTTCGACAGTGTTGTCCCTGAGGATGATAATATTGACACTGAGACGGATGTTGAAATCGCCGCCTATGTCAGCTATCCATTTCTCGCAGTGAGCGACTCGAAACTCGGCCTCTTCGGCGGTGTCAGCCTCATGCCGACAACACGTGAAATAACCGTTGCCGGAAAGTCGTACGATAAAGAGCTCGATTTCGGATTCAGGTTCGGTTTCGAGCCAGAGACCCGGATAAGCGACAACATCGGGATTTCCGCCAAGCTTGGTCTTGAAATCGAAGTGGATCAGGGCTATGACGGTCTTGATGATTCAGGCAACACAAATGTCGGAAGCTGGGGCAGCATCGGTGTACACTGGTTTTTCTAAATAGTATCTATTGATATTGAATCCCGGAGGGCTGCTGAGAGCGGCTCTCCGGGGCACAAAAAGTAAATCGCAAAACAATTCGGTTAAGTCAGTAAACAAACTGGGAGGTTATCATGAGCGCAGCTTTAACAATTGTCTGTATGAATCTTGCTATTGTGCTTTTGTTTGTGTAATTCAAAGACAATACAAAAACTGGCAGTTATTCCACAATCAAACTGCATTGAGGAGGTGAATATGCAGCTGGACAGCAGGAAACTTATTCAGAAAAGCGTCATGCGTGTGCTGTTTTACTCAATTGCTCTTACCGCAATGACCTACCTGATATTGTTTGATGCGTCTATAATTCGTCATAACAACCTGTTTTCAGAGAATTCCCTGACAGAGATTACGCAGATTATTTTTCTTTCGTGTATAGTAGTCCTGTTATTGATCGACGGAATGAAAAACAGTGGTCGACAGACTGTTTCATTTTTCCTTATGGCAGCTTTTCTCTGTGCTCTCATCAGGGAAATGGACTCATCATTTGACGCTGTTTTTGATGGTGCCTGGCAACTGAGTGTCTGTGTTGTTATTGCAGCCCTTGTACCGTGGTTGTATCAGAGAAAAGACAGGTTCTTTACTGAATTGTCAGCGTTTATTACAAGTCCTGCTTTCGGGATTTTGTTTTGTGGCTTCCTGACTGTCATGGTATTTTCACGCTTTTTTGGACGCGAGGTTTTGTGGGTTGAGATAATGGGCGACGGTTTCATTCGATCGGTGAAGAACGTTGTCGAAGAGGGTGTTGAGCTGTTTGGCTATTACCTCTGCCTGATCGCATGTTTTGAATATTTTCTGCTTCCGGATTTTAATAAAAGCAGTAAAGAACATCACAATGCGATACTAAAAAACAATTCTGTTCTGAATGAAAAGCCTGAAGTGGAAGCATTTGTCTAACACGTAACCGAATTTTTATTGGAGTTGTAATGAACGCTATAAAGATCGCTATTGTCGGTATTGGAAATTGTGCCAGTTCTCTGGTTCAGGGGATTTCGTATTACCGGCAGAACACAGGGAGTGATGTGTCGGGTTTGATGCACATCGATATCGGTGGGTATACAGCCTCAGATATTGAGGTAGCCTGTGCATTCGATATCGACAGGCGAAAAGTCGGCCAGGATGTTTGCGATGCCATTTTTGAATTACCAAACAACACAAATGTTTTCCAATCTGATATTACCCGGACCGGTGTGAAAGTTCGAATGGGTAAGGTTTTGGATGGTTTTTCCGCGCATATGAATGATTATGATGAGCAGTATTCTTTTGTTCTATCTCCGGAACCGGAGCCTGAGAAAGTGGACGTTGTGAAAGCCCTGGTCGCGTCAGGCTCGGAAATATTGATTAACTATCTGCCAGTCGGTTCCGAAATGGCTACCAGGTTTTATGCCGAATGCGCACTCGAAGCGGGTGTAGCTTTGCTTAACTGCATGCCGGTTTTTATTGCCAGTGACGAACAATGGGCTCGGCGTTTTGAGGAAAGAGGCCTCCCGATTATTGGCGATGATATCAAGGCACAGCTTGGTGCGACAATCACCCACAGGACTTTAACCGACCTTTTTCGAAAACGGGGGGTCACCCTTGACAGGACATACCAGCTGAATACCGGTGGCAACACCGATTTCCTGAATATGCTCAACAGGGACCGCCTGCTTTCGAAAAAGCTGTCGAAAACGGAAGCCGTCCAGTCGATTGCCGCAAAACGCCTCGATTCTAATGATATCCATGTCGGGCCGAGCGATTATGTTTCCTGGCAGAAAGACAACAAGGTCTGTTTCCTTCGTATGGAAGGGCGCTTGTTTGGAGATGTCCCCATGAATCTCGAAATGAGGCTGTCGGTTGAGGATTCGCCAAATTCCGCGGGAGTCGCTGTTGATGCGATTCGCTGTCTGAAACTGGCGCTGGACAGGGGCTTGTGCGGTGTTTTGTACGCTCCTTCATCCAGTTTCATGAAACATCCGCCGGTACAGGTCAGCGATGATATTGCACACCAGAATACTGAAGATTTTATAGCATGTCAGACTCGCTATATCCGTCATGATTTTGCTGGAGAAAAACAATGAGCGAAAAAAAACTTTTTGAGATCACAGATATTTTGGATGATTTCGTTATACGCATTGAGGAATATGTCAACAGTTGTGAAGATGAAGAGCGATGTGAACGTTTCATTGATACAGTATCAGTGAAAACCCACGAACTGCTCCAGGAGATTGAGCATGAAATGGAGCTGGTTGATTTAATCGAAACTGACAGGGATTTTTCGCTCGTTAACGGTTAATACTTATGACGCATAAAACACATACGGTAACAATTCAATATCTGACAGTGATACTGTGCGCTATTCTGCTGTCTGGAAGTGGCTGCAATGTATTTGAATTCAGTCCGTACGAAACGGATATTGAAGGTTCATACAAAAAGCTGAATGAGACAAATATAGCTCGTCTTTTGACCGTCGAGACGGCATCTTCGGATTCATTCACTTTTGCGTTTTTGACTGACAGCCATGCCGATTACGACGATTTCCTCGATGCGGTAACGCTGATCAACGGCCGTAATGATATTCTTTTTGTGCTGCATGGTGGTGATATTACGGATTTTGGCCTTCAGGAAGAATACAAGCTGGCCGCTGAAATAATCACCCGTTCCCAAAAGCCTTTCATCACTGCTATCGGGAATCATGACTGCCTTTCAAATGGCAGGCAAACATTTCGCACTATGTTCGGCGACTCGTTTTTTTCTTTCGAGTTTCCGGCGTTTGGAAAAGAGAATTCTTATAAGTTCGTTTTTCTGAACGATAATACTCTAGAGCATGACATGAACGACAACGACAATTTGAAAATCGCTGCCTGGGTTGAAGAGGCCATCAGCAGTTCCCATTCACATGAAGCTGTCTTTGTCGTCGCTCATGTTCCACCGGATAACACACATTATTTCAACAATGAGACAGAAGAATACTATCGCACTATGCTATCAGAAAACAATGTCCTTATGTCTCTGAACGGTCATGAGCATAAATATTATTTTGGTGAATATTACGACGATGGCGTGCTCTATTTGTCAGGAGAGGACATCGGCGACCGTCAGTTCGTAACTATTACTGTGCATAACGGTGAGCATGCCAGCGTCACGGTGAACAGGGTATATTATTGACTGCCATGAAATGTACATCAATGATGGCGCTTGTCGTCCTGCTTGTTTTAAGCTCTCTTACAGCACATGCTGGAAAAAACTGCAAGAGGTCATTGCTAGTGCCTGACCATGTAAAAACCCAGTTTGCCGGAAATATGGGTGTTCTGTCTCTTGGCCTGGGTTATTCGTTCTTTAACGGTAAGCTGGAGTCCGACATGTTTTACGGGTATGTCGGCACAGGGCAGTCCGACCATAGCATACAGCACCTTACCCAGAAAAATACCTTTTACCCGTATTCGTTGCCTGTTAATGACGTTCTTGTCTGGAAGCCTGTGTCATTCGGTTTGAGTTTTCTGTATAAAGTCGGTGACACGAACAGGGAGACATGGCTGTTTTTGCCCGAACGTTATCCCAATAGCTATTATTTTGCGACAGCGTTTCATGCGCTTGTAACAGTCGGGACATCGATGACGTACAAAGGTCCGGGTATTTTAAGAAATACTGGGATGTATCTTGAGGCTGGTACGACTGCACTCTATATCAGGAACTGGCTCTCTGAGGATTTTGTCAAGTTGTCTGATATTGTCAGTTTAGGAATCGGTATAAAAAAAATGTTCAACTAACGGTTGAAGTTTTGAAAATGATCATAACGAGTAGCCGTTAACAACAGGAATACTATGACGGCTGTAAGCTATATCGTTCTAAGGCTGACTGCGGTGGGGAGTTATCATTCGGTGAAACCGCTACCAGAAAATATCAATATGAATTTCGCCGATTACCCGGTCTCCGACAGTTGAATAGAATATCTTGGCGATATCAGCTGCAATCGCCCTGACAGTGTTTGTGTTTCTGAACAGGAAATATTCGATAATGTCTTCAATATCATTTACGGGGCAGAGAAATAGATTTTGATCTATATGTTTCTCTATAATCCTGATGCGGGCACGGATTTTGAATCAGACCTGACTCTTTCCGGTGAGCTGACCAATAAACTCGTCGAGAAGCGCCGATCAAATTCCTCGATAAAAATCGATTTCATTACCGATCCTGACAATACTCTCTACGGCGGATCACCGTCGAAACAGATCGCCGATTTCGAAAAAGCCGGTGTGAACATGATTATCAGTGACTTGAGGAAACTGAGAGATTCAAATCCCCTTTACTCATCTGCCTGGTGAACCTTTATCCAGAGGTTCGGGAATTCACCAGAACGGTTACCTGCCGCACCCGCTCGGGAAAGACGACGGGCGACTAAGCGGACAGGACTGAGACTGTTACTGTTACATATGATAAATACCGTGACTGGTCGAAGCTGAAGACATTCATGTACCTTCTCCAGGAGTTTGCCGGCCTTTCCAGCTTTTTTAGTATACTCCACAACTTCCCACATGAAACGAAATCCTATGACATACAAAACTCACATGATCTCTGTGCTTATTATAACGATAACACTGTTTTTCAGCTTGACCGCACAAGCCGATATAGATCGCCCCAAAGTTGGACTGGTGCTCAGCGGAGGAGGTGCGAAAGGTTTCGCACACATCGGCGTATTAGAGGTGCTTGAATCATATAATATTCCCATTGATTATATCACGGGGACAAGCATGGGTGCATTGATTGGCGCAATGTATGCTATCGGGTACACAACTGAAGAGATACGTGATATGGCAAACACAACTAACTGGTCCTTACTGTTTGGCGACACAAACAGACGTGAGAGCGTTTCACTTGAGGAAAAAATTGAGGCCAACCGCTTTATTTTTTCCGTTCCAATCCGCAATCATAAAATCGAGCTTCCTGGCGGCCTGAAAAACGGTCAGAATATTTATCGATTTATTTCACAATTGACCGCACCTGCCCGTCTTATAAGAAATTTTAGTGAACTCCCTATCCCATTTGCCTGTATTGCCACTGATATTGTCGAAGGAAAAGCTACGGTACTTAACAGTGGTGTGCTGGCGGATGCCTTGCGTGCGACAATGTCAATGCCTTCGGCGCTTGTATCCTGGGAAATCGATGACAAGATCTATGTCGATGGCGGGATTACACGAAATCTGCCGGTGGAAGAGGTGGTCAGTATGGGAGCTGATATAGTAATAGGGGTTGATGTCGGTGAACCGCTATATACAAAGGACGAGCTCGTTTCCATGGTGAATATATTGCAGCAGACGATAATATTTCGCGCTGTTGAAGACACGAACAAACAGCGTGCTTTGTGTGATGTTGTTCTGCTTCCGGAGATTGACGCTTACTCATCTGTCGACTTTTATAAAAGCAGCGATCTCATCGAAATCGGCAGAAAAGCTGCCAAAGATAACAGTGGTGTCCTGAAAGATATAGCGAAAACAATCCACAGTATGAATCCTGTGCTTACAACTGTCCCTGTAGTCAAGAAAAATGAAAAAATCGATGTCACAGCTGTCAATATTATTGGACTGAATTTTGTTTCTGAAAATATTATCTTGAATAAACTGAACATTACTACACCCGAAAGCCTGACTTTTGAAGAAATTGACAAGGGTGTATCGAGAATTTTCGGCACAATGTTTTTCGACCGTATTACTTACCGGCTTGATCCCGGCGAAAACGGGGAAATTTTGACAATCAAGGTTGAAGAAAGCAAAAGTGATCAATTCCGTTTCGGTTTCAGGTACGATACTGTCAGCAAATCAGCAATGATATTGAACTGTACGTTCAGGAACCGATTCGTGAAAGGTTCGCGTCAGTCATATAACATCAGATTGGCGGAGAATCCCTCATTCAGGGTTGCATTCTATGAGAGCTCCAGTATCATTCCCGGGTTGACTCACGCATTAAAAATCAATGGTGAGAAGATCGATGGCAATGGTTCAGCTTCAGTGATTCTAAATGATTCCAGTTTTGAAAAGGCCACTTATCTTGATACGAAACTTTTATTCCTTCGCAGTGTCTCGAGTGATAAAGGATATGGCCTCGGTGTCCAGGCACATTTTGCGAAAGTGCATGAAAGACGTATGGGCAGCTCCGGCAAAATTTCAGAGTATGGAGATGCCATCGGTTTTGGATACATTATCTATGACACATTGAACAGATCGGTCCGTCCCACGAAAGGATCGTATTTCAACCTGAATGCAAGGCACTTTATGTCGTCCAACGACATGCTCAATCCCGGTAGAAAGGTGGTTTTCGATTTTAGTGTGGGTGGCGGACATGCGTTCAATTTCAACAGAGTATCTTTGCTTATGGATTACCATTTCGGTGCGATCAACCTCGAACAAGTGACTCCTGATTTTGCATACTTTGTCGGTAGGAGTCATTCAACACAAAGGGGAAGATTCTCTATGGAAGGTATAAGGCACTATGCTCTCAGTGGATCAAAAGCGTTTGTTGTGAGCAGTGGATTACATTTTGAGTATAAGGATAACCTCTATGTCCAGGTCAAGGGCTATATCGGGAATGCAAGAAACAATTATGAGGATGTATTCGATACTGATTTGATAGCGAAAAGCGCCGGAATAATAATAGGTACGTACAGCCCACTTGGTCCCATTGAGTTATCGCTTTTTAACGCTGACGGAGCGGAAAAGGAAAATGTTTTATTCAGTATGGGGTATTTCTTTTAATCACTTCGGGAGGATCATTTAGTAATAAATTAGGCAATACCGTAGTATTGGCATATCCTTTTTATGTATTTCGTACCAAAGGCCATCAAGGGGCGTTTTATCGACAACAGCCCCTAGTACTCAGCTAATCCTACTTACATCACAACTATTGTGTAAACGTGTACGCGTCTGATTAGGCATCTGTCATCCCATCCATTCAAATCATTACATAATGACAAAAAATGTTATAATAATGCTGTTTAATAATCTAATAATTTAAATTATATAAAGCTGAAAACAATGGAAAATAATCGAAAGCGTGTGGAATGATTGTAATGGCATGCTGCATGTTGCACGATGCAATGGATAGTATGGATACAATTAATGATGCTATTGAGTGGACAGTTAAGAATGAGAGCGAGGAAAATGAAACCGCCTAAAGGTGGCGTTCTTTCATCCAACTGAGCTTTTGTTGCAGAGGCCGCAAACTACGTTGGTGTCTCTCGCAGCACAATTGACGTATGGATTAGAAGAGGAATACTTGCATATGAGAAATCACCTTCATCAGGCAAAGGGATGTACCGCTTCATTCTTATTCGCAAGGTTGACCTATATGCGTTTCTGGACCAATCATATCACGAAAGTAAACAGGAGAAAGATGAAGATGACAGCGAAGATAGAAGTTTTCGAACTGGCAGTAGACGTAACTCTAACAATCTCATCCTCTTGCTGGAATGTCCTGGCAAATAAACACTGGCTTCGGCATATTATGTGTTCGGAAACCATGACCTGAGGAGGGTGACAGGGCAAAGATCAAATCAGTTTTATTCAAATTCCATGACCTAAAACATGTTTTCGGAATGTGGCTGTGATCGCAAGGTGTGAGTCTGGATATTCTTCGGAAACTATTAGGGCACCGAGACAGAGATACTATGGCAGGTATGCTACTCTGAATCGTGTCGAGGTAGGCAAATTCCTCAAGTTAATGCCATAATTACAAAAAACGAGGCATTGGATAACCAAGATAAACTGACACAAACAGTGTCAAGAGCGCATCCTAATTGCGACAGCAGACTTCCTCAGACCTTGTTTTTATTGGTGGAGCTGATTGAACGATTTACGAACCTTTTAGGTAGTATTAATGAATTTATAAATGTTGGAATGCACTAGCTTTGAACTAAGCGTTGTGTAATGAATAGCCAAGTACAAACTCCTTATTATGATCAGGGAGCATAGTATTTGTGTTGGTTCGTTTGAAAAGTTTCTCTGTTTTTCCAAGCCATGATTTTCCACACATAAACCTGATATGTAGATTGGAAACATGTTCTTGGATAGACAGATGGTTGCCCAGAATGAATTCTGACAGGCATTTCTACATGCGGATATTTTCTCACTAATTTTCGAATTGTATTTATTCGGCTTATAGGTGGGTTGTCCAAGCGTAAGCTCGTTGATCTATATTCACCTATATTGAGAATCGGCCTGGGTGATCTATTGTCATGAGGAGCTAAAAAGGCGTCACTATTGAACAATGTATTCAATTTCTTGTGTTTACCTCCAAGTATGAAATACGTCGTAGCACCTTGAATAGCGGAGATTAGTTCTAATCTGATAAGGTCCCACAATATATCTTCTACTTTGACTTTAGACTTGCCAATCCATTTTGATTCAACTGCTATAGAAATGTTCGGATAGGGATCGAGAACGGCAAAATCTATTTTAGGCCTTTTCCCTCTCCCCATTGTATGAGCAGTTAGAACAGGGTGGTCAACTTCCGCATAAACTTTAGGTCCGTATTGGCTGGTAAGTACTTGTCCTATTGGGTTAGACAGATATTTTTCATTAAATAAATGTGCTCGACCACATTGCGCTTCAAAGTGTAACCAACTTGCGACACCTTCAGATAGTTTTCGTGCGAACGTCATTTTATAAATACTCCTAACAAGTCATTTACAATACTTCTATAAACATCAACAACTGGCTCCTACTTTCGAAAAAATGATTTAACAAATGTGCCTTGATGCCATATTATCCAACTAATCAACCCACCAATACAATATACCAAAACATCTATTGGATCCGAAGTTCCTTTGGTAAAATAAAAAGGCCCTATTATTTCGAAAGCTACCGACCAAATAACTAACGGAATAACAATTTCCAAATACTTAGGATATGAATAATATTCTCTAAATTTAAGAATCCTTGATAAAAAGAGAATAATTGGAACAAGAACCGGAACAAGGAGCAAGTCATTAAGATAGTAATTGCAAAAAGCATAGTTCCAATTTTCACTACCGCTAAAAAAACATTTATTGATAGAGTAAAGTGTTATAGAAAACAGAAATAGTGGGTCAAAAATATATTTAAATTTCATATCCATGGGATTTAACAGCCCATACTTATGAGAATGACAGCAACAATAATTGCACCTACAATTAAGAAAAATAATCCACAGCCACTCATCCCTTGTGCCGTTTTTTTGAATGGGTGTCCACATTTTGGACAAGAGGCCGCATCTTCTGATACTGAGTTCTCACATGAAGGACATTTGACTAATGCCATTCTCCCCTCCTTTTCGTTTGTACAATAGACAACCAGTATAAGCGAAATATTTAGTACTATAATGCTAAAGCTGATATAGAGACCTTATAAGAACCTATATGTATATCATAAGCAAATGCAAATTTATATCAATTCACTACAATCAAGTACGTTAATGACGTGCCTTATGTCAATAAATATTTACCATATTTCTTCACTACAGGTTCTCTTTCATGAATTCGGAATATTTGTTAAAACATACTATTAACACCTCAGATACTCGCCCCTCATACTCAATCCCAGCACCACAATACGGACACCGTAGCGACTCTCTTTTAGGAATCTTGACTCCGTACATGATTCCATAAGTGTGAAGCCTCCTGACACCCTTTAAAGCCTTGAGAAACGATACATTTTGTTCGAGATCTTCAAACTCTGGAGCAAATAAAAAAACACCCACGCCGCAACGTGAGTGTTTTTAATATCATGGTGGAGCTGAACGGGTTCGAACCGATGGCCTCATCCGTGCGAGGGATGCGCTCTCCCAACTGAGCTACAGCCCCACCTTTATGTCATTTCACCTTTTACGGTGTGCTCCGTAACAAAGCGTCAATTTCTGTCAGATCTTTTCCATTCTAATCGTCGTTGAGCGTGATGCAAGTTTCACGAAAACTTTCGGATCGCCGATGATTCTGCCAACTGGGTTGACCGGGCTTGCAGGCCTGATTTCGTCCTCGGTCGAGCCGGGGGTCGCGCCGTAGAATATACAGAAAGCATTGCCCGGTGGCCAGTAGCCAAGTTCGCCAAGCTCAACGATTTCTTTCCCGTTTTCCTGACCGACATCAACTGGAATTGAGAAATATATTTCATCGCCCCAAACATTGAAATCGGTCTCAATCGGGAGCGCATCAACAATTGCAAGCGCTGTTGCGGAATCATTCAGCTCGGCCTCTATTGAATCGGTGCCAATTGATATGGCGATTTTAAATGGCATTCTGGCAGCTTTCCAGGCTAATGGTTATCGTCAATCGCTGAAATATACTGTATATGAGGAAAGCTGTAAAGTGATAATTCATAGGTCATGCCTTGTGTAATTATATATGACTGGGTGTGGGAAGGATTATTCTTGCTTATTATCGACTATCCCTTGACTTCGGAGCTCTGAAATCATACTTTCACTGTGGAGGGATTTCTATGATGTCACGACGAAAAATCACATTATTTATACTGCTCTATGCCGGGATTGTGCTGGCGATTCTGTTTAGCAATATCTACTTGCAGGATCGATTCGGCCATAAGGCGTTCGGCATCAGGGATGCTTTGGAGTCAGTTGCGCTGACTTCAACTGACCAGGTAAAGGTAATTACGCTATTCTGAGCGGCGTTGCCGGAATCGGCATCAGGGATGCTTTATAGTCTGATATATATATGATGTTACACGGTCAGCGATACTGTGCTGTTTCGATCTGCAACGCCAAAATAAGTATTAGCATTCATATTGACGTTTATAGTATTTGCTTAAACTGAGCACTCTTTCTTCACTTCAGGACATTCTATGTATCCAGTCGATGGTAAAAGCATCGTTGTTGTAAAACACACAAACTATGATTCCGCCGGGACACCGGATGCTGAGCTTGTCAGATACCTCAGGGGAAAAGCGGGGTATTTGGCGGATATTCTGCACCCTTTTCCCGATGCCACGACAATCCCGCTCAATACTACTGTC
>Ga0307988_1000830_pt1 | contig 19554 bp, 13 predicted proteins | sample EllFjometagen183_FD_203166 | JGI IMG/M metagenome (GOLD analysis project Ga0307988, IMG submission 203166) | Marine microbial communities from Ellis Fjord, Antarctic Ocean - #183 | ecosystem: Environmental > Aquatic > Marine > Unclassified | place: Southern Ocean | collected 2014-10-08 | reverse complement strand
TCTTAATCTCGTGTCATTACTTGATGAAATACTCAAGTTTCAACATTTAACTAAAACCGCCGTGATACGGAACCGTACGTCCGGTGGTGTGAGAGGTTGAGGGCGCAAGCCCTCTGCCTACTCGATTCGTGTCGTTTGAAAATTTGTTCCTGCCGGTAAAGAGGCAGGTGGTCGGCGTATTTATTGACTATAATGCTCACCAAAAGTGAAACATCAGCCTTGCAACGTTCTATAGGACCTTCCGGTAGCGGGGCGGATTTCACTCCAACTTTTGCACCCTTGCGGCGATTTGGGCTGGCGTATTTCGGGCGAACATATTTGTTTACATAAAATTTCAGCGGCTCGACCGCCAGTTGCTCGGTAAAATCCTCGCCGATTTTGATCATTTCTTTGCCGGTGACCGGGCAAATCTTTTCTTCAGGAGTCAGGTCGAGGATTATTTCGCGGCGTTCAAGATGATCTGGAATTGCTACACGACCATTGAGATTTTTATTTTTTCCTTTTTTGCGGTCGTATTCGATGTGTTCAGTGGCTTCGGCTTCTTTCTCTGTTTCAATATTGAGTTTGTCGTGTTCCTGCAACAGATCTTCAAATTTCAACTGATTGGGATCACTCTGCTCGGATTTGGGACCGAACTTACGCAGTCGCTCGAGTTTCAGCATCTCCTGAAGCAGTTTATTTTCTTGTTCTAGGCGTTTGTTATCCTTTTGAAGACAGGAATTTTCCTGCTCCAATGAGCCCTTATCTGTCTGCAATTGTAAGCATTCACAACACATACTTAAATATAGCATTAACTCTCTATAATTCAATTATTTTGTAGGGAAAATCTCTTCATTTTTACGATTTTTAGACCATCCAATAACATCGCCAATGTGCCCCTGTCAATCAGCTGTTTTTTGCCGTCGCCCGGTGGCAATGGAAATGAACCGGCTTCGAGGCGCTTCATCCACAAACAATAACCGCCGGATTCGTAATACAAAATTTTGATTCGGTTGCGTGGGCGGTTCAAAAACACGAATAGCGCACCTGAAAGCGGATTTTCTTCGAGTTCGCCAGTCGCCAAAGCAGCGAGCGTGTCATAGCTTTTACGCATATCTGTAGGTTGGCGGCAAAGAAATATTTTAGTGTCTCCAATACTTGGGAACATTATATCACCTCCCTGACGACCTGTAGTGCCTGACGAAATACTTCGACCGGGAAGCCGGATGACAATTCAAAATCAAATTCCCGGAATTTTATTTTCAGACTGCCGGGAACAACTGGCTCTGCCTGCACTCCGAGCTGTGGAATGAGCTCAACAAATAAGTTTTTAGAGCTTTCTCCAGGTTTCTGCTGTTTGATTTTTTGTTCATGGCGTTCAGCATCGCAAAGTTTTTGCCTGAACCAATCAAGGTTTATTTTCCTTGATTTGCAAAAAGCCACTTCGTCCAGATCACTGTTCAAAAACTCATCTTCGATTGCCTGCCACTTTTCAAAACTTTTGTCATTCATATAAATCCTCAGGTTAAAATTATTAAACTGAAGATAGAATAGCACAAATCAAGCCATCAGTAAACGTGTCCTCGCCGGATGCTTACGTTAAAATAGAGCATAAGTCCAAAGTAGAACTTCGTTTTGAGTCAGTTTGTTGTTATCTTTGCGGTCGATAGTACAAACCATTGATAATGCCTAAAAAATCTATTTCAGAACTATCATTCTCTTTTTTGTAGTTTAGCTGTTTTAGTTAATTACAGTTTTTTCCTAATATATTGTTCCATGATTTCTCGATGTTGTTCAAGAATTTGCTGATTTTTCTTTAAATTTGCTGAATTACAGGTTTCATATGGGTCGTTTTTACAGTCGTAAAGCTGTTCACATTGTGCTCCGCCATTATAACGTGCGTATTTATAGTTTTGAGTGACAATCGCCCTGCCGAATTCACTTTCTATATAAACCTCATTGCGCCAAGTATCTGGGGTATCGCCTTGGGCTAATAATTTAAGACTTAAGCCCTCCAGTTCAGGAGCTACTATAAGGCCTGCGTAATCACATATTGTCGGTAGAATATCCAATCCATTTGAAATTAAATTGCTTTTGTTAATTGTTCCAGGCGAACTGGTATCTGGAGAACTAATAATCAGTGGAACGTTGACTACTTCATTATACAGAGTGCCTTTATGACCAAGCTTGTGAGCTGAATCATGGTCGCCATGATCGCTGGTAAAAATCACGACGGTGTTATCTTGATTTCCAGATTTCTCCAGCCCGTCCAATAGAATTCCGATTTCTTGATCAACCTTCTCGGTTAATTTTGCATAAGCCCAACGATGCATTCGCCACATTTTTTTATCACCGTTATCTCTGGCTTCTTTCCTGAATTTATGTTTTTTAAACATCCAGCTTATAGCTTCAGGTTCATCTTTTTGAATGTCGTGATTTTCTGGTAATGGAGGACAAATTTCAGCAAAAAAATCTTCTTCGCTAATTCCATTTGGGAGTCGAAGCGCACCATCCAGCGCGGTAATTTCTTTTGGTATCAGGTCTGTATCGAAATTGCTTTTGTCATTACTAAAATCGCGGATTATCATATAGCAGATGTCATGTGGATTGATGAATGATGCAACTAGGAAAAAAGGCTTTTCGTGATTTTTTTGCAGATAATCGGCACATGCATGAGCTAGTCCTTCACGTTCATCATCACAGAAGTAATTAAAACCGTTATTTTGCGGTTTAAGGGCGTCCGGCAGATGGATCTTGCCGCCGTAAGATAATTCATATCCGCTGTCTTGCATCAAGGTTCCCAATGTCTCTGGCTGCATGTTGGCATCCAACTCAAAAGGACGTTGATTATACCACAATCCAAATTCACTTGGCATTTTTCCGGTCATTATACTCACTCGCGACGGAACACAAACTGGGTTTGTGCAATAGCTACGTTCGAAACGAACACCAGCCGCGGCGAGGCGGTCCATATTTGGGGTGTTGACATATTTATTTCCGGCACAGCTCATCATATTCGCACTTTGCTGGTCGGTAATAATAAGTATAATGTTTGGATGTTTCATCGTTATTTCATCTCAATTACTAACATGGAATGATACTTGACTTTGGGAACATCAAGGATAAGTTTTTTGTTCGAGTCTATCTTACATTCAACATCAAACATTTCTGGTGCTATATAAGATTTAGCTATATCCTTCGCTGATATATTTTTCAGTTCTACTTTGATATCATAAACAGGTAGCATGTCTTCCACTTCGTACATAGATGGAGCAAGCAAACAACTCAAATCAAAACGATCTGGAGCGGTCTGACGATTGTTTAAATGAATGATTATACGTTTTTCTGTCTGCTTAAAGATGCTTACTTCAATGCATGACGGAGCGTTAACTTTGATATCCAGCTCACCTGCAATCAAGTTGTCGATTTCTCCAAGTATTAATTTCCGGACAAATCCTGGTGCGGCTTCCGCATATAAAGCTCCTAATTTTGCACCGATATAAGTTGCGTTTCCTTTGCCGAATTTGTTTTCTGTTATCAATATTGATTCTTTATCGCTGAAAGTTACACTCTTCACAAATCCTGGACAATAAGTTTTCAATCCCTGCTTCGAGCTTAATATCTTAGCTCTGGGCTTGGCGTTATTATTTTTTACTGTGATTAGGGGGATAGGAAGAGCATAACCAGCAACTTCTTCATCGAATGAACAATGTTGTAAAAATCCATACTCAAGTTCTTTATTGCGAAGTTGTTGATATTTTTCTCTTAACAGATAATCATTTTGGGGAATTCTTGTCTTGTAAGAACAACCAAATACATCATTCAGGGCGAAGTCTTTAAGCTCTTTGCCATAGGAATCGAACAATGATGTATTGTATGACGCGATAATTTTTCCACCTGCTGCAACATATTCGCGCAGGCATTTAACTTCATTCTTTGACAAGCATGCCGCGCCGGGCAAAACGAGCAGTTTATACTTGTTCAAAGAACCATCTTCAAGATGCCTTGTGCCAATCATATCAAAAGCATTATTTGAGTTCAGTAAAACCTCAAAATAGCCAAGAAACTCATCACAATATAAACTTATTTTATCTTTTCCGTAGAATATTTTTGATTTCTCGGAATAAAAGATCGCGATTTGTGCCAATGACTCCTGTTTACCCTTTACCCAATCTAGGCGTTTATTTATTTCTTTGACTCCTATAGAATAGAAGTCGAAAATATCTTTGGAAATAACCTGGTTTTCGGGTAGCGGTTTATAGCCAACATCCATATTCCAGGAAAGATTATGGCTTAATACTGTCATTATTTCACATATTGATGAACACTTATTCTTAAGCTCTGTTTCTGGTTCCTTTAGCAGTTGTCCTAGAGTGGAAGTCGAGGCTCCCATTATTTCTGCCTTTTCTCTACTGTAAGCGTTAAAAAAACGAGCTAGAATCGGAGAATTCAAAACGCCTTCAGCGTCCAGACAGAAAAAATCAAGATATTTGGAAAACTCTTCAACAGGTTGCAGGCGTTTCCAGTCAAGCCAGATACCCGAATAAGATATTATCGAGAGCATGACTTCCGGTGCTGTTTGCAGTAATATATTTTTTACATCTTTGATAAAGTTAGTTAGAGAATCAAACCTGAAGCGAATAAATTTTATCCATTGAGGATTATTCCAGTCTTCTTTTCTCGGCATTTCACCGCCAAAGTTTTTAGCGAAAAGAGCCTGACAATGTTCACAATAACACATCAAGTCGTTGCCGTAGCGCCCATTGAAATCAAATTCATCAATTAAAATAGCTTTGATTTCATAAGAAGCGACTTCTTCAACCATAGTGAGAAAAACTTTGCGATATTCCGGGTTATTAAAACATACTCTTGGGGAAACATTACAGGCACTGCCCTCGCTGTTGATTTGTCGCCATTCCGGGTGTTCATCATGAGCTCTTTGGTTACATACGACCTGCATTAAGCAGGTAGAATCTATCCCGAGTTTACCGCATTCATCCGTTAACTCTTGGATTAAATCACGTTTGCCAAGAGCAGTAAACTTCTTCGCTACTTTAGAATTAAACCATACATTCCCGGAATGAGAGGTAGCGTGATAGCAAAAAACTTCCACGCCAGCGTCAGCCATAGTCTTAGCTAATTCTTTGGCATTAAGATTGAAATTGACAATTCTTTCAACTACTTCAAAATCTTTTTTGTTATCAAGCTGGTCAAAATCAGCTATCGGCCAGCCTGTCGCTACACGGCAAATTTTGTTGTTGTTCCATTCTTTCATTGCGTTACCTTTTTTTTGTATAACGGTCTAAGAGAAGCCCCGACCGAACCTTTTTTGTTAGTTGTTCAGGTGATTCTTCTAAATTTAAATTATGTTTTTTCTTGAAGAGTTCTTTTTCCGCCTGAGGAGTCTTGCATATTCGTTCAAAGTAATATGGTGAAACAATAGGCCCTAAATCCTCACGGCAAAGAAGTTCGTCACCGTTTGTAAGTCCACAGTCGCGTTTTTCCAGTTCCCGGACAAGTTTTAAACGCCATTCTTTGAGAATATCACTATATTCAGGCGAGTTTGAGAGTTCATGCAGTTCGTAAGGGTCTTCTGATAGATTAAAAAGCTGTTCCCGTCCGCTTGGAGGATACCAGATATATTTAATTTTTCCGTCAGTCAAATACTGCATTTCGTTGTCAAAATCATAACAAGCAGAATGTTCTCCATGAACATATTCTCGCCATTTGCAATCATCATTCAACGCTGGCTCCTTCATACTAAACCCGTCAACGCTTTCAGGAATGTCAAGACCTGATACATCAAGTATTGTCGGCATAATATCACGTAGCATTACCGGTTTATTGGAACGCGGCACAATGCTGTTTTGAAGTTCTTTTGGCAGTCGCAGGAGCATTGGTATATGGGCTGATCCCTCAAAGGCGTAAGATTTACGCCACATATTTTGATCACCGAGCATATCGCCGTGGTCAGAGGTGAAAATAATCAGCGTATCATCCAATACATCTTCTGCTTCAAGTTTGTCCAATAGCCGCCCGATTTCATGGTCAATATGTGCGACATTGCCATAATATCCGGCAAGTGCTTTGTGGATATATTCGTCTGTTTTTATGCCGCGCCATACTGAAGATTTCGCGGCTTCTTCAGGATCATCGTTAATTGTAGCCCAATCTCCGACTTGAGCTTTTGGTAAATCTTGTTTATCATAATATTCGAAATACTCAGGGATTGGGTCGTAAGGCGAATGTGGGCGGGCAAAAGAAACTTTCAAAAAGAAAGGTTTATCTATATCTCTGTCATTGACAAATTGCACAGCTTCATTGATTGTCCATTCATTCGGATGCAGAAACTCCGGCAGTTCATAAGGAACTCCCACGCTTCCGTTCCAGTCAACCCCGTCAGCCATGCCGTAATCCCCGGTTTTATTTTCTTCAAACCAACGGAAGTAATCTGACTCGAAGCCAGGATCATATCTTCGTGTTTCTTCATAAAGTACTGTACGGTGAAAACCATGTAAGCTTCGTTGCGGGAAAAAGTGCATTTTGCCTATTGCACAATTATGGTATCCGGCATTGGCCATCTCGCCCGGCAAAGTATGGGCAAATCCGGTTCCCATTTCAGCTTGTCCGCGTCCCATGCCTAATATCCCAGTATGCCATTGATTCATCCCTGTAAGCAGGCTTGCGCGTGCGGGAATACATGAAGGACAGGCGGTGTAGGCTTTTTCGAAAACCGTGCCTTCTGCGGCGATTTTATCAAGATTCGGAGTTTTAACAGAAGTATTTCCCATACAGCCCAACACATCAAAACGATGTTGATCTGTCATCAACAATAATACATTGTATTTCTTAGTCATAGTCATTTCTCCTTATTGATCTGATTTACATGGCCATAACCTTCTGGGCCTTTCCAATATTCATTGTCAGAAACATTTTTGCAAATACGCGCAGATTTCTGGGCATTAACATTCATATCTTCCTGTAGTTCATCGGGATTCCAATTGCTTAAAATATCTGATAACATTTTTGCAAGTATAGTCTTGCATTTAGGATCTTGCGCCAGATTGTTCATTTCTTGGGGGTCTTCGTCAAGATTGAAGAGTTCCGGTTCTTCATTATGATAATATATACACTTCCAACTGCCCTTTCTAAGCATGCGCGCCGGTCCGCCTGATGGTCCCCATTTTTGCCACGACTTACTGTCAACGAATATCTCTGAGAACACACTACGATTATAATTATATTCTGTTCCGTTTAAATAAGGAATCAGGCTATGCCCATCTATATCAGAAATAGCTGGAGCATTCCCCATCTCTACCAGAGTAGGCGCAAGATCAACAATACTGACAGGAGTCTTTTCTCGCTCCCCGGATCGGCTTATTCCCGGACCAGATATAATCATGGGCACTCCAGCTGAACCCTCATAAAAAGACATTTTCCACCACATTCCATGTTCCCCAGCCATTTCTCCGTGATCACTAACATAAATAACTATAGTATCATCGCGGAGTTTTGTGTCATCAAGGGTAGAGAGCAATCTACCAACAAGTTCATCATCAAACTCGATCATACCGTAGTATGCGGCGCGGGTACGCTTGATTTCAAGAGCGCTTGCGTTATCTATGTGCGACCTTTCTCTGAAACGACGATTATATGTACTCATCCTGGACAAATCTTTTTCAGAGTATTTCGGTATTTTAATTTTGTCAAAATATTTATCAAAGAGCTCTTGAGGACACACAAAGGGGCAATGTGGCCCCACTAAACCGACAAGCATACAGAAAGGCTTATCATCTTCGCTTTGAGTTCGTTTATTGAGCCAGGAAATTGCTTCGCTCATACATTTTTCGTCATAGTGTAAATAGTGATTCTTGCCGGGGCCACTTTTTTCAAGGCTGACACGACTGAATCCGTTTGTCCCTGTCAAAGTTCCTTCTGCGCTTGTGCTGACTTCTGGAAATATCCTTTGATTGAAACCGTGACGTTGATCAGGACCATTAAAATGCATACGACCACACAATATTGTTTCATATCCGTTTTGAGCAAGACTATGGGCAAATGTGGGTTCATCTGAAGATAAAACAGAGCTGTTTGAATACATTCCGATGCGCGACGGTATCTTGCCTGTCATAAATGACATTCGTGCCGGCGCGCATAGTGGGAAAGGGCAATATGCGTTTTCAAAGAGAACACCTCTTGAAGCGAGATCGTCAAAATTTGGAGTTGAGACGATTGGGTCGCCATAGCATCCGCTGATATTTTTGTTATGCTGGTCAGACATTACCAGCAGAATATTATTTTTTTTGCTCATGTTATTTTTTTGAAACTCTCAATAGATTCAATTGTTTTTTAAGCTGTTTGCTTTTAGTGACTATTTCATTGGCTTTATCATCTTCTATGGCGGCTCTGAATTCTTCCAGCAGGACAAAAGTTTTGAAAATCTCTGTTCTTTTCGCTTTACCTTTAGTTTTTTTCAGCTTAATCAACTTACTTTTGAAGTTATTATAGTATTGCAGATTTCCCTTTTTCCTTAGCCCGATAAACATAATTTTTTTATTCAGTTCAATTGATTTTTTACCCTCAATATGAACTTTAACTTCGTATTCCCCATCTTTTAATTTTGACGCGTCAAAAGTGAAATTATTTTCTAGAGGATAATCAAAAGAAACAGTTCCTGAAGTGCTTGCTATATCCATTGTTTTTTGGCCATTATGCAATAATGAAGCGGTGATTTTAACCTTTTGAGAAGTTTCATTAGCACTACTGATTTCCAGAGGAAAGCTAACTGCTTGATTCTGGTCAATTTTAGTTTTCAACGCGGCATGAATTGCAAGCCCCTCGTCGAATAAATCAATCCCGGAAACTCCTCTGAATAGATAAATTTTATTGTCCAGATCAACGCTCTTGCCGCGCACTATTACTTTCTTTCGGGCAAAGAGTTCCAAAGTATAAAACTGCTGATCCATCCAGGTATAAACTGTTTTTACCTGCTTTTTAGAAAAAGAGTTAACATAAGCGAGTTTTTCAATGCTGTCCACACAAGCCGCCCAATTTTGTTTGGGATTCTTATAACGGCATCCACCGTTACTGGGAGAATAAACAGCATTTGCCATTTGTGGAATAATAAACACGTCTTGACTATCAGCTCTACCACCAATGTTTAATTCTGCATGGAAGTTCAACCCAACAGGAGAAGCTACGTTCGTATTAGAGTAATTGAAACACATAGAACGCATATTCAGCATTGATTCGCCTTGCTTCATAGTCAATGTTTTTTTCAACAATAAGCCGTTTGACGCACTTGGCATTTCCAAACTAACTTGAATCTCTTTAGCTGAATTTTTCAGTATTTTGCAGCTGAATTTTCTGTCTATAAATGGACCGGGAAAGCGACCGGAATTTTCAGACATGGCATTTGTAGGTCCATTGCTGGTAATCTGATTGATCTGATCGTCATTTAAGCATAACTCTGTTATCCTGCCGCCTTTTTCGGTATTAATCTTTACTCTGAGCATACCGTTGGTCATGGTTAAAATATTTTTATTTTGAACTATCGAACAAGCTGAAGCAGGACCGGTTTGGCTTGTGTTTTCGATTGTTACATTAACTCCCATAGGGAAAACAAAATGATGATTTTTACTTTTTACCAGAAAACTCCTGCCTTTAAAATTAAAGTAATAATTTTTTCCGGCAATCAAACGTTTTTTACGTTTTTGGTTCCCTTTGCTGACTTCTAGATATGCCTCGCCAGAATTCAAATCCCGTCCAGACGCAACTATCAGCGGTTGAAAAATGTATCCATCAATATTGATTGGTTTATCGCGGTAAACTAAGCCCGAGTATGGCAATAAAACTCCTTTTGTGCTTTTAGAGATGTGCTGCTTGGAGTTGGAGTCAGGCTCTGTTATCTTTGTGTCAAGACCAAGGACTTTAATTTTACCTTTTTGGGTTAATTTAAAAACCCGACCGCCGTTAGCGAATAATGTGGAAAAAGTTGTATACTGTCCATCAAAAACAACTGGAATTGCTTTACCAAAAAGGTAATCCTGAACTTTGTATTTACCTCTAATTTTGATTGTAACTTCTTCAAGCGGTGTTTGCCTGGCACGGCTGGTGCACATCAGGAAATCTTCTCCATTGTACCGCCATTCCCTAAAGAGTATTTTGGGATTACTGCACAAATACTTTTGTTTGATTCCTAAGTTTTTCCATGTCACGTTTATTACCGATTTAAAGCTGCTGGCCTTACTTAGACCAAATCCAAACCCAGCGATAACGACTTTGCCTTTACCTAAAGGTACAGAAACTAATGCAGGCTGTTTGTCGGCATAAGATGCTAAGATTTTGCTGGAGTTTGAGACTGGCATTGGAACAAAATCATCACTCTTACCGGATAGAAAATACTTTTTCCCATTCAAAACAATATTGCGTTCTTTAGTAAATGTTGGTACTATTTCCGCTTCGTTAAAAATTAAGTTTAGCGATTTTCCAAAGTTATCAAATTTTCCGCCACGCCCTTCAATCAGTAGGTTGCCACCCTGTTTGACGTAAGTTATAAGTTTTTTCTGGAGTGCTTCGGACAGGTATTCAGTCTGAGGCAGTATCAGTAATTTTAAATTACCAAAATCGTTATTCTCGAGGAAAGCTTCCTCAGGGACAACTCTGGCTGAACGATGAAACGAGAGGAAATAATCATAGTAGTTAATGACCGCCTGCAAATGCTTAGAGTCTGACCTTGTTCCTTTAGCACCCCAGCTCTGGTCATGGCCGCGAGTGGTACTGGAATAAAGAATGCCGACTTCAGGTCTTTTGCGTTTGCCATCAAGCAAAATATGTTCGATTTTTCTAAAATCACTAATTAACTGTTTCCCATGCCATCCATAAGTAGTAGGCAATCCTGTAATATCAACATAATTCGCAGGAAAACTGCCGAAACTCCATGTCCAGAAATTGATTCCGACACTGCCTCCGCTGACTTCTTCCCATAATTTGCCGATCATGTACTTGACGCCCTTCATGCTGTCCGACGGAGGCCCGTAAAGCCCGCCCCATTCACAAGTCATAATCGGCTTTGTGGTCAAATCAAGATAAATCCATTCTTTTGGTGGTTCTACCGCAGTTCCGTCAATACCGTTGATGTCCTGATATTTAGAAATATTATAATAGTTAATTCCACTTATTGGAGAACTTATTCTACCGGTTGTGATTGTATGTGACACCAGCAAGTTGGGCGCATATTTCTTGAATGTATCATAGCAGAATTTAAGCCAAGCAAGATATTTTTTCTCACGGAAAGTACGCCAATGTTCCCAATTGCAATGTTCACTGACATTAACTGGTTGTTGAGTCAAAAGCTTAATGTCCTTAAAGCTTTTGTATTTGCTTTTCCAATGAGCATTTAATTCATTAATAGTTTTATATTGTTTTTTCAGGTATTGATGATATTCTGCCCTAGCCTGACTGGCCCAGTAATGATTTCCTAAACCATTTTCCGATGCCGTAGAAATTTTCAACAGAGGATGTCCTTTCCAGGGAGCGATCTTATTTTTAAAAAGATTTTCAGCTTTCGCGTAATCAAACTTTTGATGAGCTGAATCTTTAATTTTGCCTCGTGTCAAGTCAAGTTTTCCAGATTTAGGAATCAATTTTCCGAAGGAGTAGAAAAAGCCAAAGTCTTTGCGAAATTCTTTTTGCAGATTAATAACTTTCTTGTCATCACGATACCATGGATGTATTCTTACACCGGATGATTCCAAGCCTAGCTTCTTAAGGTTTTGAAAATGCCATTCTCTAAACATATAGAGATGAGTTGGAAAAGTTCGATATGACACCACTCCAAACTCTTTCATAGGATGTTTTATTGCTGGTTTTATAGGTGCTTTTATACTTTTTACTAGAGCTTGCTGTTGAAAGAGTTTGAATTTTTTACTGAGAACAACTATGTCTGACAACATCTTTTTGCGTGTTTTATCTTGCATCTCGAAATCAATATCACCGCTGGCTACGAGAGTATCCAGCTTTAATTTAGCTTTGATTAATTTAGAAAACTTGTTTTCACTATAGACCATACTTTTCTTAAATTTATGCCATTTAGTACCGGTTTTCTTATAAGATACAAGTGCGGCATCGCGCAATTTAGCGCTAGTAATAACATAAATTTCCGCCAGTTTGCTCATCGCCTTATTCAATTTGATTAAACGGCGGTAAAAATATTTGCTTTGCTCGTCGGGAAGTTTACTCTCCCCAAGTTTTAGTGCAGCAAATAAGACCTTATTGCCTAATTTCGATTCTAATAATGATAATCCGACACGCCCAAGTATAACCATTGTCCCACCGTTAATCGCTGAATTATGGTAACGGTACACAGCAAAATCTGTTGCTCTACGCTTGGATTGCAGGTAAACAGGCAGGAGAATATTTGAGGCATTTTCGAGATTTTCTGCTTCTAAAATATCATAATCTCCGGTACGCCCAGGTGTGGCAAGATGTAAATTCCAGCGATCCAGAGGACGGAAAGATATTTTTTTGAAATTTTCAATTTTAGCAGGTAGAATACTATTAAGCAATGGTTTTAAACTGGAATATAATTTTAATTTGCCTTTGGTTTTTTGTTTTGCCCATGGAAATGCAAGTGTCCGCAACATAAAAGGAGCATACCAACCGCGAGTGTGATTTTTTGATTCCCATTTTTGCAGTTTCTGGTTAAACTTCCATGAAGTCGGCACAGGAGATGGAATAATTACGCAGCCACCTTGCTTCAAGAAAGCAAAGAGCGAGTATTCCGCTTCAAAAGGAATATTATTAAACGGGATTATTAAAGTATCAAAATTCTTTTTGTTGACAATTTTCGTATCAGAAACCTTTTTTGCATCCAATATCACGGGTCTAATATTCAGTTTTTTAAGTTCTGATTTGAACCAGTCAAGACTTTTCGGCAATTGGCTTCTTGGGAAATCTTTGTCAGAAAATATAGCGACTTTTTTATTTTTTATTTCCGGTAATGCTTCTGGACTTGCAAAACTACTTATATTTATAAACAGTCCGAACAGAAAAAACATCAAAATCCGTGTCTTGATAGGTATAATGAAATCCTTCATTTTTTACTTTCCTTGAGGTTAAATATGTTTGTTTAATTATTCTGTTAGATCATCATGAACTTCTTTGATTTCTTCCGCGCTTAAAGCCCGTTTATAAATTTTTACTTCATCCATTATTCCTGAGAAATAACCCGCTTCAGCTGAAGCATATTTGCCGAGCGTTAAAGGCGCCTTGCTGTTTACAGTCAAGCCGCCGCCGGCAATAAGAAAAGTTTTGCCTTTTTTGCCGTTAACATAATAAGTAACTACAGTATCTTTATCTTCAACTTTACTGGTCAGGACAAAATTATAAAATTGGCTGCCCAAAAACAAATCACTCTTCAGTTTACCATGGGCGAATTTACGATAATAAATCGGTGATTTCTTCCCGAATCCCCGCGAAGTCAAGGCCGTAAAAGATCGAAAAACATACCATTGCCAACCTTTACTCCAACCGCCTTTGTTGAATAGGGTCATGCCTTTTTTAACCTCGCCGATTCTAAGCCATACTGAAAGTGTGTAGTCCTTTGATATATCAAAAAGTTTGCTATTGCCGAAATCCACAAAAGTATCAACTCCATTGAATTGCAAAGCTTTACCGTCAATACCATCAGCTACCCATTTGCCGTTTGATATTTTACCCGGATTACCGTTGCCCGAAAGATCCTTTGTAGTTTCTCCTTTGCCCTCGTCAAACGCCCAATGCCCGATTAAATCAGCATCTTTTTCTTCCGCAGCGAACAAGCAACATCCTGCCAGCAACATTACAGTAACAATTGATCTTTTTAAACAAAACATAGTTAACTCCTTTTTTTTATTATTTTATTATTATTTTATTATTTAGTTAGATGACACTTCATCCAAGCGTAAAAACTGTCTCCTATTTGCCGATATCCTCTAGCAGACGGGTGAACGCCGTTGCGTTGACGTTTTACCCGCACTTTATCGCCATATATTATGGCTTCATTCCATACCGGAAATCCATTTTTGGTATCCAGATTAACATAAACCGGCACTAGTGATAAGTTTTTATTCTTGTTCGTTTTAAATTTATTGATCATAGCTGTAATCAGGCGATGCTGATTGCGTTTAAACTGCCATCTTGTTTGACCACATTTATAATTTGCACTGAACGCATCCTGACTTCCAGCCGGAGGCGGTGTTAATGCTACTCCTATTTTAGCATCAGGCGCGGCTTTAACTAGTTCTTTTAAGAACATATCCATATATTTGAAAACAGATTTTATTGATTTATCTATATTTTTATCATTCGCGGCAAAAACATCGTTAGTGCCGAGCATGATGGTTATAAAATCAGGAGCTTTACCATTATTGTATTTAGCGCAATAAGCTTTGAAATTAAGCGTTTGTTTCCCGGACTTCAGGACTAGGAACTTACTTCTCGCTCGATAATCTTTGCGATTACTCCACATGCCGCAGAAGGTAAGCCAACCCCATCCTCCGTATCCTTCGTGACATACTCCGTCTTTGCCTGGCTTTTTGCCGCCGCCACTGTGACTGCCAATGAATTTCAATTTCGGATTTCCAGACAGCTTAAAAAGCTCATTTATGCGGCGGGCGTATACGCTGGCATTAGTTAAACTGTCGCCAATAACAAGCAGTGAAATACTTTTCCCGATTCCAGCATTCTGTGGTGCGACAATAACTTTGGTTTCAGCTTGCCCTATAAGTTTATTTTCGCTATTTAATATTCTTATTTTCAACGGATATTCGCCGATATCCTGTTTTTTAGGAAGAAAACGCCAGCGTTTGGCATCATTGTATCCTTTTTTACAATCAACATCGAATACATAGTTATCTGGCTTAACAGTCAACACCACATTGTCAAAGTAGATATTGATTTCCACTCCCGGTACCGCATAGATTGCGGGTGGAAGTTGTAAAGCTAAAGGATTTTTAGTTTTTAATTCACTTCCTGAAGCGTGTAGCATTACAGAAAATAATAATACAGGGAAAAGTAAAAATTTATGCATGAATAATTCCTTTTTTTATATCTAGATTTATATTTGTTTTATGTTTTGATAACATTTTTTTCTAAACTCCCGGAAACCGGATTTATTTTTATATTCCAATGATGCTTGCCAGTTTTCCATTCTAAATCGAAAACACTATTTTCCGGGTCTACTGGGCGTTGTTTCATTTTTTCTTTTCGTATAACAGGTGGTTCATTGATTTCAGCATCAAGGGAAAATGCCCAAAGCGTAACAGTATCATTCATATCTGGAAATTCGCTATATTCAATGTCCCAGTCCAGTACTTTTCCGTCAAAACGCGGCGACATGTGAGTTGGGACATCAGATAGAGTAACCCGGGCCACCGAAAGCATCCGCTTGGCAGACCATTTGAATGATAACGTTGAACATCTGTCATCAGAATACCCTTCTGTAAATTGTGCTGTTGGCGATACTATGCGAAGTCTGTCCACCAGTTTTGTCCAAGCCATGGATATGGTTGGCATTCTTCTCAAGACAAGTAAATTGCCTCCTTCCTGTATTGAAAAAGTATTTCCGCCAATCGGTGGTCTAACTGTTGTTGAAAGCCCTCGGTGTATACCATAATTTTTTGTATGGGACGGATTAGCATAAGTTTTTCCGTTTTCTTCGCTAAGCCATTGCAGAAACCCCCAATCTCCATCATCATGCATAAATGCTACCGGGAAAACCTGCCAGGGCAAATATCCAGTGCATTCCATGATAGGATAACGGCTCATAGCACCTATCCTGAAATCATCTTCAATCAATGCACTAGCTTCTGTGCCATTATAACATGCCACCTTAATTTCTTTTTTCTGTTTTGTAACGGGTGGAGCCATTTTATGCCAGCCCAGCTTGTTCAATATTTGTCCAATTGGAGGAAGATTTTCAATTTGTAAAATTTCATCCGGCTGAAAATCTCTTATTCGCTGACGAAACAAACTAGTTGTCGGAGAATTTTCAAAGGCATAAGATCTTATGGTCGGGACACGAGGTTTTCCGCCATACGATTCCTCAATTTTAAGTAATTGCGAGAGAGCCTTCATATACAGTTTACGGGTAGCTTCAGGAAGCTTTTCAGACATCAGCAGCAACATTGAAATTTCATAGCAGCAAACTTTTGAGTAGCCATCGCTCATATGTTCTCCCCATCCCCAATGTTCGTCGAGCCAGTATTTTATGGAATTATCAATGATTTCGAGTAAGTCATCCTCGTTCTTTTTGCTAGCATACATCTCATTCAAAAGCCAGGCAAAAACTAAATCGCCTAGAAAACTGTTTGGATAATAGCATCCTCCATTCTTGCATTTTTTGATGAAAAAATGAAGTGTTTTGGAAAGTATTTCATCAATGAGCTTGCAACATTTGTCGCCAAGTTCTTTAGAATAATATTTTTTTAGCGGTATAAGTCCGACGCAAATAAAAAAAGACGCGTTTTTATCAGGTTTGTCGCGGTCTTCGAGGAACCATTTAATCTGTCCGTGCCTGTCTTTATCAGTGAACTGGCATTTTATTATATTTTCCAATATGCGCAGGCAATCAATCTCATCAAGCCTTCCGACTTGAGCCGCATAAGTCATAAACGAGACACTATCGGTAAGAGGATGCAAGCCCTTCATGCCGAAGCAATCCAAATCATGCCCCTTTTTGCCTGGCGCAATCAGGAAAAGTCCTACTTTGTTGTCCCATCTGGATTTAAAATCTATCATTAATTATCTCTCTTGTTTTTCTATAAAAATATTTTTTGGAGAATTGCTGAAAATCGGCAGCAATGGCGTTGGAAGTGTAATAAAGAATCCGCTTCTTGCATTAACGGAAAGTTTTGCCAGGCGAGGCTTATCTGCCGACTGTAAATTAATATGAAAATATTTTGAACGGGAAATGTTTTTGTCTTCCGCAACAACGATACCATCGACCTCCAAAGTTGCATCCACAACCATCTTGCCGCCATTGCCAGCAATCTCAAACCAGAAATTATCAACTTTTGCTGGAATAGAAAAATAGATCGCTCCATTTGGAGCCAACAGGTTGAAAAGACCACTTTTCTTACGACAAAAAACAGCCCACGGAACAGAAATATTTTTTATAGTCACACAATTTCTACTCCTTGGAGTTTTTAATATATATGTTCCAGAGCGTTTAGGAGTAAAACTAAATTCTTGTGTTTGCTTTGCTTTGTATTCCAGTTTGCCTAATTGCATTTTTTTGCCGCCGGGCTCAATAATTGTTAATTCCAAGGGCGGAGTTTTGTAGCGTCCCAAACGGAAGTATTCAAGCTCAACAATCACCTTATTTCCTTTTGTTGCGTATAAGGCGATGTCAATATTTCCGCGTAATATAAATTTACATGGTTTCTTATTTAATTTAGCAGAGAATTCAGCAGGAATTAATTTAGCTGCATCTATTTTTCCCAAAGTCATAGCCGGGCGTTTCTGATTGAAACCAAGTGTTTTTATGATTTTGGGAAGATTAACGGAAGTACCATTAAAAAACACATTACCTTCAACTTTTTCTAACGCACCCGAACTATAGTTCACGCAGTCTACAATATTCTTAGCGTTAGGGGCGGAAAACTTGCAATTTATGAATTTTAAGTTGCCGTAATCTTCATTGAGGAATTTTCTTATGTAAAAGTATATCGGGGCAACAGAGCTTTGGGCTTGTGAAACAACTAAGTTCTCAAACTCAACTTGGAGACCGGAGCTTCTGATTGTATCTACGTGCATCGCACTGAAAGTAGGAGAATCTATGCGACAATTTTTATATAGTATCTTGCCTTTCGCTGTTGATTCTTTACCTTTTCGCTGCATTTGCAGGAATGATACGCCATGTTTGCCGCCTTTAAATACGCAATTTTCTACTAGAATATCAACTGGCTCGGATTTGGAAAAAAGCCTTGTGCAATTTACAGTAATTGCACTATTGGCATTATTTTCAAAACGGCAGTTGACAACCCGGCAATTGATGAGTTTTTCATTGGGTCTATTGGGCTCGAAATCAATACCGCACTCAGGAGCCGTTCCTTTAGTGTTTTTTATGATGCAATCTCTGATGAGCAGATTTTCCGCACTGATCACAGATATTCCTTGCCTGTGATGATCATCTAAGGTGACTTTATCAATCAATATGTTTTTGACTTTGTTGACATAAATTCCGTCACCACCGCTTTTCTGTAAAGTTAAACCTTCTACTTTAATGTTTTCACAGGAAAAAAATCCTAAAGTATGTCGATGTTCACCTGGCTTGTATAATTTTGAATTTTGGTAATCCGCCTTGCGCATGGTGATTATGCCCTTGCCTCGTAAGGTGATGTTCTTGCGGTCGCGAGCTTTCATTAAACTATCAATATTTCTTTTGAAACAGCCTTTAGCAGCTTTGATTTCCGCTCCAGTTTTAAATACAATTTCTATATCACTTGGCAGGAGAAGAGTTTTCTTAAGCAGCCATGGACCGGATTGTTTGCTTATTATCAGTTTTTTTACGCCTGAATTTAAAGCATTCTGCAAGCTTTTCGTGCAGTCAACAGAGTTGTAGCCCCACCATTCGGCCCGAGCGGTATTAATCCTTCCGGATTTTACCGCCGCAAGCTCTTTTTGGTAATCGGCTCCTGCGCAGAGCACACATACAGTCATAAATAATACTAATATATTTAATTTTAGCATATTTAAACCTTATAATTCAATTAGCTGACCAGTTGTAGTCCTTATGCATTTAATATTAAATCTCGGTCTCAACTCATTTATTCCTGGGTTTTCTACATGACCATCAGCGAACCATAGGTTAGCTCTGTTTTGATGACGTGCTGCGAGATTGTTCGCTCCTGTGACTTTACGACTGTAAAAATTTTCTCCTTGATTACCATTGATATCGGCTGAATCACCAAGAAAAAAGTAGGTTGAAGCTTGTTTTATATCACCGCCAATTCTATGATAATAGGTATTTCTTAGAGGTACGCCGCAACGTTCTACAGCAACAATAGAGGAAGCTGTTGTATTCATATAAGTCCCGTAGGTTTGATATGTATTTAATGATGGAGTGCTGGGGCATGATGCTTTTAGGCGCGTAGTGGTTTTTTCCTTACCACCTTGCAAATTAAGCGGTTGCCACCATCTGTAACCAATGGTACTTCCCATTTGTAATACCCAACCATCGTACTCTTCTGCATAAAACAATAGGCCATAACCTACTTGTTTTAACTGACTCTTGCAGGCAATAGCCTTAGCTTTGTCACGGGCTTTGTTCAAGGCTGGAAGTAGCATTGCGGCAAGGATTGCTATGATAGCGATCACAACGAGGAGTTCAATGAGTGTAAAAACGTTTACATTCAACGGCTTACAGTTTTTTTCATCTTGCTTTTTCATTTTACTAGCTCCTTTGTTAATTATTATACAACGTTAAAGTTAAACTTGCACTTTTTCTTTCTTATTTGTTTGAATTTCTTTAAAATGTTCCTCCTTTGTTTTGCTATTGTTTAAGATCAATTTACCTTTGGCTAGCGGATTATA
>Ga0307988_1000829_pt1 | contig 19573 bp, 16 predicted proteins | sample EllFjometagen183_FD_203166 | JGI IMG/M metagenome (GOLD analysis project Ga0307988, IMG submission 203166) | Marine microbial communities from Ellis Fjord, Antarctic Ocean - #183 | ecosystem: Environmental > Aquatic > Marine > Unclassified | place: Southern Ocean | collected 2014-10-08 | reverse complement strand
GTCTCCGCAGTACAGAATTTGGCAATGATGATTAAGGTGGACTCAGGAGGAGCTGGAGATTGTTCAGTATATAATTATACAGGAAATATTGTGGGGTGTGTAGGAGCATCTACGGAGAGGTTGGGGGCATTATTACTAGATAATGATTATTCAATTCCTGCGGTAAAAAACGGATTAAATTATTATTATGTCTTCAAGGAAGGATCTATGCTCGGAGATAATGATTTTTTTATTGCTATTGGGGCGGAAGAAGATAATGCCGAAAATGGAAAAACTGTTGCAGCTCCTTTTTCGATTTTTGTAGATGGTACAAATTTGGGAATAGCGATTGCCCCTAATTGTGCATGGACGGATGGAGTATTAGGCGGTTGTCCGGCTGAGTGGGTGATACTTCCTTTGACCGCAGGATCGGCGAGTCCGGGGTGTGCATATGAGTGTAGCTCATGTTTATCAATGGCTGGTTGTTCAGCTGCAGGGCCGCCTAATTGTACATTTCAGCAAACGGGGGACCCTAACGTGAATGATGGATTTGAATGTGTTGCCTCACAGTAATTCTCAAATATAAAGTACGACCTGTAATGTCAAAAAATTGGATTTGGTTACGAGTGACACACATTCTCCTGGATGTGTTTCTCGTGTGGGCGATGTTTTTGTTGGCGTATTTTGTTCGAGTCAATTGGATTTTTTCAACAGATTTCCCCTTTGATCTTTTTGCTATTCTCGCAGCAGCGGCAACAGTTGTGTGGATTGGATTTCTCGCATTTGTAAAGGCATACAGATTGCCTCCGCGTTCAGGAGTAAGAGCGGGATATGATATTGTTTTGATTTTTGTGGGGGGGGTGATTGCCGTAGGATTTCTTATTGTTTCGTATTTCTTTCCACGAGAAATCTTGTTTTCCCGACTCATTGGAGTCTATGCACTTTTATTTGGTGCGATGTGGTTAATCATATCTCAAAAAATATTTCGTGTATTGCTCGGCAAAGCGAAGAAATCGGGGAAAGGGTATAAAACCCTTATTGTTGGTGCAAATCGTGTTTCAGAGCAGTTTGTAGCTCGTGTGAAGGCAGATAGCTTTGCCCCCTTTCAGATAGTGGGAGTCATTGATCCATATGGTTTAGCAAAAGTATTTGAAGAAGCTCCTTTGCTAGGAAAACTCGATCAACTTGAAAAGGTATGTGAAAAGGAAAACATTACAGCAATAGTACAGTGCGATGCATTTGAACATACGCTGTCGATTGTTTCGCTCTGTGAAGAGCATGATATTAAATTTCAGTTTTTGCCCTCTCTTCGAGGAGTATTTGAAGAAAATCTTCGATTGCGTGAAATTGCTGGAATACGAGTAGGATCATTAGTACAGCGTAATTATTCTGGAATCAAAAAGACGAAATTTCGTTTTATTGACTGGCTATTACGTCAGGTACTAGACGTGGACTAGTCGCTAGCGCTCCAAATTACAATTTTCAAACTACAAACTACAAACTACAAACTACAAAGTCGCTACGCTTTAGTCTTCAAACTACAATCTTCAAATATGGAATTTTAATATTAAAAATTGATTAAGACTTTTTCTTATTAACCTTGTTTTTATGAGATGTTTTGTAATACATAAATCATCTTTATTTTTACAAATGACAAATTCCAATGAAAACGTCCTCATTCATAAAACATATATATTTTCCTTGAGAATTGTAAAACTTTCGCGTTTCTTAATAGAAGATAAAAAAGAATTCGTATTATCAAAACAAATACTTCGGTCGGGGACTTCTATTGGTGCAAATGCTGAAGAAGCTGTTGGTGGACAATCAGAAAAAGATTTTTTTGCGAAATTATCAATTACTTACAAAGAAGCTCGTGAAACAAGATATTGGCTCCATATTTTACAGGATTCTGGTTATATTTCTGCTAACCAGGCTATTTCTCTTTTAAATGATTGTGAAGAAATCCTAAAGATTCTTGGGAAAACTCTCTCAACTCTTCGAAAAAAACAAACAAAAAATTCCAAATTTGCACATTGAAAATTGTAGATTGTAGTTTGGAGCGTTAGCGACTATATATCCAACTCTTCAACTTCTGAAGCGTGAGTCTGAATGAATTTCCTACGGGGAAGTACTTCATCTCCCATGAGAACTTTAAATACATGGTCAGCTCGTTCAACGTCGTTGATAGTAACTTGGAGCATTACCCGGTGTTCAGGATTCATAGTGGTTTCCCAGAGCTGATCGGCATTCATTTCTCCCAAACCTTTATATCGTTGGATATTTTCTCCCTTGATATCGTGTTCGGCCATTATTTTTACTCTTTCTTCGTCTGTTAGTGCGTACCAAACCTGTTTTCCTTTACTCAATTTATATAATGGTGGTTGAGCAATATAGACATGTCCCGCATGTACGAGTTGTGGAAAATGACGGTATAAAAGAGTCAAAAGAAGTGTTCGGATATGAGCTCCATCGACATCAGCGTCGGTCATGATAACTACTTTATGGTAACGGAGTTTCTCAAGAGTAAATTCAGCTCCAATGGCAGTTCCAAGGGCAATAATTAAGTTTTTTACTTCATTATTAGCGAGCATTCTTTCTAATCGACAGTTTTCTGTATTCAGAATTTTACCACGTAAGGGTAGAATAGCCTGTGTGCGACGATCACGTCCCTGTTTTGCCGTTCCTCCAGCAGAATCTCCCTCAACAATGTATACTTCACATTCTTCAGGATTTTTTGAACTACAATCAGAAAGTTTTCCTGGAAGAGTGAGTCCCTCAAGAGCTCCTTTTCGAATAACTGTGTCACGAGCTGCACGAGCAGCAAGACGTGCACGAGTCGCAAGGGCACATTTATTAATAATTCCTCTTGCATCATCCGGATTCTCTCCCAGATATTCAGCAAGTTTTGCTGAGAAAATTTTATCAACTAATCCACGAACCTTTGAATTACCAAGTTTTGATTTTGTTTGTCCTTCGAACTGTGGTTCAGGAATTTTTACACTGATAACAGCCGTCAATCCTTCATGAACATCTTCATTGGTGAAGTTTGGTTCTTTTTCTTTTAATAAGTGGTTTTCACGAGCATATTTATTCAAAACACGTGTAAGCGCTGTGTTAAATCCAGTCACATGCGTTCCACCTTCAATAGTTTGGATATTGTTTGCAAAAGATTGAAGTGTTTCTCGAAACTGCATTGTATATTGCAATGCGATTTCTACAGCAATATCTTCTTCCTCAACATTGATAGCAATTACAGGAGATATAGCGTCTTCTCCGTCATTGATATGTCGAACAAAAGAACCAATTCCTCCTTCAAAATAAAACTGACATATTTGTGGCGTAAAACCCTTCTCTTCGTTATCACGTTTATCTTGCAGTGTAATCGTTACTCCTCGAGTCAGGTAGGCTTGTTGTCGTATACGTTTTTTGACAGCATCAAATTCAAAATCTAATGTTTCAAATATTTTTTCATCTGGCCAAAATTGAACCAGTGTTCCCTGACTCGTTTGTTCTCCAATCCTTGCCAAAGGTTCTGCCGGGGCACCTCCTTCAAAGGCAACAAAGAATTTCCCTCCATCACGATCAACGGTTACTTCTGTTCGTGAAGAAAGTGCATTTACCACACTTACTCCCACTCCATGAAGTCCTCCCGATACTTTATATCCACTCCCTCCAAATTTTCCTCCAGCATGAAGAACGGTAAGTACCGTCTCAACAGCAGAAATTCCAGTTTGTGAGTGTTTTTCTACAGGAATACCACGTCCATTATCAGCAACAGAACAACTCCCATCTTCGTGAATTGTGACTTCTATATGATCACAAAATCCAGCCATAGCTTCATCAATTGAGTTGTCTATTACTTCCCATATTAGATGATGTAAGCCACGAACATCGGTCGACCCGATGTACATTCCTGGGCGCTTTCGAACAGGCTCGAGTCCTTCGAGCACTTGAATAGAACTGGCATCGTAAGTTGATTTTGTATTCATACTAATATTCCAAAAATTGTATCGGGAGAATTGTACCGATTCGGGGAGGAAGAGCAAGCATTTTTGGGGTAAAAATTTAGAATTTCAAACAAAGAGAAAGTTACTCTGTTTCTTCTTTAAAAAATTAAAAAGTATATAAAAGGAAAGAACAAAAAATCGCCCCGCATTATGGGGCGATTCATCTTCTCTGTGGCATTGGGGGGCTCTAGAACATACACGCCTGAAGTGCCTCATTTGCATTAAGCAATACGGCAACATTTACCGCAACAATTCCAAGAAGGAATGCACTGGCAAAAGCATTGGCTACAGGGTTCTCAAGTGGTGAATGAGAGAGAATGAATGATGAGTGTTTTTTGTGAGTCATCTTGTTTGAAAAATTAACTTTTCAGGTCATTATATCAGAAATCATACTTTTCCTCAAGGAGGAAAATTGATAATAAAGAGGATCTGCTCTAGAAATTATATAGTTCTTGGCAAATTTTTTTTCCTAAGTAGACTATCAAGGAAATTATTAACTTTAAAAAAATGGGACTTCTTGGACAAATGGGTGACATGTATAAGCTTCAGAAGGAAGCAAAAAAAATAAAAAAAGAACTGGGGAAAATCCATGTTTTTGCAGAATCTGATGGAGTAAAAGTTACAGTGAATTGTGAGCAAGAAGTGCTTGCCGTTGAAATTGTAGATGAGGCAGTATTGGGACAGGCCAAAAGAATAGAAAAATCCATGCTTGATGCAACAAATCGTGCCATGAAAAAATCACAACAAGTCGCTGCAGAAAAAATGAAATCTGTCATGGGAGGAATGCCAGGAATGGGAGGACAGTAGTCACTCTTCAATTTTAAAACTACAAACTAAAAATTTATGAAGAAATTTCTTCTCATTGTCGTATTGCTCGCTGGAGTTTTTGTTTCAGCACGATTCATGTTGTCTTGGTCACGACCGAACTCAGATTCAGATTCACGAGTATCGGTTACCATTGAAAACGGAGCTTCATTGCCAATCATTTCTAATCTCTTAGAAGAACATGAATTAGTACGTGATGGGTGGTCATTTCAGTGGTTTGTGCGCTGGAAACGTTTGGCATCAAAATTACAAGCAGGGGAGTATGTGATTCCTCGGAATCTTACATTTTTAGAAATCACAGAAGTGCTTCAACACGGGAAAAGTTCGGAAATACGTATTACTATTCCAGAAGGAAGTACGATTACTCAAATTGATGCAATTTTATCAAAAAAATCTCTTACAGAATCGGGTGATTTTATCGCCTGCACCAATTTCTGTGATCTCGGGTTTCGTATTAGCTCCCTGGAGGGGTATCTTTTCCCAAGCACATATTATGTAAATCCCAAAACTTTTACGAGCAAGAAATTTGTTCAACGATTGTATAACACCTTTCAGCAACAGACTTCTGACTTGATGAAAAAAGTTCAAGAATCCGGGCGCACACTCAATGAAGTAGTGATAGTGGCATCTATGATTGAGCGTGAAGCGTTTGGAGATAATCTAGAAGAAAAACAAAAGATTGCGGATGTTATTTGGAAACGTCTAGATGAACGAATTCATTTGGGAATTGATGCGACAACGCGATATGAATTAAATGAATGGAAACGTCCTCTGTACACAGAAGATTTTGACTCAGATTCTCCATACAATACACGACGAACAATGGGATTGCCTCCGACAGCTATTTCTAATCCAGGAAATGATGCATTACGTGCAGCAGTAGATCCTTTGGACACAGAATTTTATTACTATTTGCACGATAATAGTGGACAGGTGCATTTTGGACGGACGCTTGAAGAACATAATGCGAATAAACGAGAGTATTTGTATTAAAGTTGTTCATTTATTGAACGATAATTTGCGATTATAAGTTGATGTAAAATATCAACATTTACGAGCTCAAATTGTTTTATGTTTTCGCTATCAAACCCTTGTCCATCTACAAGAGAGGGGGAGTGTTCTCCTCCAATTATACAGTTGGATATAGCGACTCTGATTTCATCAACAAGCCCGCTTTGAATAAAGGAAAAATTAATTCCTCCACCCCCTTCAACCAATAGCTTTTTTATGCCATTTTTATAGAGCTCTTTTGCTAATTCTAAGATATTAACTCTAGAGGAACTATGTTGGGATATTGTGGCAAAAGGAAGGCAGCTTTGGATATCTTTGGAATGAGCTTCTTCAGTAGTAAAAATGAATTTCTCAGCATCATCATCTTTTAGAAAATTACTCTCGAGTGGAATTTTGCAATTTGGAGAAATTACAATTTTCATTGGTTGAGGAGATTTGTTTTGTTGTACTCTTTTCTCGATATAAGTCTTATTTTTTACAGTAAGGTGGGGATTGTCTTGTATGAGAGTTGTATGCCCTATCAAAATCGCATCAACCTCACTTCTAATTTTATCTACAACCTCAAGATCGGCATTATTAGAAAGGATAGTTTGTTGCCTATTTGGTGTTGCGATTTTCCCGTCAATACTTGTGGCGGTGTTTATTATCACATAAGGATACTCCGCCATTTTTATATCTTTTTCAGGGAAACGATTTTCTCAATTTTAAAAGTATTATTTTTTTCTGAAAAAAGGGCGAGTCTATCAAATTCTATAGTGCGTATGTCTGCAAAAATATCTTGAATCTTTTTCTTTTCCTCGGGTAAGAGGTTTTGTTTGGGAAATACAAGGCTTATATGTGGATGAAACGGGAAGATCTCTTCAGAGAAGGACTTTAGAACGGTTAGTTTTTGATACAAAGCATATATTTCATGGGCACAAACATCTAAAAAATAAACTTCTTCTTGGCCTTGGTGCTCAAAAAAAGAGACCTCTGTTACGGTTGCATGAAAAGATTTTGACGGATTTTTTTCAAATTCTGTGACCCAGTTTTTTATGATACGAGGGTCCTGTAAAAAATAAAAATAACGTAGTGTTACATGAAGAGGAAAATTCACTTCGGATCGCGTATCAAATTCTAATACATTGATAATTTTGTCATACAATATGTCAGAAACTTTTGGAAGAAGGGCAATAAAATAATTCATTTTTTAATATTTATTTCTAGAAAATCTTTTTAAAAAGAGTGAAGACAGGCGGTTGGCGTTTTCAAGGGCTTGGAGAACTTCATTAATGGGGAGCTCTTGGGAATAAGAACCATCAATGACTTGTGTGATTTGATTTATGGAATTCGATACGACAGAGTCCCGTAATACGTCCCTATTGAGTGGGTATATGTCGGTTGAATACAAGCAAACAATTCGTAGAAAACAGTCGTCAAATCGTTTGAGGAGCATTTTGGACTGATCAAGTAATACTTGGTCATTTGGGTTTGCTGATAATTTGGGAATTAATGGACGAAGAGCGTCTTTGAATTGAAGAGCGTAATGAACAGCTGTTTGTAATATTTCATCTTTGGTTGGAGGTGCTTCAAGATCAAAAGTTCCATCTATGGTGCGACTTAAGAAAAACTGTAGGCGTAAATGGGGAGGATAAGAGTGATATTCTTCTTCGCTGACATAGAAAAAATCAGTATCAGGGAATTCCTTCTTTATCTTTGAAAAAACAGTTGTTGTGTTTCGATTAATATTTTTCAAAATACATATGTAGTCATGATCACTGTTCTCATCTCCATCTCCTCGCATGTTTGAGCCTTGTAATAACAATAAAGAAAGATCGTCTTGTAATTCATCTTGTAGACGGAGTTTTATTTTTTCAGAAAGTTCAATGGTTTCTTCAGAAGCTTTGTCTGATCCATTTATAAAATCAGAATGTGTGAATTTATATGGAGTATTAATCACGGGAGTGTTTCCTTTGATTGCGTCCAAATCGCCAAATAAATGTCCGAGTTTTTTCTGTTTTGTTTTAAATAATTCAGTTCGGTCGTTGGTTTCTGAATTTATTATGAGCGGAATCCTTTGGGTTACTGGAATACCAGAAGCTTCTAATTGTTGAATTTTTTCAGGATTATTAGAAAGAATGTTCACCGAATCAATTTGGAAATGTTTTAGCATTTCAGTTGCGATATCATATGTACGATAATCCGCTTCAAATCCAAGTGCTATGTTTGCCTCTACGGTATCAAGGCCTTTATCTTGAAGATTATAGGCATTCATTTTGTTTTCAATTCCAATACCACGCCCCTCTTGCCTGAGGTAGAGGAGAACTCCCTGTGTTTTTTCTTTTATCATATCCATTGAGGCGTGTAGTTGATCTTGGCAGTCGCATCGTTGGCATCCAAATATGTCTCCAGAAGAACATTCTGAGTGTATTCGTAATAATACATCTGTTTGATTCTTTACGTCGCCCATAATCAGGGCAAAATGTTCATGAATTTTTTCAGGTGTTTTTTCTGTAAATAAATGAAACTCAAAGTCACCATTATCAGTTGGCAGAGTGCAATGAGTTTTATTTTCTAATTTCATTTTTTACAACTTTTATATTGATATCAGCGTATGTGCGGATTTTTTAGAAACAAGAAAAGTAACCGAATAGCTTCATTAAATATTCATGAGATATTTTTTTGAATTTGATTTCATATGTTTTTTAAATCAAACTTTCGACGATGAAGCTTTGGCTCCTTGCTCCCGTTTTCATACTCTTTGATCAGATCACGAAATATGTGGCCCGAGCAGAACTATTTGAAAATATGATTCCTCTTTTTAGTGATGTGCGGTTGCAGTTAGCTTTCAATAAGGGATTTGCCTTCAGCTTACCGGCACCACAATTAATTCTGATTGTTATTGCCCTGGCGGTGTCAGGGTTTCTCTTTTACTGGTCAAGTAAACAAGAACGCTCAGGAGGTGAGAGATGGGCGGCTCTTCTGCTTGTATCAGGAGCTATTGGAAATGCGATTGATCGAGTGTTTTTTGAACAAGTGACAGACTTCTTTGCGTTTTGGAGTTTCCCAATATTTAATGTGGCTGATGTATTGGTAACAATAGGAGTAGTTGTTTTGTTGTGGGGAGAAATTACAAACTGGAGACCGGTCTCTAAGAAAACTCAGAAATAAAAAATCCCGCCGAAGCGAGATTTTAAGATTTGAATTATAGGTCGTAACTACTCAGCCTTTTTTGCTGCTGTTTTTTTTACAGGAGCTTTCTTGTCAGTCGTAGCTTTAGCAGAGACTGATTTCTCTACAGCTGGTTTAGCCGCAGGAGCTGCTTTTGCTGTTGTTTTTGGTAACATTTTTGCATACTGAGATTTCATTCGTGCTCCTTTATTAGCATGCCATAAGTTATTTTTTACAAAAAGATCAACATTCTTCTGTACCGCAGGAAGTAACTTTGCAGCTTCTGCAAACTTTTTCTCCTCAATAAGAGTAATGAAGTCTTTCAGTGTTGTTTTTAATACACGTTTACGAATAACATTTCGTGCAGTGCGTCGTTCAGTTTGTCGAACTCGTTTGATAGCGGATTTAATAATTGGCATGTGCCTCAAGGAAAGTTATTTTCGCGCGGAATGTACTGATTTTCCGAGCGGTGTCAACTTTAAGCAAGTGGTGAGCGATACAGGATTCGAACCTGTGACTTCCTGCAAGTCAAGCAGGCGCTCTAGCCAACTGAGCTAATCGCTCACAATAAAGTTGATTACGGGCGAGATTTTGGCGATTTTGAACAGGCCTGTCAAAGTTTTTTTGAAAAATTTGACCAAAGATCAATAAAAGCTACACTTCCGACGAATTAATTTTAATAAAATGAAGAAAGACGAAAAGAAAAGCGTTATGGATAAATTTCAAACGCACGCGAAAGACACTGGATCTTCGCGAGTACAGATTGCGATTCTGACTCAAAAAATAGCAGATTTAACAGATCACCTACGGTCACATAAGAAAGACAAGCATTCACGAAGAGGTCTTCTTGGAATGGTAGGAAAGCGTCGCCGACTATTGAAATACTTACAAATGAGTAATGTGTCTCAGTATGCCGATGTTGTGAAACAACTCGGTCTTCGAAAGTAAACTTAAGTCTCGCCTTGGCGGGACTTTTTCTTTTTCTCACGGAGGAAATACCTTTTCCGTGAATATTTTGTAATTATATAAAAATATGGCAGCAGCAAAATCAGTAACAGTCCAGCTAGATGGTGTAGATTTCACTTTTGAATCTGGAAAACTTGCCAACTTGGCAGATGGATCAGCCGTAATCAAATACGGAAACTCAGTTCTTCTTGCAACAGCAGGAATGAATGATAATCCACGACCAGGAATGGATTTCTTTCCTCTTATGTGTGACTACGATCCAAAATACTACGCAACAGGAAAAATTAAAGGTTCACGTTTTATGAAACGTGAAGGTCGACCACCAGAGAGTGCAATTTTGACAGCACGAATGATTGATCGTCCACTTCGTCCAATGTTTCCAAAAGGAATGATGAACGATGTTCAGATTATAGTAACGCTCTTGCAAGCAGATGGAACACATTCAGACGCAGCGGCAGCAATGACAGGAGCATCAATGGCATTGCAGCTTTCAGGGATTCCTTTCGAGGCACCCATTGCAGCAGTTCGAGTAGGAATGGATGACAAAGGAGAGTTCTTCCTTAATCCTACATATGATCAGGTTGATAATGGAGACTTAGATTTGATCATCGCTGGTACAGAAGAAGCAGTTATGATGGTTGAGGCAGGAGCACGATTGATTTCAAACGACAAAATGATTGCAGCGTTTGAGTTTGCTCACGAGCGAATCAAAAAACTATGCGTAGCTCAAACAGAGTTAGCATCACAATTTGATATCACACCAAAAATTCCAAAGATTCGAGAAGTAAATGTTACCGCTGAAGAATTGGTAAACAATGCTTTGACACAATCTGACTGGGAGACGGTTGGAGGAGTTGGTAAAAAGGAATTGAAAAAAACAATGGCAGCCCTTCAGGAAAAACTAATTGAGTCATGTGCTACAGCACTTGAGAATGAAGAGGTTTCAAAAGGAGACTTGATGTCTTTCTTCGACAAAAGATTGAAGAAATACATTCGAAATCAGATTATGACGACAAAAAAACGTCTTGATGGACGAGGATTTACAGATATCCGAGCATTGGATTCTGAGGTCAGTGTGTTGCCACGAACCCATGGTACTGGATTGTTTAACCGAGGAGACACACAGGCTCTTTCAGTTTTAACAGTTGGTTCAGTTGGAGACGCTCAACTTTTGGACGATCCAGATCGACCAGAATTTAATAAATATTATTTCCACCACTATAACTTCCCACCATACTCAGTAGGGGAGGTAAAGCCATTACGTGGAACAAACCGACGAGAGATTGGTCATGGAACATTGGCAGAGAGAGCTTTGCAATATGTGTTGCCAACAAAAGAAAAAGATAATTTTCCGTACACACTTCGAGTGGTGTCAGAGATATTGGCTTGTAATGGATCAAGTTCAATGGCTTCAGTATGTGGGTCAACGTTGGCTCTTATGGATGGAGGAATCCCAATTAAAGCGGCAGTTTCAGGAATTGCGATGGGATTGGTTATGGATGAAGAGACAGGAGAGTACAACATTTTGTCAGATATACAGGCACAAGAAGATTTCTGTGGAGACATGGACTTGAAAGTTTGTGGAGACGAGAATGGTTTGACTGCATTGCAGATGGATATCAAGTTGAAAGGATTAGATATGAGTCTTTTGAAAGAAGCTCTTGATCAAGCACAAATAGGTCGTGCTGATATTTTGAAATCCATGAAAGCAGCAATTCCAGCTCCACGAGAGGAGATGAACGAATTTGCTCCACGAGTTACTTCATTCCACATTAATCCGGATTATATTCGTATTGTTATTGGAAAAGGAGGAGAAACAATTCAGGGGTTATGTGCAGAGCATGATGTGAAAATTGATCTTGAAGATGATGGATTGGTTATGGTTTCTTCTGCGAGCGGAGAAAATTCAGCTGCAGCAGTTGCGGCTATCAAATCTTTGGCTTATGAGCCAGAGGTAGGAGACATCTTCAAAGATGCAACAGTAAAATCAATTATGGATTTCGGAGCATTCGTTGAGTTTGTTCCTGGGAAAGAAGCATTGGTTCATGTATCAGAGATTGCAAACCGACGAATCGAAAATGTTTCAGAGGTATTGAAAGAAGGAGATAAGGTAAACGTGAAATTAACAGGAGTTGATAAAATGGGACGAATTAAGTTATCAATGAAGGATACAGAACAAGACCGAGAGTTCTAGTTCGAGATTTAATGAGAAGAAAAAAGACTCCTACTTATTGAGTGGGAGTTTTTTGTACTTGAAAAAATAATGGAAATGGGGTAGAATAGTAGGATTTTTTGGTCAAAACCATGAAAAACCTATACCAGTATTCGGCAAAAGAGAACCCAACAAAGTTTGTATGGGATAAGGAATATAGTAACCAAAAGGATGTTACGAGCTTTACTAATGAAAAAGCGAAACTAAAAACAGAAGTTACGAATCAATTAAAGAAATTGGGAAGCGTGATTAACCTAGCTGCGGTTGAACAATCATTTGAATCCAATGGAAATGAAGAAGTTATTATTCACAATAAGAACAAAACTGTTTTGAGAGAAAAAAGAAAAGGATTTAATAATGACGAAAAGATAAAAATAAAAGATGGAAAGGTGAAAATTAAACAAGGATGGTTAAGTCAGGCTGATTTAAAAGTTAAAGATATCAATGGCGATGGAGAGTTTGATGTGGAGGAGGTATTGAGAGCAGAGGGGGCTTATAAAATTAATGAAACAGAGGATCCTGTAGTAGTAATCCCAGAAATAGATCCTGTAGTAGTAGTAGTCCCAGAAGTAGTAGAAGTAAATGAAACAATGACAGGATACGAAACAGAAATTGCTGCGCTTGGCACAGGAATTGACAGTATGGATCGAACAGCATTAACAGAGTTGAGAACAAAAATTCTCGCTCTTCGAACAAAAATTGATGGTGAACTAGATGAAAATTTATCTGTAAGCGAAAAAGCACAATTAAATAAACAATTGGATGATCTTATCACTCGTATTGAAGCGCGTGAAGCAGTGTTGGAGAATATTGAAAATATTGATAAAGAAAAAGCAGCGCGAGAGGCTATCGATCTTGCTCGAGACATGATTAATTCTATTGATCTGAAGGACTTAAGTATGGAGAATTATAATGACTATAGTGGTCCTATTGATGCAGCCAAAGCAGAATTAATGAAAGCAATAGCTGCAGCAGCAGGATTACCTCAATTTGAAGCAGACATTGCTGAATTGCAGGCGGCATTAGATGAGAAGGAAAATAAAGTAGAGGTGTATGAAACGGGTTCAAAAGAAAAAGAGAGAGTTGAAAAAGAATATAAAGAAAAAACAGAGGAGGAATTGAATAAACAAGATGATGAAATTCAAAAAACAGTAGATGCGTATAAAACAAAACTAGAAGCTCTTGGGGACACGCCCGATAAATTAACAATTGATAATACTCCACTTGATCCAGCAGATCCTGATACTTTTGAAAAAATTCAAAAAGGAATGATTAGTCATCGAACAGAATCGATGAAAATGATTGAAGAAGTAAATTTTTTACAGACATGTGGACAGAAACTTGCAACAAAGGTAGCAAAATTTGAAGAGCAAAAATCAGAATTATCATTTGCAAATGCAGGACGATTTATTGCATCTTCACTAGCTATTATTCCAGGAACACTTTGGGATGTTGGTGAAAAATCCATTGGTACAGGAAAACGAGCAGGAGATAGGTTTGGATGGCTAGGATTTGGTGATAGTCAGGCTGAAGAATTACAAAAAGAACAAGTGGAATTTGGAACAGAATTTGCAAAAAAACAGGTAGAGCTGGAAACGAAAAAAACAAGACTTGATACATATGGAAGTACATTGCAAACCAATTCAGAGAAATTAAAAATAGATGCGCCCGATCAAGTAAAAGGAGAGGTTCAAACAAATATTGAAGCACAATTAACAGCAGAAGGATTAGATCCAACAGCAGAGCCATGGAATGGAGTTGTAGAAGAGCTTATGACAGAATTTGGGGAAACGGCCATAGAGACAGTTGGTCCGGCGGTAGATCAGTTAGATATGCAAGTGGATGGTTCCGTGCCAGAACTTACAGAGGCAACAGGAATTTCTTTGCAAGCAGCAAATGAAACAGGAACATACATTCAGAAATTAGATGTGCATTCAGCAACGATATTAGACATGTCGGTTGGATTTTTGACAAAAAATGTTGCGAAAGGATTAGATGGGATTGGAGATGTCTTAGCTACGAATCCTGTTACAGGAGTTGTAGGAGGATTATGTCGTGCAGCAGGAGGATTAGTTGAAGGAGTAGGAACACTTATTACGGATCCATTGAAGGTAGGGGAAGGACTAGCAAATCTTGTGGGATTTGGTCCAGCGGGATCTTTTTCTGCAGCATGGAGCGGTCTTGCCACAGGATTTTTCGGAGCAGAAGCCTTTCAAACAGGAATTGCAAAACTACAGGAAGGAGGGTTTTGGAATGCTATGAACGGGCTGGGTGAGATTACAGCGGGAGTAGGAGAGGCTGGAGGTAATATTATAGCTACTGTGTTCTCAGGAGGTTATGCTGCAGGAGCACGTGGAGGAGGATTATTAGGGAACGTTGGTAAAGTTGGAAGATTTGCTACGCAAGGAGTGTCAAAAGTTTCAAAATATATACCCAAGACTATTGTTAACGGTGCAGAAAAAGTTGGGAACTTTGCTATGAAGACGGGAAAATATGTGGCAAAAGCAGGTAACCTAGCACTTGCTCCATTAAAATTTGGATTAAGACCATTGAAATGGTTGGGAAAACCTGTGAGAAAAGTAGGAAGTGCAATTGATAGAGGATTAACACCTACACGATGGGCAAAAGGCGGAAACATAAAATATATGAGAAATCAAAAAGCAAAATTAATAAAAGAATCTCGTCGATTAGATCAATTAGCAAAAGGAGCAAAAAATATTAAAATGAAACAAGCGTATACAAAAGAGGCGGCAGCTCTTATGGAAAAAGCCAATAAAATAAATACAACGAAAGTAGTATCAAAGATAGCGAAAAAAACAGAATATACAGGAGAAGTTATAAAAACAAAACAATTCAAAAACCCCGCACTTACTAAAGATGCCTTTAAAAATGTAGCAAAAACGAAAGAAGGAATAATTATTAAGACAGGAAAGTATAAAGGAGTATGGAAAGAAACATCAAAAGGATGGGTAAAACAAACTGCGAAAAAAACAGAATATACAGGACCGACTATTAAAACAAAACGATTAGATCCATTCAATAAAGTTGCCTTTGAAAAGGCAGCAAAAACTAAACAAGGAGTTATTATTAAATCAGGAAAATATGAAGGAGTATGGACAGAATCATCAAATGGATGGGTTCAGACAGTAAAGGGGGGAAAACCTATTCATAAAATGCTGCCACCAACAGACGCTACAAATCTAACAAAAGCTTTGCAGGCAGCTTGGAGAAAGCAAAATAGACCAACGTCTTTAGTGTCATCCAACCCTGCATACAAAGGAGTAGTTACTCCAGTAAAGGAGAATTTGCTCTATAATGCGTGGAAAAGACAGAATAAACCAGCTTCTTCTGTTTTGCCAGTAAAACCGACAACAACTACTACAATTGCACCAACAAGCACTGTTCCGCCAGTAATACCAGCGGTACCTGCTGTACGTAGTAAGTGGGCGAGGGGTGGAGCTGGAATAGTGACGCCATTTATTCCAGCATCGTATGCGACAGCGGAAATGGAAAAAAATAAAAACCAAGAATTAAAAGATGATGTTGTGGGACAATTTGAGAATGATGAATTTGAACCAACACCACTAGCAAACATTGGGACAGCTCCAGTAGCTGCAGCGGTAGCAAATGGTGCAACTACATCAGTAAACGAAAATCCAATTCTTTCAGATGAAATGGTTAATGAGTTGAACCTTGATTCATACTATGATTTAAAAAGAACACCAGATCAGTTGAATACAGATCTTGGGAAAATGGAGGTTGCTTGTGCGCTTGGTTTTGGATCGTTTCTTGATAAAAGCAAAACAATGAAAGAGGGCCAATCAGTAGTGGAGGATCGAATAAGGAAAATAATGGATCCTGATGCGAAGATTACTCATGATGGAAAGGAGATTTCAGTTGATGATTACTTGAAACTAAGAGATCGAGATGAAACAATCGTTGTAACAGAAATTAAAATAAAAGAGCTTAACGGCTCCGAGCTTCCGATTGTTGCAAACTTAGAGTTAACAACGAGATAGGATTAAATTAAAAGAAGAAAAGCGAAGCACTAGCTTCGCTTTTTTATTTCCTCCATAGCTATCCGTGCTGATATAGCAGCAAATGTAATATTGTATCCACCACAGAGTCCCGTCACATCGACTACTTCTCCAGCAAAAAATAAATTTGGCACGAGTTTTGACTCCATAGTTGAGGCATGTATCTCATCGAGACTTACTCCACCACGAGTAGTCCATGATTGTTCGTAGCCACAACTTTTTCCATTTTCGACTTGCCAGTGGAAGATGTTTTTTTTCAATGTATTAAAATCTTCTTTATTTATATCAGCGATCATTTTTTCTTTTCCACCGATTTGTTCGGCATGAAATTCGGCTACTCGTTTTGGGAATAAATTTTGTAAAAAGCTAATGAGCCGGTGTTTCCCATTTCGTTGTTCCTGGAAATCGGCTACAAAGGTATTTTCGTTCTGTCCTGGGAGGAAATTTAGCTCAAACGCCTCTTTGCTCCATATAGCAGAAAAATCCAACACAGCGGGACCTGAGACACCTACATGAGTAAATAAAAGATCGTCAGTTATTTTATGTTTATTGTTTTGTGATAATTCAATCTTCATGGCCGTTCCAGCTAACTTTACAAAAGGAGAAGAGGGGATTTGTATCGGAGACAAACAAGGAGAAGGTTTTATAATTGTATGGTGAGCGTCTTTAGGTAATGAGTAAATTTCTTGTTCATTCTTTTTCTCTAATAATCTGAGCATTCCGCCCGTTGTGATTAAAATAAAATCAAATTCATCTTGTTTTATTCTCGTAGTTAGAACAAATTTATTGTTCAACTTTTTAGTCCCGGTTACCTCACAATGAAGATGCAGAGTAAGGTTATTTTGCTGTTGGAATTCATCTTCCCATTGTCTTACTTGTTCAGCGCCATCTTCTGACTGGAGGAGTGCTCGATTCTTTTCCCACTTCATTTTTACTCCTAGCTCATCGAATAAATCCAAATAGTTTCTCGCGAAGTTATTTTTGAAAATATGTTTCAGTGTTCGTTCATTTTCAGAAAAAAAATGATCAACATTCAGTTCTTTATTCGTTAGATTCATTCGTCCACCACCAGTAAGGGCGAGTTTTTTCCCGATATGTGGATTTGCTTCAAAAAGATGAATTTCTCCCTTCCATTCTTTCAAGAACTTCGTCGCAAATATCCCAGCCGGTCCAGCGCCTATAATCGCAAGTTTCATCGTCGTGGAGTATAGGGTTTCGGATTCAAAACTCCAATCTACATGCGAAAGGATATGAATTTTAAAAATCATTTCAAAAAAACACATAATTCTGGCACAATAAGCAGGCAAAACAAACATGAAAGAAAAAATACACGCGGCGTTAGTCGATTTACTTATGAATCACGAATCTCGTGCTGGACGTATGTTTGGGCATCTTTTGCTAACTCTTATTGCTCTTTCGACGCTTTCTTTTGCACTTGAAAATATAGAGGCGTTCCAAGGATATTGGTATTTTTTTAAAGTCTTTGATCAGACAGTGATTGGGTTTTTTGCGGTTGAATATGTTATGCGTTTAATAATAGCGCCAAGGAAATGGAAATTCATTCTTTCTCCATTAGGGTTAGTCGATTTACTCGTAGTGCTTTCGGGATTATCACATCTGAATATTTCGTTTTTGCGAGGATTACGATTACTCCGTATTTTACAGCTCTTAAAAATACTTCGATATTCAGACTTTTTGCTTAATTTCTTACGTTCATTTGTACATTACAAACACGAATTTCGAATCCTAGGAACATCGTTTCTTGTTGTATGGATGATGAGTGGGTTAGGAGCCTATTTATTAGAACACGGGTTTAATCCAGAGATTCTTTCACTTGCGGATTCTCTTTGGTGGTCACTCGTAACGATGGCTACGGTGGGATATGGAGATGTGGTTCCCATTACAATGGGAGGAAAGGCTCTTGCAGGAGTAGTTATTATCTTGGGAGTGGCGACAATGTCTGTTTTGACGGCGATTATTACACGTGTGTTCCTCGATCATTTCTTTGGGAAACGCCTGCATACATGTGAATTTTGTCATTTTCCACATCACGATCACGATTCAAAATTTTGTAAAAACTGTGGAAATCAATTAGACGTAAAAAAACTACAAGAGGCAGCAATAGTAGCGCCACATCATGATCATAGTGTGGTAGCGAAGAAGTAAGCGCACTTTGGACTTACTAATTAAACAGTTGCTTCAGCGGCCTCAATAGTATTGGCAATCAAACTGACTACTGTCATAGGACCAACTCCGCCAGGAACAGGAGTGATTTTTCCTGCAACTTTTTCAGCACTTGGGAAATCTACATCTCCAACAAGTTTCCCTTCATCGTTTCTATTAATTCCCACGTCAATAACAGTACAACCAGGTTTTAATTGTTCTCCTGTGACCAGACCAATTTTTCCTACAGCTACAATAACAATATCTGCTTGTTTGAGGAATGAATCTATGTCTTTGGTGCCACGGTGACAGGTGGTAACAGTTGCTCCACGATTGAGCAATAAAAGGCTTACAGGCTTTCCTACAATATTACTCCGTCCAACGACAACAGCGTTTGATCCTTTTATTTTCGTTCCTGATTCATCAATGAGTCGAATAATTCCTTTTGGAGTGCAGCTTTGAAGTGTTTTTTCTCCACGAGCCAAGAGCCCCATGTTCTCAGCAGTCCATCCATCTACATCTTTTTTTGGAGAAATTTTTTCTAATACCTTCTCAATAGAAATATGATCAGGGAGTGGTGTCTGTACGATAACTCCGTGAACTTTTGCATCCGCTTCAATAGCATCTAATTCGTTCAAAATAGCTTCTTCACTGATAGAGTCAGAAAAACGGCGAATCTCAGAATCAATTCCCGCTCGTTCAGCAGATTTCTCCTTTTGTTTTACATATGACGCGCTTGCAGGGTGTTCTCCAACGAGGATAACAACAAGCTTAGGAATAATTCCTTTTGTTTTCAATGCCTCAACTCGCGGAATGAGATCCGTTTCAATAATGTTACTAGCAATATCGCGTCCGGAGATTATTTCAGCCATTTTGAGAGGGATCAATAGGAAAGATTTTTTTACGCAAGCGAAAAATAGCAATTTGCCCGAAAAATACCAGTAAAAAAAAGAGAATTTCTGCCCAGAATTTTTTTACAAATATCGTATTAGTAAGGGAATCTCCTTCAAATACATGAGGAAAGTAGGGGGTAGGAGTATGTACAGCAGGATGACTTGAGAAATCAAGAAAATCAACGAAAAGATTCACAATAAATAAACAGGCGCAGATAAGAAGTATTTCTACAAAGAGAGCCCGAGACCAGTGCTCGGATAATTTCATTAGAAAAGGGGTCTTTGTTGTTCAGAAGCTACATCTTTTTTTTGTAATTTCTCTAGCACAAG
>Ga0307988_1000828_pt1 | contig 19578 bp, 6 predicted proteins | sample EllFjometagen183_FD_203166 | JGI IMG/M metagenome (GOLD analysis project Ga0307988, IMG submission 203166) | Marine microbial communities from Ellis Fjord, Antarctic Ocean - #183 | ecosystem: Environmental > Aquatic > Marine > Unclassified | place: Southern Ocean | collected 2014-10-08 | reverse complement strand
CAACGATTAGTGCTAATGCTGTTTTGGATGGTACTCAAAGTTTTGCAAAAAATTTTAATTTTTTAAATGATGTCTCAAAAGATGCTGTAGCAGTGGGTAGAAAATTTCCTACATCAGCAATAATTGCATCATATTTATATGCAGTTGATTTTATGTACTATACATATCTTGGCCCAAAAGAACTGACAACTAATAATGATATATCAGCATATGCAGTAAAAAGGACAAAAGCCAACACAGAATATTTGGAAACAATTTCTCGTAATAGATATTGGGATACTACACTAGGCGGCTTTGTTCCCACAAAAGAAGGGGAAAATTATGTGGCTGGGTATGCTTATCCAAGTTACTATGCTTTAATGAGAATAATTGCATATTCATATAATCATGGTACTAGAAATCCTGTAATACTACAATTAATATCAAATTCAAAGGAAATTAACAAAACTATACCTTATGTAGCCAATGAACATGGCCAGTACATATATACTGTCCCTGAGTATTACAAGCTGCTTGAGTCTGCACCAGATGAGTATAATGTTGCAATTTCGCCTGATGATGTTCAAGCTTATTTGGAATATCTAAAACCATTTGGAATCTTTGGAAGCAATACTGATGAAATTATAAAAGCTGGTCTCGATGCAATTCCTCAAGCTATGAGCTCTAAGTCTTATGCTTATAACAGTATAGGATTTTATTCTGTTTTTAATGAAATTATTGTAGCTATGCTCAAAGAGATTAATCCAGGATTTATTCCTCCAGAATAAAATTGTAATTAATTAGAAATAGAGCTGTTTCTCGTCACTTTTTTTTATATAAAATAAACTTTACCCTATTGAAAGTAATGAGATTAATCATAAAATCAATTTATGGGTATTAGTATATTAGCACCTATTCGAAAAAGTGCAGGGCCTACTATGTTTGTGAACAATGCAAAATCTTGTTGCGTTTAATTATAATTAGATGGAGTCTACTTAGCATATACGATACGGGTTTTTATTGTACTAGAAATATATGGATCAAAATATTTTTTTTTATTAAGTATTAAGAAAATTGAGGATAGAATGAAAAAACTACTAGTAACAGTCAATGTTTTATTACTAATGATTATGGTATCGGCTCTTTTTGGTGCAGGGAAAACAAGCACAGTGCAGTTTATTTTTGCGACAACAGCCAGTAAAAGCGTAAGCAATCCTGTAGCAGATTCTAGTGTAGGGATTAAAATGCATTTATCCACTAATAAAACTGTACCAGTCGGTATTAAAGATAATAAGAGTATTGACTGGATACCTGCGGGAGAAATCTGGTTTAGTGCAGATATAACAACAACGGCACCTGCAGATCAGCAGTATGAACTGAAATTTTATTTAATAAATGATACTGGAGATGTGCCAATTACCTCAACCAGTCCTTCCAATTTAACTGCAGGAGCAACAAACAAAGTAAAAGTAGTATTTCAGTATCCTCAAGTTGAATTTAATTTGGTAAAACCACCGGCAAGCCATGCCGGAGGAGTAGGAATAACACTACATCATGCAACTTGGTCACACTCACTAGGAAGTAAAAGTGATTCTTATATTGACTGGATACCTGTGGCTGATTACTGGTTTACAGCAGATGAAACAATTCAAAAAGAGGGAATTAAATTAAAATTCAGTTATAACGGTACGGAAATTACACAAAATAATCCGATTACATTTAAATCTGCTCAACAATATACCGTTAATATTGAGTTTGAATCAAAGTCTTCCCTGCAGAATATGGTACCATTGAAAGTGGGATACTGGACAACTTGGGGAAGCACTACGTTAGAGGAAGCTCAAAAGAATGGTTACAATGTAATTATATTAGCATTTGCTCAAATTGATAATTCATGTACTACATCATTTTTTGTTGATAAGCAGTCCCGCTTAATACAGTATGGCCCATATGGAAACAGTTCAATACAGACTTCTAAGCAGAAATTTATATCTGCGATTGAATCTGTTCAAAGTGATGGAGTTAAAGTTTTAGCTTCATTTGGAGGACAGAATAGTGATAATACTTTTGATCCCCCTGCAAATGATGCAGTAAATGTTGCATCCTCTATATTAAAATTTCTTGCTGACTTTAATCTTGATGGAGTAGATTTTGATGTTGAGACCAGTTATGATTCCATTGAATTCAAAAATATTTTATCTGAAATAAGAACTCAGGATAGAACTAAATCTATTCTAATTACAGGGGCTCCTCAAATCACTCCAAATGCTTGGTATTCAGGTCTTATTAAATATGATCTTTTAATTGTTTCTAATGGCAGGATTCAATCTTATACTCCTGCAATAAATGCTGGTTTATTTGATGCATTATTTTTACAGCTTTATAATAATAACCTATGGGGAACTGATACCCAATACCCAATACCCAAATATGAATGGGCTATTCCATATAATGAAAATGATCCAGGGTTTATTAGTGGCATATTTAATTACTTAATAACAAAAAAAACAGTGCCTGAGAAAACATTGCTTGTTCTTGGAGAACCTGCAGATGCATCATCAGCATCTTCGTCGACTTGGACTAGAAACATATATATGGGAAGAAGCAGTAAAGCTGCATGGAGTGCTATTTCCTCTCAGTTAAAGTTATTAAAAGGAAAACCTCAATTTGGTGGAGTCATGGTTTGGGATATAAATGAGGATAGTGCCAATGATTGGAAATTTTCTGAGAATGTATTTCCTGCATTATATTGAGTTGAATGATTTATCCTGATCTAGATGAAGCACTTTTTGTATAATTAATCATTGTAATTTATATAAAAAATTGATAATCTTGAATATATTAAATAAAAAAAGGAGTTATTGAATGAAAAAATTACTAGTAACAGTCAATATCTTATTACTAATGACTATGGTATCTGCCCTTTTTGGTGCAGGGAAAACAAGCACAGTGCAGTTTATTTTTGCGACAACTGCCAGTACAAGCGTAAACAATCCTGTAGCAGATTCTAGTGTAGGGATTAACATGCATTTATCCACTAATAAAACTGTACCAGTCGGCATTAAAGATAATAAGAGTATTGACTGGATACCTGCGGGAGAAATCTGGTTTAGTGCAGATATAACAACAACGGCACCTGCAGATCAGCAGTATGAACTGAAATTTTATTTAATAAATGATACTGGAGATGTGCCAATTACATCTGCCAGCCCTGTAAACTTAGCTTCCGGAGCAACAAACAAAGTAAAAGTAGTATTTCAGTATCCTCAAGTTGAATTTAATTTGGTAAAACCACCAGCAAGCCATGCCGGAGGAGTAGGAATAACATTACATCATGCAACTTGGTCACAGTCACTAGGAAGTAAAAATGATTCTTATATTGACTGGATACCTGTGGCTGATTACTGGTTTACACCAGATGAAACAATTCAAAAAGAGGGAATTAAATTAAAATTCAGTTATAACGGTACGGAAATTACACAAAGTAATCCGGTTACATTTAAATCTGCTCAACAATATACTATCGATATTAAGTTTGAAAAAAAAGTGTCTTCTCAAGGGGCTTATACTATTGGACAATCAAATTCTTCAGGTTTAATGAAACCGTATACATTTTATCCACCAAAAGGAGAAAATCTTAAATCTATTTCATTTACATATGGCAATAAATTTTTACAATTATATAAATGGGATTCTCCTTCAGGGAAAGTATATCCTATCCCAGGTAGTTCAAGCGAATATGGTATGTATCAATATAAAATAAATACAACTAAATCTTCTTATAGTTTATCTGTACCTAACCTTCTATACCCTAACAAGTCAAACTTACAAACAATGTCAGCTAAACAATATGGAAATGGAGCAAATAAAGATGATGTTTATATAGACTATGTCTATGGTTTTCTTCATGATATCAAAATTAACGGAATATCTGCTATTTTTGATTACAAAAATTCAAGTAGTGATTTAATTAAACAGGATCCAGAAAATATTACAGATAAAGTTCTTTCAGCTTATTATGCCAATTGGAGCGTATATGAATTTCATAGATACTTTAATATAGCTGATATGCCTTTAAACTATTTAAATACTGTAAATTATGCCTTTGGAGCTTTGGATCCGGTAAATGGTAGTGCCTGTATTTTTGATTTTTGGAGTGACCTTTGTGCTCCTGATAGTTCTCAATCCGGAATGCCATACTTATATAAAGAGAGATTAATAAATCCAAATTTAAATGTATATTATTCTATTGGAGGTTGGGGGAATATTGATTATAATAATTTCCAATCTGGAGATTTTAGTTTACTGTTTATTCGTTACCCTAATAATATTGAGAAATTAGCAGATAGTTTTATCTCTGCAATGCTTAAATTGGGATTTAATGGAATAGATATAGATTATGAGTGGAATGCTCCTGTTGAAACTAAAAACTTTTTAGATAAAAAAAGTCCGTTAGGTGAAAAAGGGTCGGAAATAGATTGGCAGTCTACATGGGGGCCGAAACCAATAACTACAGGTCAACCAGGTATATTTAGTGTAGATTCATATACTGCTACAGAATCCGGTCAGAAAATAGGAAATGGTTATGCTCAATTGATTTATTTCTTAAGTACTAAAATGGCTGAACTCAATAGAGAAAAACAGCCTATTAATCCTTATAAGTTATCAATAACAATAAGTTGCGGATATGAAAAAATAAATAAATTACAAAGTATAAAATATAACGGAACTAATAAAAATATACCTGCTAATGCAATACCGACTAATATTCCTATTTTAGAATATCTTATGAGTAAGATAACTTATCTTAATTTAATGGCATATGATATGCATGGTGACTTTGACGCACCATTATTAAGTACTTCAAAAAATGCAGATAAATGCGTAGCGGGATTTCAATCAGGGATGGATGCTAATCCTAATAGTATACTACCTGAACCGAGTAAAGATTACTCAATAAATAAAGCACTCGAAGCATTGACTAACATAGATTCAAAAATTGTTAATAAGATTGTCTTAGGTATACCAGCTTATTCAAGAATCGAGATTACAAAACAGCAGGATGCTCAAAGTTTAGGTATGAATGCACAATTGGCAACCAACAAATATCAGGCTTTAAATTTAGGAAGTGGAGAACTGCCTGGTGATTATTGGTTCCAAGGCAGTACAAATGAAAAAATCGCTGGATATAGAGGTTCAGGGACTTTTGATTATAAGGACATAGTGGCTGCTTATTTAGGTAAACCATATCCAGTTCCTCCAAATAATGACAAATATAGTTATCAAGTATATTCCGAAGCAAATATTCCTGTAGGTACTAATGTAAAACAATATTTTCATGGAATGTCTACTCCTGTTACTAAGGGATTTGGATCTTATTCTAAAACTCCATGGTTTTTCAATCCTAATGTTTTATACAAAAAAGGTGCATCAAAAGATGAACTGTCACAATGTGGATATTTTATGAGTTTTGATAACAGCCTGTCTGCAGCATATAAAGCTGGATATATAATGGGTGATAATGGGAATACTTTTGGAGAATTAGCAGGAGCTATGATATGGGAGATTGATGGAGATGTTGCCCCCAGAGGAACAATGTCATTTGGAGTAGATATTTTTCAAACATACTCTCTAGTTTATAATGTTTGGAGAAAATTTATAAATAAATATAAAAAATAGTGCATATTAATAATATATGTAACACTATTTGAGGAATAACAATCGTTGGATATTTTCTGGAATAAAAGAGATATTTCAACTGAATGTACTAATAAATCTTTTTTTTATCCGACGACGTGACACTCATAGCCCGGAGAGAAACATAGGGAAGCCTTGACGTAGTGGATGCATCATCATTCTGTCTAAATAATTTTAAAAAACTGAAGAATTTAATCGTGATCATGATCTTAGTTTACTCATATCCAGTATTTATCATGACAATGATTAAGATTGTGATTTAAAAAATACATTCATAATCTTTTGTCTCATTGGATCGTTGATCTTTGCAGGCAAAGTTTTGTCAGTATTGCAGCAGTAACTCTGATATTTTTGTCCATGCTGAACGGACAAGAATGCTGTCTTTACCCCACAAATATGTATCCGATAGCAATTTTGTGCCTTCAGTTCAGAACATATTTGCCATCTGATACTTAGTGCTAAAGCCGCTAGACTGTATTATTTTATCGCTCTTCGATTTTTTATGCTGCGAAGCTGCAAATTATAAAGGGGGCTGTATCAAAAGTCTAAAAATTAAAATATTTACGTCATAAGTCGTTTATAAACTTTTATAAGTCCTTGATAAAAGTTTTCAATTTTACGAAAAAGAGACTTTTGATACAGCCCCCCTAGTTATTAAATAATAATGCGTGCTGTAGGTATGTATTCAGGTAATTTGCATATGTATTTATGGGATAGTGTCAGCAAGAATGGCCGTTATTATTATTTGTTTCAAGAGTAAAAAAATCAAAAACAGAATAACAAAACCTTTAAAACAGCCTTATGTATTTTTACTAAAGATATGAATTGTTTTGTTATTGAGAATTTGAAATTTTCTTCGTTGTTCACCTATTAACAGGAGTATGGCAAATAAAATTTAGAATTCGTTATTTGTTATTTTGATTATAACTTAGCATTGTAATATAAATAAGGGCATATGGTGCTGAACAAGTGTTTGTTTTTGTTGGCCTATTATGGTTAATATTTTCTTTTATTTTAATTTATGTGCAACTTTTACACCTTTTAACTATAAGTTTAAACTAATAAATGAATGATTTATGTATTATGATCTTGTTTTAGTCGTTTTAATATATTATAATAATACAGAACTTATATTGTTATAAAGCTCATAATTTTCTGCATGTTTGTATTAACTGTACCAAATAATCATTTAGGATTTGTTTGAAAAAAATTGCAGTTATACTTTAAACGGTTGGTTTTCTAATGTACGCATTGATTACAAAGTAACTCGGACATTCCTGTCCGAGAAGAGGAACGGACAGGAATGTCCGTTTTACCTGTCTTAAATAAATATTAAGATCTTATCCGAGTAAAGTATACACGATTATATTTATGTTAATATTTAATTTTTAGACAAATTATTACTTGGTTTATGCGGTTTAATTTTGTGTTTTGTGTTTTGTGTTTTTATTGACCTACAACTATTTAAATTAATAAAAATTTTAAATTCTAAAAAAGAGGAATAAATGAAAAAATTACTAGTAACAGTCAATGTCTTATTACTAATGACTATGGTCTCTGCCCTTTTTGGTGCAGGGAAAACAAGCACAGTGCAGTTTGTTTTTGCGACAACTGCCAGTACAAGTGTAAGCAATCCTGTAGCAGATTCTAGAGTAGGGATTAACATGCATTTATCCACTAATAAAACTGTACCAGTCGGCATTAAAGATAATAAGAGTATTGACTGGATACCTGCGGGAGAAATCTGGTTTAGTGCAGATATAACAACAACGGCACCTGCAGATCAGCAGTATGAACTGAAATTTTATTTAATAAATGATACTGGAGATGTGCCAATTACATCTGCCAGCCCTGTAAACTTAGCTTCCGGAGCAACAAACAAAGTAAAAGTAGTATTTCAGTATCCTCAAGTTGAATTTAATTTGGTAAAACCACCAGCAAGCCATGCCGGAGGAGTAGGAATAACATTACATCATGCAACTTGGTCACAGTCACTAGGAAGTAAAAATGATTCTTATATTGACTGGATACCTGTGGCTGATTACTGGTTTACACCAGATGAAACAATTCAAAAAGAGGGAATTAAATTAAAATTCAGTTATAATGGTACGGAAATCACACAAAGTAATCCGGTTACATTAAAATCTGCTCAACAATATACTATAGATATTGAGTTTGTAGGGAGTAGTTCTGGCCCACTTACAGGTAAAACTAAAATCAGTTTTGATGTTAAAGCTGGAGGAACTGTTACATCCTCAACACCAGTCGTTTCTGGAGGTAAACAACCATATAGTCTTATCTCAAATATGACAAATTCTACTTACGGTAGCATTTCGTTAAGTGCAGATGGATATCTTACTTATACTGAGACTACAGCACTTTCTGTACCAGAGGTTAGTTCTTTTTCATGTCTTGTTACAGATGCAAATTCAGATGGACCAGTTTCAGTTTCTGGACATTGTAATATATATGTTCCACTGAATGCTGATAATAATCAGGGTTTTGTGATGAGTGTTTCTTCTACAGTAACATCATCCGGACAACCTTTAATTAATGGAGGAACTCCACCATATACAGTCTCTAAATCAAATGCATTATATGGAACTGTTTCTGTTAATGAGGATGGAACAGTTACTTATACTCTAAATGCTAATAAAAAAATACCTACTGCAGATAAATATGTGGTAGAGAACCTCAAATTAACAGTAAAAGATAGTGCAGCCAAACCTGCTACTTGTGTTCTTAATATTGGAGTTTTGCTTTTTAATCTAAGTAATATGAAAACCTACTATTTTCCACCTAATGAAATACAACAGTGGTCACCAACGGGTACGCAGGTTAAATTTGGTAGTAATGTATATAATCTTAAAATTGACTGGGGTATAGATTATGGATATCCTGTAAATGTTATGATTTTAGCCATAGCATCACCAGACGACACTGGAAAATTAACTTACCAATATCCTACTGTTTATTTAGATGAAAAACCATCAAAGAAAGGGAAATATTCTTCTGGGAAAAGTAGTTATTCTAACCAAGATCAAATTGTTCCAAATATTACATTTAATTCTATGATAAATAATAATATAAAAATTTCAGTATGTAATAATTTGGGTTTTATCTCAGGAGCATGGATACCTTTAGTGCTCACAAAAGCAGTAAAACCTAAGGACATTAATATTAGAAAAGTTTATCCAGCTGTAGATGTTTCCAAAACAATTTACCTGGATTTGGCAAAATTGATTCCTCCTAAATATGCACCACCGTATAATATTCATAATAAGAAGATTATTGATTCAATAATTAGTAATGTAAAAATATTTGGTCCAGGTAATGTTGATTTATCATTTGAATTATTGGCAAACAGTTCAGGTGTCAGTACAATTACATTTAATATTGGAACTAAAAAGAAACCTGTTAATGTCATTATTACAATTGAAACTTATAAACCTTGGATTAATCCTAAATTTGCGAATAAGCCATTTTTTGGAGATACATTAGCCGAATCAAAAGAATCTTTACTATCCAAAGCAAATTATCATGATCAGTTTATTACTTTTGGATCAATGGCTGATTTTGAAGCTGGCCCTAAAAATGGATATGGATCAAAATATATTTTTGAAAATCGTCACTGGGCTCCTATTCAAGTTGGAGTGAAAGGAGTGTTTACATATTCACCTTCAAACGGTACTTGGCCTCCTGGTGCAATGACACATTATAAAATAGCAGCTTTAACAAAACTTATGACTAACATGAGTAGCTTTGGTTACAAAGTTCCTGCGGGATTTGTTGCGTATACTTTTCCTGGGTCAACTTCTGCTTCGGCTATACAAACATACTTTAGTTCAGCAAGCAGTGTATCTGCAGGATATATAGTAATAAAAGCTTTAGCTGAGCAGGCAAGTAATTATCCTGAAAATCCAATCTCATTTATGTTAACTCCTGATGGACTTGGTCATATTTATAAAGGTGGATTTGCTGAATCTATTTCATTTGATAATAAAACAGCTGTAGCCCTTGCTTTCGGTGGAAATGTTCCTTCTTATCTGTCATTTGCAAAAGACAGTGCAGGACTTGCTGATTATATTAAAACTATCAATGCTATTATAAGGAAATTATCACCAAATAGTCCTATCGGTTATATTATGTCTAGTTGGGAATATATCCCTTCCAAAGCAGGTGGTAGTAACTGGATACACAATGCCACTTCTGAAAAAATAGATTCAGAGGCTTTTGATGTTGCTAATTTCTTAAAAACATATGTTCATTATGATAATACAAAGGTGTTATCTGAAAATGAAATTAATTATTCTCCTGATTTTCTTATTATAAGCCAATATGGAGAGAATAACTTAAACACAGCTTCATCTCCAGGTGGTTTCACATTAAATATACAGGATAGTATGAATTTCTTTGCATATTTAGAGGAATTAAACAGTCCGGGTAATCTTAATAGATATCCCATCTTGCTGTGGCAGGCTCCAGGTGGTCATATATTCACTAATAGTGTTAATAAAACCATTAATAATAATAAATTAACAAGTGTGTCACTTAATTCTTCAACACTGCCTAACTTCCTGTTTGGAACAAAGCTTCAGGCAAGATTTATTCCAAAGATACAAGCTAACTCGTCATTAATTGAAATGGCAGGAATTACAACATTTCAACAACTTAAAAGTAATTTAGAAAATGCGAATTATTATTACGCTACCCTAAAACCTGACTCAAAGAGTTATAATTATGATTCAAGAACAATGTACTCAATGGTATCAAATATGCTTAGGTATATAAAACAACCTTACAGTACACCAGGCGAAGAGCAGTCTAATGATGGTAGTAAACCAATCAATGATGAAGGTCCAGGTCTTTCAGACTGGACTGGTACTAATTATCCTAATTACCCAAACGAGTCAAATATGACTGTTATAATGAACAAGTGTAACATTTTTTCAATTATGTGGGGAGCTGGTACTGGTGCTGGAGGTTTTGTTCCAATCAATGGTGCTGCAGCAGGTCAATTTTCAACCGATGATTTAGGATGGTTAAATAATACGGTATATAATTATTATATGAGTCTTAAATAAACCATTTATAAAGATTGTTAATTTGGAGCTTTAAATTAAAGCTCCAAATGCTTTTAAATACTTCTAGTGTGAGTACTGAATATATTGTTTATTTATTATCTAAAATTAAAATAAATTTAGGAAATGCGAATTATTATTACGCTATGTTAAAATCTGGCTCAAAGACTTATAATTATGATTCAATAACAATGTACTCAATGGTATCAAATATGCTTAGGTATCTAAAACTACCTAGTACACCAGGCGAGGAGCAGTCTAATGATGGTAGTAAACCAATCAATGATGAAGGTCCAGGTCTTTCAGACTGGACTGGTACTAATTATCCTAATTACCCAAACGAGTCAAATATGACCGTTATAATGAACAAGTGTAACATTTTTTCAATTATGTGGGGAGCTGGTACTGGTGCTGAAGGTTTTGCTCCAATCAATGGTGCTGCTGCAGGTCAATTTTGAACCGATGATTTAGGTTGGTTGAATAATACAATATATAATTATTATATGATCCTTAAAAGATAAGTCATCAGAAAACAATAAAATAAATAGAATAGGAAGGTAATTGATTATTTCAATTACCTTCCTATTTCCTTTAAGTTTCATAGCATCACAACGTATAACTGCTAAGCTCTCCAACCTTCTACTAAGTTATTAATATGTTCTCATCCTCTCCAGAGAGTTATTATCCCAGGATATTCGTCGTTTTTGAAGCTGAAAATCAAAATGACAACCTTTCCTGAAACCAAACCGTTATCAGGAGCACGTAATCCGTGGTCCATTGGGTAAGGAGGCTGCAATGTCACTAAATTAAGCTTTGTTTTATTTACAAATTATTGGTTTTAAACGGATATTACTTTTAAATTTTGTGCCTAGCTAGGCTCAAAATTTAAAAGTAATATCCGTATAGTGTTTAAGGTTTTAATAATTAATTAACTTTAAAACTTTAAAACTTTAAAACTTTAAAACTTTAAAACTTTAAAACTTTAAAACTTTAAAACTTTAAAACTTTAAAACATTCAACTTTTCAACTCTTGCTTCATTAGGATAAAACTTCAATAAATCGAAGATCGACGCTCTACTTTAACTGGAGTACTCTATGGATTTTTTTATTTTTATGTACTTTGAGAAACAGAACTTTCTAATGATATCTTTTAAAAAACTGTTTCAGTCTATTCAGACCTATATAATCAACATAAAAATAGAAGCTGTTCAGACTTAGACTTGAGGAAATAGAACTTATTAGCTCTGAATATTATAACTTTCAGGATGAAAAAAATGAATCACTGTCCAAGTATATTTATTGAAAGAGAGTTGAGGATACAATGAATAAGAAATAAATAAGCTAATGAAGCTATGTTTACTCTGCAGTATTTATAAAACCACTCTGATAGAGGAACTGTTCTAGGACAAGTGTTCTTATTTAATATTACCCAAAAACTGTCAGGTTTCTAAATTGGATAGAGCATTGTAAAGTAAAACATTTAATAATAGAAATGATAAAGTCCTTCTAGTAATTTTAACTAAAATAAACAAAGAAATAACCAATATTTTTAATGAAAATGTATTTATTTTAATTGATTATATATAATTTTAATATATTATAATTTCTTTCAATTTTTTATTATAAATTTAATATTATGTTTTGCATAGGACTTATACTTTAAACGGTTGGTTTTCTAATGTACGCATTGATTACAAAGTAACTCGGACATTCCTGTCCGAGAAGAGGAACGGACAGGAATGTCCGTTTTACCTGTCTTAAATAAATATTAAGATCTTATCCGAGTAAAGTATAACTGCAAAATTCGATGAAAATGCTAAAATATAAGGAAAAGTATGTCATTACCAAATTTTTTAATAATTGGAGCAAATAAAGCAGGTACTACCTCTTTACATAGTTACCTTTTTTCACATCCTGAAATTTTTATGAGTAAAATTAAAGAACCTATGTTTTTTGCATTCGATGGAAAAGAACTACCAGTAAATTCTAGCGGTATAATTAATAATATTAATGACTATAAAAAATTATTTGAAGATGTTACAAACGAAATAGCTATAGGTGAGGCATCAACCACATACCTTCATAATTCTCGTTTTGCAGAACGAATTAAATCTTATATTCCTAATGTTAATATAATAGGTATATTAAGAAATCCTATAGATCGAGCATATTCTAATTATAGGATGAATGTTGATTTTGGAATAGAGAAAAGAAGTTTCAAAAAATGTGTCATTGAGGAAATGAAAATAGGCAGTAAGCTTAATTCGATTGTTCAAGGAAAACATTATCTTCACCTAGGACTTTATTCTAAGCATGTTAAGAAATACATTAATACATTTCCTGAAAAACAGGTTAATTTTTTCTTATATGAGCATTATAAAGAGAATCCAGTTGATCTTATTTCACAAATTCATGATATTCTAGGTGTAAATAAAGATATTGTTCCTGATATGAGTTTGAAGCATAATGTTTCTTGTAAACAAGATTATATTAAAATAAAGAGATCTTGCTTTAAGACCAGCAAACATTTATATAAATTATTTGGTAAAAAAAATATAACTAAATCACAACTAACTCCACAACTTTCTGAAACTATGAATAAGTTTTATCGAAAAGATATTAATGATCTTATGGACTTACTAAATATAGATCTTTCAAATTGGCTGAATTATTAAAATATTTAGCCAATTTGAAAGATCTATATTTGTCTTAAAAATATCATTCTATGAAAGAAGTTAATGAAATACTCTGATTATTTAGAAGAGATGCTAAGCAAGAGGCATCCGAAATATTATAAAAAACTTATTGAAAGAAAACCTTATAAGTTTAAGGTTGGAGAAGTTAGACCAATAGCATTTTATTTGCCACAGTTTTATCCATTTCCAGAAAATGATGAATGGTGGGGCAAGGGGTTTACAGAATGGACTAATGTCTCAAAAGCTAAACCTCAATTTGAAGGTCATTATCAACCACACTTACCTGGAGAATTAGGTTATTATAATTTACTAACTGAAGGAGTTATTGAGCGGCAAATTGAACTTGCTAAAATGTATGCTGTGTATGGATTTTGTTTCCATTTTTATCTGTTTGATAACAGAAAAAGACTCTTAGAAAAACCAATAGATAAATTTCTATCCAACAAATCTCTTGATATGCCGTTTTGTTTGTGTTATGCAAATGAAAACTGGACTAAAAATTGGGATGGCCTGGATAATGATGTTTTACTAAAACAATCGTACAGTGATAATTTTGAAGCAGGTTTAGCTGCTGAAATGAGTAAATACTTACTTGATTCTCGATATATATTGGTAGATGGTAAGCCATTAATAATGATTTACCGTATAAATATATTGCCTGATTTGGATCAGTTTACAACTCTTTTTCGTGAAGCATGCAGAACACTTGGTATTGGTGAAGTTTACTTGTGTTCAGTGCAATATTGGGATGTTGCTAATGATGCAAAAGAGTTTGGCTTTGATGATAATATTGAATTTCCATTGATGCAAACTGAGCATTTACCTGTCAATGACTGTATAACAAAATTTAATGATTCTTTTTCAGGTGGAGTATTTAGTTATCCCCATATTGTAAAAACTGAAATTGAAAAAGATATTGATTTTTTACGGTTAAGAGGAGTTATGCCAAGTTGGGATAATGATTCACGAAAACCTGGAATAGGTCATTCACTGCACGGTTCTACACCGGAATTGTATCAGGTTTGGTTACAGACTATTTGTAATAAAACAATTGAAGAGCGCAAAGAATCACAGCGATTTGTGTTTGTTAATGCCTGGAATGAATGGGCAGAAGGTGCCCATTTAGAACCTGATAGACGTTATGGATATGCTTATTTAGAGGCAACTTATCAGGCAATAATTAATCAAACTATAATTCCAGATATTAGTCATATTGATTTTATCGATTTAAATTGCCAGCAATTAAATTCAATTTGCTCATCCGAAAATGATAATTTACTTGAGCTTAAACAGATAAATACAGCGCTATACTCTAAAAATCAAGAACTGACAGCTCAGAACACAGAACTAACAAGTGAGAAAATAGAACTGATGGCTCAGAACACAGAACTGACAAGCCAGAACACAGAACTGACAGATGAAGTATTAAAATATGTATTATCCAGGAGTTGGCGTATAACGAAGCCCCTTAGAAGGCTGCTTACAATACTTAGAAGATCACACAAATAATATTCAATACTAAAACAAAAAAATATGAAAAATAATATAATAAAATGTAAAATAAAGTATCTAAAGGTTAGACGTGAATGCAAAGTAATCAGAAAAACACCTTTCTTTGATTCGGAATACTATCTAAGAAATTATCAAGATGTTAGAATTGCAGATATAGAACCAGCCAAACATTTTCTTGAACATGGATGGAAAGAGGGGCGAAATCCTTTAGCCCATTTTGACACGTCATTTTATTTGAAAAACTACCCTGATATAGTTCAAAATTCCAAAATGAATTATAAAATTTATATTCATGATTTTTATACTGTTTGTCCAACAGTTAATTTACTTAATTACAAATTTAAATTCTGTAATTTACCTGATATTACCGAATGTAATAATTGTTTGAATAAATATCCTACTTCTAATCCAGATTTTACTATTCATCAAATGATGATAAAGAGTTCTTACAATATACATAAAGGCGATATCAGGCAGTGGCATAAATTCTGGGAACTTATATTTGAAAAGGCGGATGAAATAATTTTCCCCTCAAAAAGTGCCGTCGATTTATGGTTAAAAAGGTATTCTGTTTTTCTTGAAAAAACTAATATATATCCACATGATTTAACCTATTTGAAAAATATTGCTTTAAAAACCAAAACTAATCCTAATCCTAATCACTTTTTACAGGTTTACATTATTGGAGACATTTATGAACATAAAGGCAGTAAAATTATTCATCAGATATTATCTTTGCTTCGTGCAAATAAATTAAATATATGCTTAAATATTATTGGTTCATATAAAAATAGTAATAAGTTTGAAAATACACCATATTTAAAATTACATGGAAGATTTAAACATTTTGAAATTCCTGAAAAAATTAATATGATGAAAATTGATTGTTTTTTAATGACTAGTATATGGCCTGAGACATTTTCATATGTAACTCATGAAATGATGGCTACTGGTTTGGCTATAATATCTTTTAATCTCGGTGCTCAAGGAGATTTAATTTCGAAATACAAGAAAGGTATTGTTGTAGATAAGGTTTTAGCTAGTGATATGTTTGATGAACTAAACATATTATATCGTAAACATATTTTGAAATTATTTCCAATTTTAAATAATAATTTATCTAGTAAATTAAAAAAGAATATTGAAGCTTTAGTTGATAATAGTATTAGTTTACAATTGAGTATTGCTAAGAATGAGATATTGCAAAATAAAATTGTCAACATGTACTCTCATTGTTTTGTTCAATTATTTATAGATACCGGGAAGGGTTTTTTAGAAGAAACTTCTGTAAGAAGAAAAATAGATGAACCGCAGGGGATAAAAGAATTTGAATTTGATTTATCAAATATCAACAGTTTGAAGGCTATACGGTTAGGTCCATTGAATGACAGTGTAGTAATACAAATTAATCAAGTATCATTAATAACTAATTCAGGTGAATTGAATTTAGATAAACATATAAAATGTAATGCTTGTGCTTCTGATAATGACATATATTACTTTGATACTATAGATCCTATAATTTTATTTGATGGTTTGAATGAAGTTGACTTAGGAAAGAGTACTGCATTGATTGTATGGATTGATTACCTGGAAGTTGGTAATAGTGCCATTCAGGCATGTACATCCCAATTGAGGTCTTTAAATCAAATACATCCATCTCCGAACTTTGAAGTTAAGGATTTAATCTCTGAAAAGAATAAAAGAAACTATGAACAAAATAATAAGAATGTTGAACATAGAGCTTTAAATGCTGAGCAGAATATGAATAATACTGATTTTTCTATTACTATTCCAGAAAATTCCAATATCATAAAAGTTGATACTCTGAAAGAAGCTAAAAACGATCTAAGAAAAAAAGCTGTTGCTGAACTAAATGTTTTCCTTGAACAAAATAACAATATTGAATTTACTATTAGTTCAAAACCTGTATTAACAATCATTATAGTTTTATATAACCAATGTGAACTTACTTTCAAATGCTTAGAAAAACTTTCTAAATTACAAAACGAAGTAGCTAGTTTAGAAATCATTATTTTTGATAATAATTCCACTGATAAAACCAGCTCTTTACTTAAAAAAGTAAATGGTATAAAGTTAATTAAAAATGATGTAAATATTGGCTTTTTAAAAGCTGTTAATGCATCTCTTGAACACACAAAGGGAAAATATTTATTGTTATTGAATAATGATGCTGTTATTAGAGAAGGCAGTATAAACAGAGCTATTTCAATAATAAAAGAAAAAGATACTGGTGCAGTTGGAGGAAAAATAATATTGCCAGATGGATTACTGCAAGAAGCTGGTTCTATAATATGGAATAATGGACAATGCTTAGGGTATTTACGAGGAAAATCATCTGAAATACCTGAGTCCATGTTTAGAAGAGAAGTTGATTTTTGCTCTGGGGTATTTTTGTTAACTAAAACAGACTTGTTTAAAGAATTTGGTGGGTTTGATTTAGATTATGCCCCTGCGTATTATGAAGAAACAGATTACTGTTTAAAACTACATGAAAAAGGACTTAATATAATTTATGATCCAAGCATTATTATCGACCACTTCGAATACGGTAGTTCTATCATCGACAAAAATGCAATTAAGCAAATGGAGAAAAATTCTCTACTATTTAAACAAAAACATTCAAATATACTAAATAAAAAATATTCCAATAATTTACATAATGTGTTACAAGCAAGAACTAACAATAATAAAAAAAGAATACTATCTATTGATGCACTTGTACCTTTGAAAATTTACGGTGCAGGATTTCCAAGATTGCTTTCTATGTTAAATTCTCTAGTTGAAAATAATTATTTTGTAACTTATTACCCGTTGATTGACTCACAAACTAAATGGAATGATGTATATACTGACTTAAATAACGAAGTTGAAGTTATTCTTGATAAGGGTATAAATAAAATTGAATCATTTTTAGAAGAAAGAATTGGATATTATGATTTAATTATAGTTCATAGATACAGTAACATGAAATTAATTGAACAAATTTATAATAAAAAAGTATATTGTTTTAATAATACACCTATTTTGTATGATTCCGAAGCAATTTGCGGACTGAGAGAATTGGCGAAATGCAAAGTATTTGGAATAGATAATAAAAAAGTTCAAAAAGACATTATTAATGAAGTTAAATTAGCTAAAATAGCTAATCACGTTTTGACAGTTAATAAACATGAAACAAATTTTTTTAATTCTTATGGTTTTAATAATACATCCATATTAGGTCATGGGTTGAATCCAAATAAAACAGACAATTCATTTGAAAAAAGAAGTAATATTCTTTTTGTTGGAAAGATGGAAGAGATCAACTCACCTAATGAAGATTCTGTTAAATGGTTTATTAATGAAATCTTTCCATTGATTCTGTCAGAAATTCCAGATATTAATCTTTATTTAATTGGACTTACTAATAACGATTTAATAGAATCATATTCAAATGAAAACGTACACTTTCTTGGACCTATTGATGATATTAAAGAGTATTACAATGAATGTAAATTATTTATCGCTCCAACAAGATTTTCTGCAGGTATTCCAATTAAAGTACTTGAAGCTGCTTCTTTTGGAATTCCGGTTGTTGCTACAGATTTGCTTACAAAACAACTATCCTGGAAGAATGGAAAAGAAATTCTTTCAGCTACAAAAGCCGATGACTTTGTTGAAAAATGTGTGAAACTTTATACAGATAAAGATTTATGGAATACTATTAGGAATAATGCCTTTAATGAAATCAATAGAAATAATACTTTAGTTCAATTTAATGAAGATATCAAAAATATTGTAGAAAAACTTGTTAGTTATAAGTTTAATCTGCAGGAGATTGTTGAATATGAACGATTGCTTGCAGACTGTTTTATACAGTTATTCATAGATACTGGAATTGGATTTCGTGAAGAAAGATCCTTAAAACAAAATATTGAAGCACCATATAAAACTATGGAATATATTTTTGATTTATCAGATATACATGAAATTAAGGCTTTACGTTTTGATCCTATGAATGATAGTATAGTAGTTAGGATTGAAAAAATAACACTCAAAACAGATTCTGCTGAAATAGATTTAGAGAAGTATATAAAAAGCAATGCTTGTGCTACTGATAATAAAATTTACTATTTTGATACAATAGATCCTATAATTTTATTTGATGGTCTAAATGAGCTTGAATTAGCTGAAAGTATTGCATTGATTGCAAGAATTGATTACTTGGAAGTTGGTAATGATGCACTTCTTTCTTGTATTTCCCAATTGAAAGATTTAAACTTGAAAAAAACAGATCAGATACAGAAGCTAAATGCCAGAATCCCAAGCCTTGAAACTCAAATGAATAGTTTAATAGATATTAATCGGGTAAAAATAATTCAAGAAACTGAACTTCAAACTTTTAATACTGAACTGAGTAAAGACAACTTTGAACTTAAAAAAGAAAAACAGAATCTATCAATTAATTTAACCGAATTCGAGCAAATGAACACAGAACTGACATCCCAGAACACAGAACTGACATCCCAGAACACAGAACTGACATCCCAGAACACAGAACTGACATCCCAGAACACAGAACTGACATCCCAGAACACAGAACTGACATC
>Ga0307988_1000826_pt1 | contig 19629 bp, 8 predicted proteins | sample EllFjometagen183_FD_203166 | JGI IMG/M metagenome (GOLD analysis project Ga0307988, IMG submission 203166) | Marine microbial communities from Ellis Fjord, Antarctic Ocean - #183 | ecosystem: Environmental > Aquatic > Marine > Unclassified | place: Southern Ocean | collected 2014-10-08 | reverse complement strand
ACTGTTGCCGCTAAAACTTATTGGTGTTTGTGCATGTTCAACAACAAGATAATCAGCGAACAAACTGCCATGAATTGCGATGCCCGCCCAATCACCTGGAAGCCCGCCCGGGTACCTGTTGGAAGAAAATGAAACAATTTCGTTTTCACCTGCTTCAATAAGCAGTGTGCCGTAAACGATCAGCTCTATCCTCGAACTATCTGTACCACTGTATTGACCATCATGGAGCGGCGCCGCTTTAATATCAGTGCCCGGCTGGATGGTAAGAGTAATGCCCTCAGGGACTGTAACATCGCCCATAAGCAGTATCTGCCCGTTCCAGATTTCATCGGTGACAAGTACACCTGAAACCTGGGTTATATCACTGTCAACGGCAACTGTCAGGCCCGCTGCCGGTGTTTCAACACTGCCCTCGAGATCAATCACCCTGGAGAGAATAATATGGTCTCCTTCTGCCGGATTTTCCCAGATGTAAGACCACCTTGTCCTGCCGCTTGCAATCTGCCAGTTCCGGCCATTATCGTGGGAGACCTCCACACGCTCGATACCTTCAGGGGCAGAGGCAATTCCTGTAATAGTTACAGATCCACCTTTTATCTGCTGGCCGTCCTCGGGGTCAATAATATGAGAGACCGGTTCAGCAGTGAATGTCTGAGGGGTTCCTAACCACTGACTGTAACCGATACTACCCCTGATACTATTATCAAAAATATCATAGATACGACTGATATTTTTCGGATTATTCCCCGTATCCATCTGACCGGTAGCCGGTTCACCCCACCAGTTATAGCTGGCATCAACCGAACCACCACTATCATTTTGCATCTCATAGGTATGTTCATTGCTGATATTATTGTGATGGACGTATGCAGTACCGCTGCTGTTTAATAAAATACCCGTGCTGCCGTTCCCCTCGATACTGTTATAAATGATAACCGGCTGAACAACACCGGCCAGGGAAATACCGAGGCTTGAATTTCCGGTAATGGTATTGAGGATGAATTCCGGCGTTATGCCCCCGCCTTCAAGATGTACACCGATGCTATTGTTTGTGATGCTGTTGTTGTAGAATTGCGGTACGATCGAAGAACTTCCCCAGCCCTTATTCAGGCGAATACCATACGAACTATTGTCATAAATATGATTCCCTGAAATGGCGGGTATTACCTGTACATTGTTGTGATAGGTATATAAATAGAGGCCCGTGGCTGTATCATGGATCTCATTGTTTTTATAGGTAATATACTCGGAGATGGTGCCATAATAATTATATTGATAAATCCCGGTAGTTGTATGAGAAATATCGTTCTCCGCAATCAATCCATCGATCCTGGCAGAGCTGTTGCCATAAAGATAAATTCCGTTCCCCGTCACATGATGTATTCTGTTGCCGGTGATCTCAAGCATTGATCCGGCACCGCTATGGGTATAGAGATACATGCCGTTGCCGTTGGTATCGCTGATCTCATTGCCTGTAAAGGTGCCTGTAAATGCCGTATTGGCATTAGCCACAGCTGTCTTGATACCGACCCCGCTCAACTGGTGGATCAGGCAATTAATCACCGAAATCTCCCCAACTCCTGAGCCAAGGGAGTAGTCAACTCCATTTGCTGCATATTCTATTATCGAATACTCCAGATTGATTGTACCTCCATCAAGCACACGTATCCCAGTCCAGTCATTTTTGGCCGGATTCGATGCGCTGGAGCCAAAGATAACCGGGGCCGAAGCTGTACCGGCAGCGACCAGGTTTCCTTTAACAATCAATTCACTTCGGGAAGTATCAGTACCCGCAGACTGGTCATCGGAAAGAGACTGAAACCTTATAGTGGTACCGACCGCAATATTCAGTGTAACATTCTCCGGTACCGTAACATCGCCGGTCAGTATAATGTCACCCGACCAGTTCTCATCACCGGTGAGACTGCCTGAAGTCGTTGGTAAAATTGAGTCGATGGTAAGATCATGCCCCGCGCCGGGTGTTTCAATATTTCCTGCCAGATCAATGACCCGGGAGACAATATGATAATTACCGTCAGCCGGCTCCTGCCAGGTAAGGCTCCATCTCGTGGTATTTTCTGCCACATACCAGTTCTGACCATTATCGACAGAGACCTCCACATAATCGACCCCTGAAGGGGCTGAGGCTATACCGGTAATAACAAGGGTGCCACCTTTTGACTGCATGCCGTCCACGGGTTCAATGACCCGTGAAACCGGCTCGGCTATGAGTATCTGCATACCGCCCAGCCATTCGCTATAATCAACACTGCCCTTTGTCCCGTCATCAAAAATATCGAAAATACGGCTGATATTCTTCGGATTATCCCCCGTATTCATCTGGGTTGTGGCTGCAGCACCCCACCAGTTATAACGACCATCTACTGCGGCGCCACTGTTGTTCTGCAGCTCATAGATATGTTTATTGCTGATATTGTTAAAGTGCACATATGTTGTTCCGGTGCTGTTCAGCAGGATACCCGTACTGCTATTCCCCTGTATATCGTTATGAAGAATAACCGGCTCGATTACACCGGCAAGAGACAGACCGATGGCGTTGTCGGTGATGGTATTAAAGGTTATCTCCGGTGTTATGCCGCCGCCTTCCAGATGTATACCCGTACTGCTGCGGGAGATATTGTTGTTGTAGAACCTCGGTATAATGGAAGAACTGCCCCAGCCCTTATTTACACGAATACCATAGGAGCTGTTGTCATAAATATGATTCCCCGAAACGACCGGGATCATACGTACATTATTGTGATAGGTATAAAAGTACAAACCTGTGGTTGTGTCATGGATCGTGTTGTCGCGGTAGGCGATATCCTCGGAAAGAGTTCCGTAATAGCTATATTGATAAACTCCGGTAGTTGTCTGAGAAATCTCATTGTCTGCAATTAAACCATCGATTCTGGCAGAACTGTTGCCATAGAGATGAATCCCGTACTCCCCCACATGGTGTATTTTGTTTCCGGTAATCTCAAGCTCTGATCCCGCACCTGTATGAGTGTAGAGATACATACCGTTGCCGTCGGTCTCAGAAATTTCATTGCCGGCAAAGGTGCCGGTAAATAGCGTATCAGAGTTGGCAACAGTTGTCCTGATACCAATTCCGCTCAACTTATGGATCAGGCAGTTTGTCACCGACATCTCACCCATTCCTGAACTCAGGCTGTAGTCAATGCCGTTCTCTGCATATTCTATGACCCCATAGTCCAGATTGATTGTACCTCCTCCAGACACACGTATCCCAACCCAGTCATTCCCGGCCGGGTTGGGTGAACTGGAGGTAAAAATAACCGGCGCAGCCTCTATACCACTGACTATCAGGCTGCCTTCAACAATAAGTTCAGCCCTGGATGTAGCTGAACCTGAAAATTGATCATCGGATAGTGGTTGGAAGCCAATAACTGTACCGGCAGCAATAGAAAGAACAATATTTTCAGGAACCGTAACATCGCCGGTCAGAACGATTTCACCGGACCAGTTCTCGTCACCAACAAGGGTGCCGGAGGTGGTTGGCAAGTTCGAATCAATGCTGACTGAATGACCGGCTCCCGGTGTTTCAATATTGGCTTCAATATCAGTCACTTTGGACTGGATGACATAGCTACCGTTCACAGGATTTTCCCAGCTATAACTCCACCGGGTTTTGCCGGTTGCAAGATGCCAGCTCTCACCATTATCAACAGAGACTTCTACATAATCAACTCCGGCGGGAGCTGAAGCAATCCCTGCAATGGTGAGAACTCCTCCTTTTAACTGCAGGCCGTCTACCGGATCAATGATACGCGAGAGAGGTTTGACTGCAAGAACCTGGGCAACATTTAACCACCGACGATAGTCAACTCTCCCCTTGCTGCCATCATCAAAAATATCGAATATGCGTGTGATGTTTGTCGGGTTATCGTTCCCTTCCATCTGAATTGTGGCATCATTCCCCCACCAGTTATAGCGACCATCCACTGCGCCACCGCTGTTGTTTCTAAGCTCATAGGCAGATTCATTGCTGATATTGTTATAATGTACATATGCTGTACCGGTGCTGTTCAGCAAAATGCCACCACTGCTGTTACTCTGGATATCGTTATGAAGAATAACCGGCTGGATTACACCGGCAAGAGACAGACCGATGGCGTTGCTCGTGATGGTATTAAAGATTATCTCCGGTGTTATGCCGCCGCCTTCTAGATATATAGCGGTGCCGCTATTGCTGACACTGTTGTTATAGAACCGGGGTATAATCGATGAACTCCCCCAGCCCTTATTTACACGAATACCATACAGACTGTTGTCATAGATATTATTTTCTGAGATGACCGGAACCATCCGCACATTGTTGTGATAGGTATAGAGATACAGACCCGTGTCTGTGTCATGAATTGTGTTGTTGCGATAGACAATATCCTCGGAAAGAGTGCCGTAATAGTTATATTGATAAACGCCGGTAGTTGTATGGGAAATCTCATTATCTGCTATCAAACCATCAACCCGGGCAGAGCTGTTGCCATAGAGATAAATCCCATATCCTTCCACATGGTGTATTTCGTTTCCGGTAATCTCAAATTCCGATCTACCACCTGTATGGGTGTAGAGATACATACCGTTACCGTCGGTCTCAGAAATTTCATTGCCGATAAAGGTACCGCCAAATACTGTGCCAGCATTGGCAACAGTTGTCCTGATACCAATTCCACTCAACTGATGGATCAGGCAGTTTGTCACGGACATCTCACCCGTTCCTGAGCTCAAGCTGTAGTCGATTCCATTTGCTGCGTACTCTATGACCGCATGAACGAGTGTAAGGCTGCCCCCGCCGAGAACACGCAACCCAGCCCAGTCATTTTTAACTGGACTGGCAGAACTGGAAGTAAAGGTAACCGGGTCGAAATCTGTACCATTTGCAACCAGACTGCCTTGAATAATCAGTTCACATCTGGAGGTCGCTAAACCTGAAGACCTGTCGTCAGAAAGGGACTGGAAGCGAATGGTGGAACCGGCAGCAATATTCAAGGTAATATTTTCCGGGACCGTGACATCGCCGGTCAGAACTATCTCCCCTGACCAGTTTTCATCACCGATAAGAGTGCCAGAACTGGTTGGCAGGTTCGAATCAATGCTGACTGTATGACCTGGCGTCCCCGGTGTTTCAAGATTACCATCGAGCCCTCTCACCCTTGACTTGATAATGTAGCTGCCGTTCACCGGATATTCCCAGCTATAGCTCCAGCGGGTTTTACCGCTTGCAGGATGCCAGCTCTGCCCATTATCAACAGAGATTTCTACATAGTCCACACCGGCCGGAGCTGAGGCAATCCCTCTAATGGTGAGAACGCCTCCTTTAGACTGCAGCCCGTCGACCGGATCAATGATATGCGAGACAGGTTCGACTGCAAGAACCTGAGCAAAATTTAACCATTCACTGTAATCAACACTCCCCTTACTGCCGTCATCAAAGATATCGAAGATGCGTGTAATGTTTGTCGGGTTATCACCCGCATTCATCTGAGTTGTGGCATCATTCCCCCACCAGTTATAGCGACCATCGACCGTAGCACCACTGTTGTTCTGCAGCTCATAGGCAGATTCATTGCTGATATTGTTATAATGTACATATGCGGTACCGGTGCTGTTTAGCAGAAGGCCGGTACCGCTGTTTCCCTGAATATCGTTATAAATGATAACCGGGCTGCTTACACCGGCCAGAGAGAGGCCAGTGCCGGAGTTAGAACTAATGGTGTTAAAGATTATCTCCGGAGTTATGCCACCGCCCTCAAGATGAATAGCAGTACCGTTATTGATGATATTGTTGTTATAGAATCGCGGTATAATCGATGAACTCCCCCAGCCCTTATTTACACGGATCCCATACAGACTGTTGTCATAGATATGATTTTCCGAGATGAGCGGGAGTATCTGTACATTGTTGTGATATGTATAGAAATAGAGCCCTGTATCCGTGTCATGAATTGTATTGTTGCGGTAGACAATATCCTCGGAAATTGTGCCGTAATAGTTATATTGACAGATTCCGGTAGTTGTATGGGAAATTTCATTGTCTGCTATCGATCCATCAATCCGGGCAGAGCTGTTGCCATATAGATAAATCCCGTATCCTTCCACATCGTGTATTTCGTTTCCGGTAATCTCAAGCTCTGATCTGGCGCTGGTATGGGTGTAGAGATACATGCCGCTGCCACCGGTTTCAAAGATTTCATTACCGGCAAATGTACCGCTGAATACAGTATTAGCATTGGCAACAGTTGTCTTAATGCCGATTCCACTCAACTTACGAATCAGGCAATTTACCACCGACATCTCACCCATACCGGAGCTCAAACTGTAGTCAATACCGTTTGCCGCATACTCTATGGTTGCATAAGTGAGGTTGACACCGCCCCTGCTCAACACACGTAAGCCCGCCCAGTCATTTTTGGCTGGACTTGGAGAACTGGATGTAAAAATAACTGGTGCTGCTGAAGTGCCGTGAACCTCCAACCTCCCTTCGATGATAAGCTCACTTCTGGAGCTGTCTATACCGAGAGACTGGTCATCTGAGAGTGGTTGAAAACGAATAACCGTGCCGGGGTCTATGCTAAGCGTCACATATTCTAGAACCGTGATATCGCCGGTTATGGTGATCTCGCCAGACCAGTTTTCATTGCTGCTGAGACTCCCCGAAGTTGTGGGCAGGGTGGAGTCTATGGTTACACTATGCCCAGCTCCCACCAATCCGATATCACCAGTCAAATCTATTACCCGGGATAAAAGGATATAGTCACCATCCCCAGGGGTTGCCCAACTATAACTCCATTGGGTCCGGCCGCTTGCAAGATGCCAACTCTGACCATTATCAAAAGAGACCTCTACATAATCCACACCGGCGGGAGCTGCAGCAATGCCTGTAATGGTGAGAACTCCTCCTTTTGACTGCAGCCCGTCTACCGGATCAATGATACGCGAGATAGGTTCGACCGCAAGAACCTGAGCTCCATCCAGCCATTCCCTGTAGTCAACACTCCCCTTACTACTATCATCAAAAATATCGAAGATGCGGGTAATGTTTATCGGGTTATCACCCGCATTCATCTGGGCTGTGGCGTCAGTACCCCACCAGTTATAGCGGCCATCAACCGCCGCACCTCTGTTATTCTGCAGCTCATAGGCAGAATCATTGCTGATATTGTTATAGTGCACATATGCAGTACCGGTGCTGTTAATCAGAAGACCGTTACCACCATTCCCCTGAATATCGTTATAGATGATAACCGGGCTGCTTACACCAGCCAGAGAAAGACCGGTACTGGTGTTGCCGGTTATAGTATTAAAAGTTATCTCCGGAGTTATGCTGCCGCCCTCAAGATGTATTCCGGTACCGTTATTACTTATATTGTTGTCAAAAAATTCAGGTACAATCGACGAACTCCCCCAACCCTTATTTACACGGACCCCATACAGTCTGTTGCCATAAATATGATTCCCTGAGATGAGCGGGAGCATCTGTACATTATTATGATATGTATAGAAATAGAGCCCTGTATCCGTGTCATGAATTGTGTTGTTACGGTAAACAATATCCTCGGAAATGGTGCCGTAATAGTTATATTGATAAACTCCGGTAGCTGTATGGGAAATTTCATTATCTGCTATCAGTCCATCAACACGGGCAGAGCTGTTGCCATAGAGATAAATCCCATATCCGTCCACATGATGTATTTCGTTTCCGCTAATCTCAAGCTCTGTTCTGGCACTGGTATGGGTATAGAGATACATGCCGCTGCCGTCGGTCTCAGAAATCTCGTTGCCGGTAAAGGTACCGCCAAATACCGTATCAGCGTTGGCAACAGTTGTCTTGATACCAATTCCGCTCAACTTATGGATCAGGCAGTTTGTCACCGACATCTCGCCCATTCCTGAACTGAGGCTGTAGTCAATGCCATTCGCCGCGTATTCTATCACCCCATAGTCCAGATTGACTGTACCACCCCCGGACACACGTATCCCCACCCAGTCATTTCCCGCAGGACTGGATGAACTGGAGGTAAAAATGACCAGAGCTGCAGGAATCCCGCTAACATTCAGGCTGCCCTCAACAATAAGTTCGGTCCTGGACGTAGCTGAACCTGAAAATTGATCATCGAAGAGAGCCTGGAAGCGAACAACCGTGCCGGACGCGACATTCAGAGTAATATTTTCAGGAACCGTAACATCCCCGGTCAGGATAATTTCACCAGACCAGTTTTCATCGCTGATAAGAGCGCCCGAAGTAGTGGGCAGGGCTGCATCGACAACCACCCCATGGCCTGCTCCCGGGGATTCAATATAGCCGCCGGAATCAGCTACTCTGGATTTAATGATATAACTGCCGTTCTCAGGATTCTCCCAGCTGTAGCTCCACCAGGTTTTACCGCTTGCGATATGCCAGCTCTGGCCATTATCGACAGAAACCTCAACATAATCAATTCCGGCAGGAGCAGAAGCAATCCCGCTGATGACTATTGTACCACCCTTTGACTGCGTACCGTCCGCCGGTTCAATGATATGTGATATTGGCGCAGCGGTAAGAGTCTGAAAACTGTTTAACCAATTGCGATAGTCGACATTTCCTTTACCGCCGTCATCAAAGATATCGAGGATGCGGGTAATGTTTTTCGGGTTATTCCCTGCATCCATCTGGATTGTGGCTGAATCACCCCACCAGTTATAACGACCATCGACTGCACCGCTGCTGTTGTTCTGCAGCTCATAGATAGATTCATTACTGATATTGTTATAGTGCACATATGCGGTACCACTGCTGTTCAGCAGAATGCCGGTACCCCCGTTACCCTGTATATTGTTATAGAGAACAACCGGCCGTATTACACCCGCCAGTGAAAGGCCGGTACTGGTGTTACCGGTAATAGTATTAAAGATTATTTCCGGCGTTATGGTGCCGCCTTCAAGATGTATGCCGGTACTGTTATTGGTGACGCTGTTGTTGTAGAACTGCGGTTCAATGGAGGAGCTTCCCCAGCCCTTATTTACGCGGATTCCATACAGACTGTTATCGTAGATATGATTCCCAGAAATGACCGGGACTATCTGTACATTATTGTGATAGGTATAGAAATGCAGACCCGTAGCTGTGTTATGAATCGTATTGTTCTCATACGTAATATCTTCAGATATGGTGCCGTAATAATTGTATTGATAAATTCCCGTGTCGGTATAGGAAATCTCGTTGTCTGAAATAACACCATTGATCCTGGCAGAGCTGTTTCCATAGAGATAAACACCATACCCGGACACATTGTGGATAACATTACCTCTGATCTCAAGCTCTGATCTGCCGCTGGTGCTGGTGTACAAATAGATGCCATTCCCGTCGGTCTCGGTGATTTCATTGCCGGAAATGATCCCGTTAAAGACAGTATTAACATTGGCGACTGCAGCTTTTATCCCTGTCCCGCTCAGCTGGTGGATCAAACAGTTCGTCACCGACATCTCACCCATCCCTGAACTCAGGCTGTAGTCTATGCCGTTTTCTCCATATTCTATGGTTGCGTATTTGAGGGTGAGACTGCCCCGGCTGAGCACACGGATTCCCACCCAGTCATTTTTGGCAGGAGCCGCAGAACTGGAAGTGAAGGTGATCGGCGCAGAGCTTATACCGATAGCAACCAGACTGCCTTCAATAATAAGTTCGCTCCTGGAAATATCAGCGCCGGAGGATTGATCGTCACTGCCAGCGGAAAATTCAACTGTCGTGCCGGGACTTACAGTCAGGGTCAGCCCGTATGGAACCGTTACATCTCCGATCAGCTGCACATTGCCGGACCATGCTTCGTCTTCACTGAGCATTCCGGAGAGTGTGGCCGACAGGGAAATCGATGGCCAGACCAGACACAAAAAAACAATGAAATAGAGTTTGAGATGTTTTCCACGCAGTAAACCCATCATCTTGTCTCTCCGGCAGGAGGACAGGTCTCGCATCCCCCGATGGTCTTTATCCGCTTTGATTTCGGTTCCAAGATTGCCCGCTGCTGAAGCAGGATTTTGTTATACTCTTCACTTCCTTTTTCCAGAAAAAACAGAGTATTGCGACATATACCCGGCAACCCTTCCAGCATGCTATAATCTCCATTAAGGTTAAATAACAGGATTGAATCAAGGGCTGATTGCCCCGGTTCATCTATTGCTGCCGCCAGAGTAGCAACATCGGCCGGAGATCTTACCGGCACATGTTCTGCCCCTGATAAAAGATTCAAAATCTCCTCATTTTTTTCAGGAGAAACATCTATAACCCTGAAAAAATCTCCTTCTGATATTTCCGCTGGATCGACATTATGCAGGGTGCTATGATCTGCGGCATCATCTACTGTGAGATTCCTCCCCTGCTGGGCCCAGGCAGCCAGTCCCCCCGCCAGTACTTCGGCTTTAATCCTTTTTTTATTCAGCAGTTCTGCCTGGCGCAAAAGATGGGCCTGCCCGTATCCGCGGTTGACCAGTATCACATGCATATTCTTAAGATAGGATTTTGTCTTCACAAAATGCAGGGCCATATTTATGGAACCTGGTATATGTATTTTTTTAAAATCCTCCTCCCCTCTCACGTCGACTAAAATTGTTCGAAAATCAGCTTTTTTTGCCTCTACCGCCTCTTTAACGCTGATCAACAGTGGAGAATGGCTGGCTGCCAATACTGGAAAGGCTACACCCGTAACGATGAAAAACACAAAAAAAGACGCCAGCAACCGGAGTATATTCATTGTGACTTTATCCTCGTATAACCATCCGTTTAAATACCTTCAGCCTGGCAAGTGTCTGCACATTAATGAGATATTTTATTCTAAATCGAGGCGCGCGATAAATTTAACCACAGGCATATAGTTGATATTCCGAGGATTAAATTTTGAACGCAACGAAGAGTTAGGGTAAAATAGCCATTTATGGGTAGGCACTAATTAGCCATAGCAATATGCAACCTTTCATCATCAGTGAACCATCGATGAAAAAACCCGCCATCCGGCCTGTCTCCATGGATCCGCATAACCACATAGAACTCTTCTTTTTCCATAAAAACCTTGTTAAAGGGGTCAACCAGATACCACTTTTCACCGATATAAACCTCGGCCCAGTCATGGAACTCATCTGGTGAAAGATGTTTGTTCCGACTCACAATATATCCGCTGACACCACGGGCCGGGATCCCGTTTATCCGGCATAAGGCGACAAAAAGGTGCATGAATTCAGTGCAGTCACCGGATTTTTTATGCAGCGCATATAGTGCCCCCCTATCCTTTTCGCTATATCCTGTTTTGCTAATCGTGCCGGTAATCCAGCTATAACTGTTTGTTACCGTTTGAAGATCATCTTTCCCAAGGAGTTTTCCCGCCTGCTTCCGCAATCTTGCGTTATCCAGATGAAGCTGGGGCTGGCTTGCAAGATAGTTTCCCCGATTTGCAAGAAGCGCTGAAGAAGACGCCTGCATGGTTACATCGGCCCTTATATTCACCATCTTCACCGCAAAAGGATGCAGATCTGCAAAGGAGAAGTGAAGAATCTGGTTGTTCAGATCATCGGTAGATGTAGAAAATTCTCTATCTGCATCGATACGTTCACATCGCTGACTGCGTGTATGGCTGTTTGGCCCGAGAACTGCAAAGTCAACGTTTTCAATAAGGGCCGGACTTTTATTTGTGACTGCCAGAGTATATGAGATATGGTGTACCAGCCGGCTCTCCTGCTGCTTTTCCTTCTCTGCAAAGGGGCGAAACCAGACAACAGCCAGAGCCAAAATCACAGTAAAACTGCCTCCCGCAAGTAGCCATCTCCTATTCATAATAAACTCGTAAAAACCTTGCTATTGGATGGATAAGTAGATAGCGTAGACTTCGAAAAGCTTCATATTGGAGGCGTGCATTTTTTCTATTATTTCGGCGTACATAAGGTACGTCGTAATGATAGAAAAAATGTAACAACGAACAAAATGAAGAGTTTTTACGACGCCATCATTTATGATAAAGTTTATCCATCAGCCAGGCTATAAAGCCAACCTGCACCGGACCATTCAGATATGGCTGCCCTTTAGAATCATATAAACCCAGGAGAAACTTGCTCGAAGTGATTTTAGACAGATCAACGTAAACAGGATCGAATTCAGCGCCAGATTCTATTGACGCCACAATAACGGGAGCGTTCTCAAAAGGAACAGTAAATTTATGTTTCTCAAGCTTCTCTTCACCATTCATCATCACATGTTCGGCAATAACTCTTTCCCCATCCGGCAGAGTATATATTCCACGCTCCATGACGATATAAGAAACAGCACTCGCATCTGAGACATTATCCCCCAGGGCCAAACGGTTGATTTCAAACCCTGTAGACAAAACATTTCTCAGTCTGAAAACCTCCTGAGAAGATGTTTGCTCGCCATGAACAATGACCACAACAGGATCGATATACAGTTCATCAAAAGAGACGCTCTGCCATTTCCCATCTACGAAGAGATCACCAACGGTCATTATTGGCCCAGCAGGCAAATCCTGCGGGTCAGCGGGATCAAAACCGTGTACAAATTCAAGCCCATCATGGTATCCGTCATTGTCGGAATCGATATCGAGGATATTCATAAAACCATCATTATCAATATCACCATTCCATTCAACTCCCCATCTTGCCACTTCATCTCCGTCATCCAAACCATCCCCGTCGCTATCAGCAAGGCTTGGATCAGTACCGTAGATCCGAATTTCATCCCTGTCTGTCAGCCCGTCTCCATCACTGTCTAGATCAGGGTCAACGTAGGAGAGAGCTATAAAACCTGCACTGTTGTCTGCGCCATAATTTCCGAAACGGTAAGCAGGGGATTTTGCAAAACGGGACTCAATTCCCCACCAGCTGAAATTTTGAAAAAGCAGTTGTCTCTGCTGATCTTCATCCGTTTCCTGCAAGGAAGCGACAAGAGTATGGGCACCGTACAACGGACGACTGAACTGATATCCCTGCCACTGTTGGCGGATATCAGCAAAATATCCTGTTTCGAATATGAATTCCCCGGCAAAACCTGCAGATGGTTCCCAGGCGACAAAATCGATCCGTTCTGGCACTGACGATCTGCCTGTAATGTTATCTACCTGCAATGAAAAGACAAATTCATCCTTTTCCACCCTGTACAGGGTCACTGATACCGGCTCCGGGTTGTTTGCACTGGCAGGTGTCGCAACCAGTACCGGCGGGACAATAAAATCATCGCTGAAATTAAAGGTAACACTGTCATCAGCAGGAACAGCTTCAGTAGAACTTGCGATAACAAGAGTTCCATCTGGCAACCGGTAACTGCACCGCTCCATGACAATATAGGATAATCCCTCCTCACTTTCAGCTGTTGTCCGCACCTGGAAACTTGCTGCTTCAATATTGCGGATCCTCACATAAGAACCAGTTCCCGAGGATTCTGTAATGGTTACCACTACTACGGGATCAAGGTATATGCTGTTAAACCTTACCGTCTGCCACTTCCCGGTAACATTTATCCTGCCTGACTCCATAATCGGGCTCGCCGGGAAGTTTTCCCCATCGGCCGGATCAAATCCATGCACTATCTCAAGGCCGTCACGAAAACCATCATTGTCAGAGTCTCTATCAAGCAGATTAATAAGACCATCTCCATCCGTATCTTCTTCCCAGGAATCACCCCAGTAGACCAGCTCCTCATAATCACCCATTCCGTCCAGGTCACTATCAGCCAGAGCTGGGTGAGTACCGTATTCGACTCGCTCTGTAAGATCGACAATCCCGTCACCATCACTGTCAACGGTCTCAGATAAAGTTGAGATTGCGATAAAACCAGCAAAAGCTGGTGAGTTCTTTTCATACTCAGGAAAGATCTGCCTCAATTTTGCTTCAACGCCAAAAGGATCAAATGAGCGAAAAGTCAGGCCGGCTGCCCCTGGATCTCCACGATCCTGCCTGACAGCCACAAAGGATGGTGCAAGCGCAAACTGTTCTGTGAATTGGAAATATTCCCAACCTTCATGTACCTGATCCATGTATCCAACCTCGAACACCGTTCCATCGACAAACCCCGTACCCGGCTCCCAACCAATAAAGTCGACCCTTTCGGCGCCGTGGGCACGACCTGACTCATCCTCTGACTGCAGGCGCAGCTGAAAACCATCCAGAGTAATGTTGGAAAGAGCCGGAGTAACAGTACCTGGTCCATTATCGCTGGCCACGGTAGCAACAACTACCGGCACCCACGAAAAGGATTGGGGGAAAATATGACTCATGGTGCTGCCTTCGATTGGTGACTGGAAATGGTGCGCATATAAAGTGCTGCCGTTCTCCAAAGTGTAGAGACCACTCTCCATGACAATATATGAAATATCCCCTAGGCTCTCCTCCGTAACCTGTTGACTGCTCTCCACCCTGACCTGAAAACTATCCGGCAAAACAAAACGAACTCTGGTGAAATATGCGCCCGACGAGACATCCCCTGCGATCATGGCAACGACAACAGGATCCTTATACTTGTCTGTCAGATTAATCATCTGCCACTCAAGGCTCGCTGCAACATTACCAAACTCTATTGGAATTCTGTCTCTTTCAGCCGTAATATAGTCCCCAACAACTACGACATCTTTATCCCCGTCTATTTCAGTAACCGTCAAGCTAACCGGGTAGAGGCCGGCATCCTCATATATATGGCTCGGCAGCTGTTCTGTACTGGTGGTGCCGTCGCCAAAATCCCAGAGCCAGCTGTCGAGCCCATCTTCCGACAGAGATTCATCGAAAAAATAAACCGTAAGCGGCACCTCTCCTGAGCTGATATCTGCGCTGAACTGTGCGGTGGGTTTATTGTCAACATCGGTTATGGTCAGATGATATCGAACTGTCGTGGAAAACTCTCCATCGCTCGCAGTAAATGTCAGGGGGTAATCCCCAGCCTGCCCCTCCTGAGGCGTCCAAATAAGAATAGCGGTACCGTCACAGCGGTCAATCAGCTTTGCCCCCACCGGCAGACGGCCGACACTGATCTCGGTTTTGCCATCGCACTCGGTACTGTCAAGGGTGTCCACAGCCTGAATCGCCATCGTGCTAACGCTGAGCGTCCTGAAACTTGCTATTTCCGGCTCTGAATCATCCACCAGGGAAATTATAAATGAGACCTCCTCCCCTTCCTTCTGTACAGGGTTTTCCTGGTCCTCAAAGACCGGCGGCTGAGGTGCAAGAGCGGAATCAATCAAGGTGAAGATATATGAACCGCTGCTGTTAAAATCAAAGATATTGGCGTAGTAAAACCAGTCCTTCTCGACTCTTTTCTTTGACAGCCAGCCATTTTCCCGTCTCAATATCTTTCCATCGGAGCGAACAACCTCAGAGACAATTTTTTCACCACCCTGGGGATCTGAGAACTGCAGATAGAAAAATCCAGCTGTAGGTGCTACTTCCACTAAATACTGAGCGACTCCACCAATATCACTTATGCGGGTCACCCGGGCTTCACTCGATAGATCAGCTACTTCACTGATACCCGCATCAGATTCATACACTTTGAGCATGTCCATGTCGCGGCCCAGGAAGTCGCGAAAAGTATCCCGGCCCGGAGCATCAACCAATACATCCTGCACCAGAAAATGAGTTTCCACATCTTCGATAAGAGACGTCAGCTCGCCTCCAAGTTCGTTGCTGTGGGAATATTCTGCTTTGAATTCGACAAATCGACCCGAGAGGGAACAGCTCATCAGCCACCTGCCTATCGTCGATGTCTCTGGCGCTATATCACCAAACTGGATAAGAAGGGTGTCCGGTGCGGCAATGCCGTTCACCTCACTGCCCTCGATCAGAAAATCGACAGCCAAACCCTGCTCATTATCGATAATTTTCGGTTGGGCCGAATCAATTTTCACATCTGCGGCCGTGCCGTGGCCATTATTTGAAATACGGACTCCCAGCGAAAAAGGGATGGATGGTTCCTCTTCAAGGGTAAAGGGATCATCACCATAAACTTCATCCGGCAGAAAGTAATCGAGACTGAGCAGAGGCAGTGGACGGACCTTGATAAAATCTGGAGTAACCTGGGTCACATGTTCCTCACCACCAAGTAGATAGGACAACCTTGCTCCAACAAAATAGACGGCGCCCACAGGACTGTCTTCGACCGAAGCCGGCGCTGGAATTATCAGCCAGTGAATATCCCCTATCGCGACCGGTGCTATAGTGCCGCTTCCTGTGACATCATCAATTCCTTCCATGGATGAGATACGGATAAAAAACAGTGCATCAGGGTCATCGGGATTTGAACTTGCCCGCACTGCCTCGCCCTTATCATCGGAGAAGATCACTTCAACATTTATGCTTTCGAGTGAAATATTTGTCAGGCCGTTACTAATTTGCATGCGGGCATCGAAGGCCTGGCGCTCGAAGGTCATCTCCTGCCGGATTTCGATCTTAACACTTGCACAGACAGATTCTTCTGCGGTGAGGTATGTGGGGAAAAACAGAACCAGGACACAATTAAAAGAGGCAAAAAGGTAAGTCAGGCGGTAAAAACGAGCAACATTTATGCGGATATCACCGCTGCGTGGCATAAACTCCCCCTCAACCTTTTGACATTAAAGAAGCGCCTGATTGGTCGAAAAAACCATGCTGCGTCGATCGGCGAGCACAGAAAGCAGTTCAACACAGCCTTACAGTTGTATCAATTTCACCCTAATTCTAGAAAGTTATCAAACAGGAAAAGGTATGTCAAATAAAAAAATAAAAAGATTTGGGGTCAGGTCTTGGATTATCAGTTTTTCTAATAAATGGGTTGTGTGCACCAGGCAATATTAAAAACTGATAATCCAAGACCTGACCCCAAATTAAATCAATAGGAACAAAACGTTACACAGAAAAAGATATATTTGAAATCTTGGACAAGACTTCTATGGAGGACAATATCATGAAAACATTTATCGACGAATATATCGAGCAAGGCATGAAAAAGTGGAAAAAGGAAGGAATGCAGATATAGAGACCATTGAAGAATGGTCACTGAGGCTGTTATCTGCAAACAAAAGATAGCCACAGCCACTTTGAAATTAAATGGAGTCTGACCCCATTTTCCTCCTTTATTTTCTTTTTTCTATTTAATGAGTATACTAAGGGAAAAGTATTTAAAAAATGATGGATAATCTAATGAAAGATAATACAAGTGTGTTTGATCAGGCTCTTGCAATGTCTCCTCTTGAAAAAGCCGTCCTCATCGAAAAACTTTTCCAAAGTTTTGACCAGGAAAATCAAAAAATAATAGACCAGGCTTGGACCACTGAAGCAGAATCTCGTATTGAAGCCTACGAGGCTGGAAAGATTTCCGCTCGTTCCTTCGAAGCAGTACTCTATGATCTGAATAAAAAATGATCGTCAAATTTCTTTCAGTTGCTGAACAGGAGTTTATTGAGGCGGTCAATTATTACAACGATCAGTGTCAGGGGCTGGGATACGAATTTGCAGCAGAAATAAGCCGCACTATGGAAAGGATTGTTAGTTTTCCACAGGCATGGCCAAAGATTTCCCCAAGAGCCAGGCGTTGCCTCACGAATAAATTCCCACTTGGTGTCCTCTATCAGATCCGGGATGATACAATTCTTGTTATCGCTATTATGCACACGAAACGAGATCCCATCCATTGGAAAAACAGGCTGAATCAATAATCTACCTCTCTAGGTTCGGAAAATACCAATTTCCCTAACTTCCACTTGGAAGATATAGAGACCATTGAAAAATGGTCACTGCGGCTGTTATCTGCAAACAAGCTGGACGAGGTTTTTCATTAATCAAGGAATTAAATGGAGTCTGACCCCATTTTCCCAACATAAACAGAGCCTCTATACCCCCTTGAGGGATGCCAAAAAGGAAATTCAAAAGGAGTGATCATTCCTGCCTCATTTCTTGCGGAAACAGGGCTGCAGGATGAAATAGAGATGTCTCTTTACAACCACTCAATAGTAATTGCACCCGTAAAAGAGAATCCACGTCAAGGCTGGTTCGATGGCTACCATGCAGCTGACGATGAAGATGGCTGGGATGGTTTTGTTGCACTGCCAGGTGAAGCGGTGTGAAATCTACTGGGTAGATGGCCAGAATCCTTTTAGATCAAATTCGCAGCATTGATAAAATCAGGCTTGGAAAGAGGATGGGCTCAATCCCAAAACACATCTGGCATCCTGTTCTGTTGGATATGTTGGCCTGAAAATCAGAAAAAGGGACAAATCTTTTCCTCGATGTTCACTTGACTATCCAGATATTTTTCGCTATATTTAACCATTAAACAGGTCAACCTGAATTGAGGTCAAAATATGAACACCATGTCTGTTTCTGAAGCGAAAATGAAACTCAGTGCTCTGGTCGAATCAGTAAACGCAACAGATCAAGAAGTTACTATCACCAAAAATGGCAGACCTGTAGCAGTATTGATCAGCCCTGATGAATTTGAAGGTTGGCGGGAAACTCTAGCGATCCAATCCAATGATGATCTGATGAAAGAAATTAAAAAAAGTTTGGCTTCACTCAAAAAAAAGAATGTATCACTTTACACCTTAGAAGAACTTTTCGAGTAATTTTGAATGACTGTGCAAAAACAATATACATTCAGGATACCCGATGATATCGTAACATTGCTGCGCAAGCTGCACCCGACCCTCAAAGCAAACTTGAGAAAGGCTTTACAATTAATTGGGCAAAATCCATACTCTGGTAAATCGCTGAAGGAAGAGTTAGCAGATTTAAGGAGTTATCGAGTCAAAAAATATCTTATAATTTATCGTATCCTTGAGCAGGATACAATCTTAGAGCTGGTTGCTATCGGACCAAGAAAAAACATCTATGAAGAGACGCTGAATGTGATCAACAAAGAGACACCCGAGGAAATAGGGGACAGACCCCAATTTCCCTAACTTCCACTTGGATAATATTGACTAAGCCACTTTAGAGAAATCGGGGTCTGTCCCCGATTTCCCGAAACAAATACGCCATTGGTCATTAATCCTGATGCTGTGCTGATCTTTTCTGCTACCTTTTAATAGTTCAAGCCTCTGAAAAGATTTTCCGTATCTTTACATTTACTAAGCCGTCATTCCGGCATGTTTTTAGCCGGAATCCAGTGACGTTGCCCTTGCATTGCTTTCAAAACCCACCCAAATGTCACTGCCTCTTGCCATTCAAACGAAACAACTTTATACTGTTACCATGAGTGAGATAACCAACCCACACGACAGTTTTTTTCGGGGAATGTTCAGCAGGAAAGAAATTGCCACCAATTTCCTTTCAACGTACCTGCCGGAACAGATAAAACAACAGCTGGATTTGGACACGTTGACCATGTCCAAAGACTCTTTTGTCGACAAAGAACTGCGCCATCATTTTTCGGACCTCCTCTACACTGTCAAGCATCGCAAAAAAGACTTGCACCTCTATCTGCTATTTGAGCATAAAAGCTCACCGGATAAATGGATAGCACTACAGCTACTGCGCTACATGTGGTTGTGCTAACCTAAAAATGATCAATAAAAGGATACTGTGCTAACCGAAAACTGACCACCCGAAGCATCCTCTGTTATGATGTTTTTCAAAAACACATAAAGGAGGGAAGGAATTGCTTACAGT
>Ga0307988_1000825_pt1 | contig 19641 bp, 17 predicted proteins | sample EllFjometagen183_FD_203166 | JGI IMG/M metagenome (GOLD analysis project Ga0307988, IMG submission 203166) | Marine microbial communities from Ellis Fjord, Antarctic Ocean - #183 | ecosystem: Environmental > Aquatic > Marine > Unclassified | place: Southern Ocean | collected 2014-10-08 | reverse complement strand
TGCCAATAAATACGTCGGGCAGGCTAAAATGGGCAGGCTAAGTTTAGCAACCTGCAAGAATGCTCTGCATCCTGCTTCACAGGTAGCGGTTCAAGAGCTGGGAGGTGACACGGGGATTTTCAGTCCCATTGTTGGCTTCTGTAAGTGTCTGTGTATAAAGATGTTGTGGGGGTAAGCGACTTAGCGTGTGCACTATATGTGCAGTTTAATATGTCCCTGTGTGAGGATATGTATCGATCCCTGGATACAATTCCAGTGTCTGATCTGGCGAAAGTAAGCTATGCCAGTTACCTGTGAGGTGGGCTGTTCCCACCAGTACAATGAAGATAACAACTATAGTTGCACCCATCACCCGGGTAGAGATTCGTCGCTTGGTTGGGAAGTTGACCACTTCCAATGTGCCTTTTACAGGGCAGGCATCCACACACTGGTAACAACTCGTACATTCATCGGATCGGACGGTCTTGACCTTGTCAACCTGGATACGAGCGGGGCAAACTTTCACACATTTGGAGCAATCGATACAGGAATCCAAATTCCTCTGGATCTTGTTAGGTGAAAACAAACCGATGAATCCTAAGAGAGCGCCATATGGACATAGGTATCGACACCAAAAATAGGGGATGACGGAGGAGACCAAAATGAGGCCGAGGATCACGTAAAGAGCAAAAGGGGTGATTTGGGCGAAGAATCGATACATCTTGATATCGGCTACGGCATGATAAGGGCTATTCAGATAGCTTTGGAGTTCTAGAACACCCATTGGAATGACTGCAACAAGGAAGAATCCTAGCAGTAGATATTTAAGACTCCGTAAAGGATAGTCTAACCAGCGAGGCAAGGATAAGACCCGTTTGAAAAGCTTGCGATGAACACTCTCCAGGGATTCTGACAGGAATCCGAAGGGACATACCCAACTACAGAATGATTTCCCTCCTACCCAGCTCATCAGCAGAAAGGCCAAGAAGATGAATAGACCTGCTGGATGGATAGGGTGAACCTCACCGGTTTGGAGAAGCAAGGACAAGCTCATTAATGATGCAATCGGCAGGAAACCAGATGCACCAGGCGGGCGATAGGGGGCTTCTCCCACTCCACCACTATCCAGCCACGCCGTGTACTGCATGAATTGTATTCCGATGAAAAGGATTAAAACCAGGAAGGCAATCTGTACGATTGACCTGAATGTCTGAGATGATGGTACTGCATTCCTCTTGATCATGTTTGAAATATAAACAGAATATTTTAATCGGATAAGAAAGACTGAATATACTGAAAATGATTAGGTGGGCTGGGAATTGTGAGAGGTAGCTGGAGTGCCACTTTATGCCTCTTTCTCTCAGCAAGATTGGGTAGGTTTTCAGCCAAAAATGAATCCAGTTCAGTTATTAAACTAGAACGAACTGTCAAAACGAGATGACCGGTGAAGTGTTTATCTATTTTAACCAAAGCAGGGAAGAATCCCTTTCTCTGAAATTCGAGATGTCCAGTTTCATCAATGATAATCCAATCATCAGACAATGCTTTTAGCAATGCATCAACACCCCACTCCACTGCGTGAGGATAAAAGTAGAATTTGCCAACATGTGTTTTTGTTGCAAAACTATCCATCGTATTTAAATCCATAACAGAGTCGTCTACGATTCGCCGGAGTTGATGGTGCCAGTGTCCTGAATCTTTGGTCACTTTCTCAGAAATAAGCCCACCCACCTGGTAGCCGGAATCTTGAAGTGTCCTAAGAAGATCAACAACCCAGGGGGTTTTTCCAGTTCCTGGATCTCCACTGATAACTAGCAGTTGAGGTCCAGGGTTGCTGAGTATTTCATTGAGGATGTTATGAGGTGTGGTGGAATCTAGACCCTCAGGTTCTAGGCTATAGCTCTCAGCCATATTGATCATGTCCTGAATCACAGCTACCGCGAAAGGGATGAATTGTCCCAATTGTAACCGATTTTTGTTCGGTTCACGAAGCTTATGAACTCGCGCTTTGAGGATACTTCGAATTCTTGGGAGCGTTTCTTTAGAGATGCTAAAGAGGAGGTCAAAATGTGAAATACCCAGTCTTTGGAAAAGCTGACGAGCCTTATTGCTATCCAGATTTGTCGAAAGGGTTTGAAAGAGCAAGAAAACATCAATTCCTCTTAAGGCCATGAGAATCATCGCGTCAAATTGGAGGGTGCTATAGGCAACGCACAGAAATTCGCCATCTTGATCACCAGTAAAAATTGGAACCAGTATGACCAAAAATGATACAATCAGCCAGAACCGGTAATTCTTCAGAGGTCGCAAAGTGGCTGGATCGAACCATAATGCCAGCAGGAGGATTCCAGCGCTAATCACAAAGGGAGCATTCTTAAGAAATAAAACGCCGATTAATATCAGGCAAACCAACCCCAGCCTGCGTGACCAGATGAGCTGCGTCATACCGATTCAACATCCATTTTGAGGCGTTGAATAATTTTCCAACTGAAGATCATAGCGATGAAGGCAAACAGGAAATGAGTCACTAAATACAGCCCCAACATCCACCAACCCGCTTCGTAGCCAATACGTTCTGAAAAGCCCTCGACCAGTTCCAGAATAACAGGTACAAAACTACTCCCAAAGAGAATTGATTTGGTCATGATAGTTTGGAATATTGGGTAGATCGCCACGATAATGGCGCTGGTGAAGAAAGCAATTTTTCCGGTTCCCTGGATTGTGAGCACCAGTTCTAGCAAAAAGCCCTCTAGAACAATGGCTATGAAAGGTCCCAGTTTTATGGTGCTGAAGCTCAGTATCTTGATTGAAGCTGCGATCAGGGCCATCAAAAGCGTGGTTCCGCGGACAGGATTATAGACTCTGGCGATGAGAATGATGCTCATTCCGATAGAGGCCAGTATGGCACCTGAGAGGGGTATATGGAACAGATGCAGGGTTGTACCTATGGTTGCTTCGCAAATACCCCAGAGCGTACCAAAAATGGCGATATACACCAGGGCTCTGCGATCTATCATGAGGCTTCCTCGTCCTTTGTGAATGTATCAGCTCGCTTGATGTAATTGTTTAGCGATGTGCGAGGGATTCCTAGCATACGAGCGGCGTTGGTCCGATTTTGCTCTGTTAGGTTCAGGACCTGCTCTACCAGCTGGTCCTGAACTTCGTGAAGAAGATTATGATCCGGTTGTGGGTCCAATCTGATGAGGAAGGTCGGCTCTCCAACCTCATTCAATAAGTCTGCCTGGGGATCATTGTTTCGAATATTGCTCAACTTAAGTTTATCGCCTTTTGCCAGCAGAACCCCCCGCTCTATGTAATTGCGCAACTCGCGAACATTTCCCAGCCAAACAGAGCTGATTAAAAAGCTTTCGGCTTCTTTATCCATGAAATTCACAGATTTCTTAAAACTCTCATTAAACTTATCGATAAAGTTTTTTGCAAGAGGTAGAATATCCATTCGACGTTCTCGCAAAGCAGGGATTCTGATATTGGCGACATTGAGACGGTAAAATAAATCTGATCGAAATTTGCGTTCCCTGATCATTTGCGGGAGATTGGCATTACTGCAAGCGATGAAACGAACATCATTTTTAATTGGCTGTATACCACCGATGCGATAGAATTCTCCACTTTCAAGGACGTGCAACAGTTTTGTCTGAAGATCAATACTTAATTCACTGATCTCATCCAATACCAGTGTGCTTTTATGGGCTTGCTCTATAAGTCCCTGTTTTCCACCCTTGCGAGCGCCTGTAAATGAACCGCTTTCATATCCAAACAATTCGCTTTCGATCAATTCAGCAGGGATTGCAGCGCAGTTTAGTGTGACCAGGTTCCGATCGAAACGGGAACTGTTAAAATGAATATAGCGTGACAATAGATTTTTCCCGGTGCCGGTTTCACCCGTGATGAGTACCGTAGCATCTGTGCGGGCAAATTCTTTGCTTAAATCAAGGACTTCGCGCATCTCGGTGGAAACAGAAATAACTTCTACTTCTGAGGTTTTTTCCAGACACTGTATACGCAAATCCTCAACTTCCTTGCGTAAGCGCTGATGGTCAAGTCCTCTTTGGACTGCGTAGCGAGTAATTTCGGTTGAATCATCCTTCTCGACAAAATCGAAAGCACCCAACTTCATGGCTTCTACTGCCAGATGGATTGTTGCGTAGGCAGTCAGCATAATGACAACTATTTGAGGGTAAATTTGCTTAATTTCTTTTAGAACAGTTATTCCATCTGTATCACCGAGAGAATAATCAAGCAGTAGCAAATCTATGTCATGCTTATGGAGAATGGTCCTGGCCACCTCAAAACTGGTGGCAGTGTGTACAATATTTTCATCACTCTCCAGGAGCCGTTTCATGGATTTACAGATGAGTTTTTCGTCATCTAGAATTAGTGTGTTAAAATGCATCTATCATGACCCTCGTTGATTATCGAAATAAATATTAATGGTGGTACCCAGGTCTAGTTCACTGAGTACCTCAATTTTTGCCCTATGATCTTCAAGGATCCGCCTGCAGATGGCAAGTCCCAAACCAGTACCGCCCTTGGATTTTGTAAAAAATGGATCGAAGATACGATCTAGATCATCCCTGGCGATACCACAGCCATTATCCACCACTGAGACCATCTGGCGATCATTTCTGAATTCTGTTTTCAGAATCAGTTCACCCTCATGACCCATCGCTTGCATGGCATTCAATATGAGATTAACAAAAACCTGAACCAGCTTGTGTTCATCACCTTCAATGGTATGGGAGCTTTCCTCCAGCTCTAAACCAATACGAATTCTGGATTTTTTCAGTTGTTTCTCTACAAGATCCAAGGATTTCCGGATAATTGCATTGACTGCTAAGGGTTTGTTTGTAGTTACATGGGGTCGCGAGTAATCCAGGATTGCCGTGACGATATGATGAATTCGGTCAATGCTATCACGTAATTCCGGATAAATGAGCTCAAATTCTTCTGGCGTACACTGCTTTTCCTTGAGGTAATCGATGTTAGTAGTCAGGGCATACATGGGATTGCGAATCTCATGAGCTATTCCAGAAGATAATTTCCCCAATGCGAACATCTTCTCGGCTTGGATAGAATACTTCTCTATTTGTTTTCTTTCACTGATATCGTGGAGATAGACAAAGGAAAGATCACCATCTTCTCCCTGAGAAACGCCGGAACCGATAAACACCTCAACTGAAATTTCAAGCTTATCCTTGGTTTTAAGAATACACTCAAATTGCTGCTCCATCGTCTCTGGCAGATTTTTCCGCATATTTTGCTTGGAGTTTACCTTATCGATCAGCGAAAAAAGATTCCTTCCTTTTAATTCACCATCAGTATAGCCGGCATAGCGCTTAAAATTTTGATTGTAGTTAAAGATGCAATCTTCTGCATCAATAATGAGTATAAGCTCTGGTGAATTTTCAATCAGGGATCGACTCATTAATTCTGAGGTTCTCAGATGTTCCGTATCATCATGTATGCGTTTCGACATGCTCTTGAATGCCTGGGACAGGCTCCCGATCTCATCTTGACTTTGGATGTCGAAATCAACCATGTATTGCCCATCCTCCATTTCATGGGTTTTCCCTTCCAGAATACGCAAGGGCTCAATAATAGAGCGTTGGAGCAGGAAATAGGTGAGCAGGCTGAGAATAATGATTACCACGACCATAAGAATAAGGAGGAAGACTACATTGGAACGGCGGGCCTGAATGTGGTCGTCTATAGACAGAATAACACTGATACCCCCTCGCAAATCACCGATCTTATAGCCGTGTTTTTCATGACAGCTCAAACAGGAACTCTTTGTATATAAGGGCGCAAAATAACGATAGTATTGTTTTCCGTCTCGCTCTTCAAATCGGGAATATTCTAAATTTTCCGTCTCCTCTGTAGCATCCAGAAATTTTAACGCTTCCTCTTCAAATGCATCCGGTCTGTTTTTAGGATTGATAAATCGAGTACTGGCCATATGAAATGAGAATTGTCCACCAGCCGCCTCACTAATAGCACTTAATTCCCGTGTAACCAGAGCTGGATTTTTCAAAAGTAGTGTATCGCCTGAATCGGTAAATAAGAGGGGATGATCTAAATAGGGATTGGCTTCCATTCCAGGTTTCTTAACAACCAGCACGCCATCATGTTCTGCAACCCACTTACGGGTGATGATAACATTTTTGAATATGGAGCGTGCCGTTGCCAGCAGACTGTCCTCACTTTGCCGATCAACTCGCATCAACAATCCCAAAAATAGCACTGATAGAATAATGGAAGCAGTACCAACAACAATGATACTGACTTTTAAACTTAATCGCATACTTCCCTCGACTTACCGCTTTTGCTCATGTCAACCTTTACCAACTTGTGAATCAATAATCATTGCTGAAACACGGCGAATGTTAATAATCAATCGCCGACTAAATATAGTCAATACGACTAGATGTAGTCAATAAACTAATTGCAAATTATTAAAAAATGCTAAAGGTAAAATAGTAACATCAATAAATACAATGTGATATGGTGTTGACTCTGATGATGGCACGTCCTTTGAATAATGAAGGGGAAAACTATGGAAAAATTCATAAAAAAAGGAGAAGCAAAAGTGAGAAAATTGATTGTTAGTCTGCTCGTCGGGATTTTGGTCATGTGCCTACCAGCCATGGCGACAGAATTCAAAATTGGGGGAGTCTATACTGCCTGGGCTCAGTCACAACAAGCCTTTACGTTGAAGGAAGATGCCTATGATCACAATTATGTGGTTCAGATGCTACGCTTCAATGTTCAGGGAATCGCCAATGATAATCTGAAATTTGTCACCCGCTTTGATATGGCTCAGGGCTGGTGGGGTGTAGATAATGCGCTGAAAAGTAAAATTCGCACCGGTACCGATGGTGGATCAGCCCTCTTCGATTTTAAAGACACAAATTTTCTGCTTCACGTCGATCAAGCCTATGTGGATATGACACTTCCTAACACGCCTGTCAACCTCAAAATCGGTCGTCAATGGTATGGCTTGGGTAATAAGTTGATGGTTGATAACAACTACGAAGGTGTCCAGCTTGGCTACAAAGGACTCAGCCTGGGTTGGGCCAAAGTGAGTGAAGGTGGTGATGGCACGACTGACAATGTTGTTTACGATGCTGTTGTTACCGATTCGGTTATAGCAGATAATCGTGATGCTGATCTCTTCATGGCAAATTACAAGGGTAAAGCTGGCAAACTCTCTTATGATGCTTTCGGTTTTTACTATCAAGACAAAAGTATTGAAGATGGTGATGCTTACATCCTGGATCATCTGCAATTTTTCAGAAACAAAGATGCTGCCACTGTAACACAGCTCATGGCCGCAGGTGTAGCAGCAAACTACAAAGCTGGTAAGATTTCTGTTAAAGGTGAATTCGATTTCCTCACGGGAAAAGATGAGATCAATGATCTCGACCTGAGCGGTTATAATGTTTATGCCAATCTGAATTATACCCAGAATGATAAGCTCAGTCTTGGTGCTGTTCTTGGTATGGGCTCTGGTGACGATGCAAATGAAGCAGGTTTCACAAACGTGAACAAGTTGCGCACCTCTGGATTTTTCTACATCACCGAGATCTGGGAAGATTCCATCATGCCCGATGAAGAAGGAATCACCCCTCAGGGGCTTGGGGCACCAAATGTAAAGGCATACCGTGAGTTGGAGAATACCACAATTGCACAGGTAAATGCTACTTATAAGCTGATGAAGGGTACTTCACTGTTTCTATCAGGTAGTTACATCATGGCCTCAAATGATATTATGGCAAATGATGGTACACTGGCCAGTGACTTAGGTACTGAAATTGATTTTCGCATTAAACATAATGTTTATGATAATGCCTTCTTTATGCTCAGGGGTGGATACTTCATGCCCGGCGATGCTGCAGGTTATCTCATCAATGGACATAATGTGGATATGGTTCCAGCCTATGAGTTAAAAGGTATGGTAGTCTATAAGTTCTAGTTTGAATAGCCCCTGATGTGATCAATTCATATCAGGGGTATTTTTTTGGAGATAAAGACATGAAAATTAATTTGAAATTAGGTGTCCTGGCTTTGATTGTCATAGCCTTTTCCGTTATTCTATTTTCTTGCGCACCACCCATTACAGCTGAAAAAGTGAGTGTGCCCGCGGCTGTTCATCCTGGCTTAACAGATGATATGAATTGTGTTGATTGTCATATGGATATTACCCCTACGATAGTCAATGAATGGAAAAGCAGTGGCCATGGAAAACTGAATTATGGTTGCTATATGTGTCATGGAGATGGCGTTGTCAAATTTACTCCCAAACCATCAAATGATGGCTGCGTTTCCTGTCATTCCGGAAATGCAGCACATATTGAAAAATATAACCACATGAGCTGCTTTGACTGCCATAACGGTCACAGCCTTATTGTAGGTTAGGAGAAAGATTATGAAACAAGTAAATCGTCGTGAGTTTTTAAAGACATCTGCAGCAGCAACCGCCGCAGCTGGAATTGGCGTGAGTTTATTCCCAGGTATGGCACTGGCAGATACTGGTTCTGATGGTATGACATGGCATAAATCCGTGTGTCGTTATTGCGGTGTGGGTTGTGGCATAATGATTGGTGAAAAAGATGGCAAAGTTAAAGCTGTCAAAGGTGATGCTGAAAATACGATTAACAAAGGTCACTTGTGTGTAAAAGCTTACTATTTACCCAAAGCTATTCACTCTAAAACCCGTCTATTGAATCCACTCGTTCGCAAAAACGGGGAGCTCGTACCAGCGAGTTGGGACGAAGCATTAGGCGTTGTGGCGAATAATTTTAATAGTATTCGTAAAGCCCATGGTGGCGATGCATTGGCCTTCTATGGTTCAGGACAGGCTGAAACTGAAGAAACCTATATGGCCAACAAGCTTTTTAGAGGCTGTATCGGAACAAACAACGTGGAAGGCAACCCACGGCTTTGCATGGCCAGTGCTGTCGGTGGTTATTTAACCAGTCATGGTGCCGATGAACCAGCCGGTACCTATGCAGATATTGAAAAAACCAATCTGTTCATGCTGGTAGGATCCAACACAGCTGAAGCGCATCCAATTGTCTTTGAACGCATCATGCGTCATAAGAATAATAATCCAGATGTGAAGATCGTCATTATTGATCCACGCAAAACACCTACTGATCAGGTTGCAGATCTGCATCTATTCCCAAAACCAGGTTATGATTTACCCGTCTTTAATGCCATTTCTCAAGTTCTGATTGCAGAAGGTTATGCCGATGAAAAATTCATCAAAGCCCATACCTTCATGAAGAACAACAAAGGCGAAAAAGTATCTTTCTCTGAATACAAAAAATTCCTTGAGGACTATACGCCTGAGAAAGCTGCCGTTATTAGTGGTGTGCCTGCCGTTGATATCATCAAAGCAGCTCGCATTTTTGGAAGAGCAAAAACTGCCATGACAATGTGGACCATGGGATTGAATCAACGCCAACGGGGTGTCTGGTCAAATAACCTGGTACATAACTGGCATTTGATTACCGGTAAGATTGGTGTGCCTGGCAGTGATGCATTCTCACTGACTGGTCAACCAAATGCCTGTGGTGGCGTGCGCGAAGGTGGCGGTCTGTGTCACATTTTGCCTGGTCATCGTCTGGTTGTCAAAGAAGCACATCGCAAAGAGGTTGCTGATGTCTGGGGTGTCCCTGTAAATCGCATTCCCCCCAAACCTGGTAAGCATACCATGGCCATGTTTCAGGGTCTGAATGATGCCGATATTCGGGGTATCTATATCATGTGTACAAATCCAGCACAATCTCTTCCTAACGCTTCGAAATACTGGAAGGGACTGAAGGAACAATTTGTGGTCGTTGCTGAATCATTCTACCCAACGATGACGACGAAGTATGCAGATGTCGTTCTGCCTGCAGCCTTCTGGTCTGAAAAAGAAGGTGTCTATGGCTGTACCGAACGTCGTTCACAGCATATGGCCAAGGCCATCGAACCTGCCGGTGAAGCTGTTTGGGATGCCTTTATTTTACGTGATATTGGTAAAAGAATGGGCTTTATAAAAGAGTTTGCCAAGTACACGACGCCAGAGATCATCTGGGATGAATATCGCAGTTTGACCAAGGGTAAAGACATGGACCTTACGGGTGCTCCTTACGATCGCTTGAAAAAAGTGCGTGGCTTGACCTGGCCGGTTCCATCTGTTGATCATCCAGGAACCTACAAACGCTATACGGATGGTGATCCTATTTATGATGCCCTTCCAGCTAGCAAGAAGGCAGGTCGTCGCATGTACTTCTATGGCCCAAAAGCCAAGGAAGGTAAAGCCACAATCTGGCTACGACCCCATGCTGCTCCAGCAGAGCCATGTGATGCTGAATATCCCTATGCTTTAACGACAGGACGTATCCTTGAACATTGGCATACGCTGACGATGACTGGAACTTCGCCGGAATTGAACCGTGCGGTTCCCAAAGCTTATGCTGAGATACATCCTGAGGATGCCAAAAGACTGGGTATTCAAAACAGGAAAGATCTGATTCTTACTACACGACGTGGTGAGTTGAGGATTGAAGCCCGTGTCATTGACCGTCCAAAACCAGGGACTATTTTTGTCCCCTGGCATTGGGAAGAATGGCCAATTAATGTGCTTTGCAACGATGCTTATGACCCCGGTTCAAAGGAACCTGAGTATAAGGTAGCTGCAGCACAGGTTCGCAAGGCCTGACAATCATCTTCCAAAGTACCAAGATAACAATGAGTAAGTGGGGAACGATCCAGTTCCCCACTTCTTGTGGTAATTAGTATGAGCACATCTGCACCTCAAATGCTCTCGCGCGGAGACTTTCTGCGTAGCTTTTTTCAAAGCCCAGGGAGTAGTGAATCGAAGTTGCGACCCATGTCTCCTCAGGTCTTATTGCCTCCAGGGAGTAGAGCGTGGACGCATTTCCTGGCAAATTGTGATCAATGCTATGCCTGTGTTTCAAAATGTCCCCACGAAGCATTGCGCGTTGTTCGGGACAGCAATTCCAAACTTGAAGGTTATCCAGCTATTTATCCGACACTCATAAGTTGTGAAGGTTGCTGGGAGCAGGAATGTATCAAAGCCTGCCCAACAAATGCTTTAAGTTCAGAACCAAGCCTGACGCCATCCCAGGAACTTTTTATCGATGAAGATCTATGTCTTGCCTTTAATGGACAATTCTGCACGACATGTGTAGGACGCTGCCCGCTTCAGGGTACGGCTCTGTTTCTCGATAAGGAAGGCAAACCAAAGCTAGATATGACTCACTGTACGGCTTGTGGCATTTGTATCAATGTATGCCCGGCACCTCAACAAGCCATCCAGATAAAAGAACAGGAGATAGTATGCCCATAGCCGGCCTCGTCATAATGACACAACCTGATAAAGCTGATGAGGTCCTTGATGAACTTAAGCAGGTGAGTGGAATCACCACTTATGGTATTCACAAGGACAATAACATCATCGCGGTATTGGATACCACGAGCATCGAAGCACTTAAATCAACCAGTTTGCACATTCTGAATGATATCCCCAATGTTATGGGTGTTTACCCCTCATCAGTGAATTATGAAGATTTGGGAGACCTTGACGACTAAAGACGTCGAAATCTATTTATCATGTTGCTTAAGCTACTTCAGAATTTGGCAGATATCAGACATCCATTGCGACCACCAGGAGCAGTGTCTGAACAAGAATTCAATGAGAAGTGTATTCGCTGTCGCAAATGTGAAGCAGTTTGTCCCTACGATGCCATACAGATGACTGATTTTAGTTGGTCATCCAAAACGGGCACCCCAATTATTACTCCTCGAGAAATTCCATGCTATCTATGTGATGATCTGCCCTGCATTGAGGTCTGTCCGACAGAAGCCCTTGCTCCAGTCAAAGATCGCGCTGAAATCGCCATGGGTATCGCCAGGATTGATGAGAGTCTCTGTTTTGCATACAATGGTATTCTATGTAGAGCATGCTATGAACGCTGTCCTGTCTATGGTGAAGCTATTACTCTGAAAGAAGAATTATATCCCGTCGTTCATGAGGATAAATGCGTAGGCTGCGGTATTTGCGAGGCCGTTTGCCCTGTGACACCGGTGGCTATTATCGTTGAAAGTGCCCATCAGGTGAACTCATGAAAAACTGGTTCTTAACCCGATCGAAAGCTTTTCGCAGGACATCTCAAATATTGAGCCTTCTGTTCCTTATGGCAATGCCCTTCCTTAATCAACAAGGTTTCGACTGGTTTGTGGGAACGCTTTATAGTATTGATATCCTGGGGTGGACCATTGCCGATCCAGCCATGATTTTACAGCTGATTCTCCTCGGCCAACCCTTGCTTTGGACGCTAGTCCTGGCTGTATCAGTTCCCATCATATTGGCTCTGATTTTTGGCAGGATGTTTTGCAGCTGGATGTGTCCCTATAACTTTTTGGCTGAACTCTTGTACAAACTGCGACGATTTGTATTCCCCCGGAAATTTAATCGCAATAAGAATCCTGCGAGAAACCCCCACTGGGTGATTCTAGGCAGCATTTTTTTGCTCATAGTAGTCACCGGTGTACCACTCATTGTTTTTCTCTCTATGCCGGGGCTGATGACAGCCGAGATGACAGATCTGGTTTTTGGAGGAAGTCTTGGACTTGAGCTCATCCTGGTCGCAAGTGTCTTGTTCCTGGATACGTTTCTCTATAAACGTGTCTGGTGTAAATACCTGTGTCCGGTTGGTCTTACACTTTCACTTTTTAAGACACCCTGGACTTTGAGCTTGATATCACAATCCACTACGTGTGCGTATTGTGATTCAGCAAAGGATCACACTTGTAATCAAGCGTGTCCGTTGGATCTAAACCCACGCATTTCGAAAAATCTATATCCAAGTTGTTATAATTGTTTGGATTGCGTCAATTCTTGTCATGAGCACGGGGGAGCCCTGGATGTGAGTATCGGGTGGCCCCACAAAATTAAAAATACAAATAAGGAGATAGGCTAATGGAAATTGAACAGCCGGAACAAGCTAGCCGGCGTGATTTTCTCCTGCGCTTTGGTGCATTTGGTGCTCTTGTATTAGCCCTGGGCGGATTTACTCGTCATTTGCTGGTATTCTTTACACCAAAACAAACCAAGGCTGGTACCCATCGGTATCTGGTTTCTAAGGTGGACGAAATCCCCATAGGCAAGGCCAAGGAGATAAAAATTCAGGGTAAACCAGTGTTTGTTGTTCATTTGGAAGATGGTTTCAAGGTTTTCTCCGGGGTTTGTACACATCTCGGATGCATCGTTAAATGGGAAGAAAACAAGAGCCGTTTTTATTGCCCCTGTCACAAAGGCATCTTTGATAAAACGGGTCAGGTTACCGGGGGACCCCCTCCGAGAGCTTTGGACGAATTCAAGGTTGAGCTGGACAAGAACCTCGTTTTCATTGAAATCGATGACAAAATGAAAGGTCCCTGGACATGAGTTCAAAAACCTGGATCCAAGAACGCTTTCCCATTGATACTGAGAAAATCTCAGATTTCAACGAAAAGTTATTCAAAGAGCCGATTCCCATGCATATGAAAAAATGGATGTTGGCCATGGGGACGACCCCCTTCATCCTCTTCCCACTTCAAATTATAACCGGGATTCTGCTCACCTTCTATTTTGTTCCCTCGCCGGAAATGGCACATGAGAGCGTACGATATATAACTGAAGAGGTCAGTCTGGGTTACTGGGTACGTGGCTTTCATCATTGGGGCGCCCATTTGATGATCATTAGCATTTTCTTGCACATGATGCGCGTCTTTTTCACCCAATCATATCGCAAACCCCGCGAGATTAATTGGGTATTTGGCTTTCTGCTTTTGGGTTTGGTGATGATAATATCCTTCACGGGATACTCACTGACCTTTAACCAGGTTTCATACTGGGCTATGACCGTAGGTACAAATATGCTGGCTGAAGTCCCCCTGGTTGGTCCCTTCATGCTGGAGCTATTGAGAGGCGGACCGGATGTTACAACGAATACATTGACCCGGTTCTATACTTTGCATGTCTGGATATTACCACTGATCATCAGTTTGCTCCTTGTGATCCACATTCTCATCCTTCGCTTGCATGGTGTTTCTGAGCCAGAGGGATTTGAAAAGGGTTCGTACCCATTTTATCCCACACATTTCAACAAAATTATCATTGTTACCTTGTTTCTAATCTCACTGATAAGTCTGTTAGCAGTAACCTTGCCACCTGGTATTGGAGTACCTGCTGATCCATTAAATACACCCCTACATATCAAGCCGGAATGGTACTTTTTTGCTATTTTTCTATTCCTCAAGTGGGTGCCATTAAATATTGGATTACTGATCATTGGGCTAGCAATCTTGGGGATGGTCTTCTGGCCATTTCTAGAACCCTTTCTGGCCAAAAAAGAGAAACATAGAACTATCATCAGTTTCATCTTTGGATCGGTGGTTATTCTGACTCTGATCATTTTTACGCTCATTCAAACTTTTACGAACTAAATGGGAAACGGAGAAAATATGGACAAAAGCAAAGTACAGCAGAGCCTGATAGGTATTTTCAGTATTCTGCTCATTGTTACTCTAATGATTGTAGCCGCCTTTGAAGTTAAAAAAACAACTTCAGATGTGGAGGAGATCGATATTGATAAAGAATCCGCAGCTTGCATCAACTGTCATGAGCTCGAACATGTAGCAGTAACCCAGATTGCGGCCTGGGAGAGAAGTGAACATGCAGTTATGGGGATTGGATGTATTGAGTGTCATAGCGCCAATGAAAATGATTTCGATGCCCAGAGATGTCCGGAAAATGATGTCTTGATAGCCCGGCATCCAACGCCTGGTGATTGCGCCGCATGCCATGAACAACAGGTAGCTGAACATGCGAATAGTAAACATGCCCATCAGTTCTGGCTCTTCAAGAATGCGGATCGTTCAGTCTTTGAAACACCTATTGCCACCAAGCATGGTTGTGTTCAATGTCATAATATTGGCAATATCTGGCCAGATGGAAGTGTGGGTGAGTGTGATGCCTGTCATAGCAAGCACTCCTTTAGCAAGGCCGTCGCACGTCAACCAGAAACATGTGGGGAATGCCACGTTGGTCCTGATCATCCACATATTGAAATATACATTGAATCCAAACATGGCAACATGTTCAAGGCCCTGGGTAAAGATTGGGACATGGATTATAGCACGGCGAATAATGAACCCATTCCTATTGAAGCACCGGTGTGTGCAACCTGCCATATGGATGGAAATGAAAAACAACCCATGACCCATGATGTCAGTGCTCGACTGGCAACCGAATCTCAGGCTCCTTGGAGTTTTCGGACCGTCTGGGACGAAGAAAATCTGGGTAGTTGGGAAGTAAAACGCGAACGCATGGAATCCGTTTGTGCAAGTTGTCATGCACCAGATTTTGTAGAAACTTACCTGCTTACGGCAGATTTGGTGAATCTCCAGTACAATGAGATGCGTCGCAACTTTGTTTATTGGACCAAGAAATTAACGGCAAACGGACTCATTGATCGTCTTAAGGCAGATGGTAAATTCAAATCAGATCCTGTTTTGAATGGTTGGGATGAAGTACCTGAAAAAGAGATGTATGACTCATGGCATCATCAGGGTCGTCGTTTCCGCCATGGTGCTGAAATGATGGGTGCAGATTATACACAGTGGCATGGCGTGTGGGAAATGCAGTTCTCAATGGTAGAAATGATCACCTGGGCCGCTGAAAAGGGAGATAAAGAAGCTGAAGAATGGGTGAATAGTAATCATCCTTCCAAATTCATTCCCTATGCTCTCTACGATATTCCTGGCAGTGCCTGGGGTATCAACGTAATGGCAGATACGACACCCTTTGTCTATACATACGATGATTATTGGGATCGCATTAAAGCCAATGTGGAAGCCGCTTACAAGAATGGATTCCTGGCCAAGGACCAGTGGGAATTATGGTTGGACCGATATGAAAATCGAGAACACTATAGTGGCTTGAAGTACGTAGATGATCCGAAGGTACAAGAACTCTGGAACATGTACAAAGATCGCAATGTTATTGATACCGAAACCTTTATAGAAAAAGCCGTCAAACTTAAATTACCGGGGAAACCATTCTACCCGGGTAAATAGCAATAACACTAACTCCATGCGTGGAGACCTGAGGACTAAGTCTATGGTCTCCACGCCGATGGGTGTAGTTGGAAACGACTGCGCCTCCCGATCAGGAAAATCCTGTGAATTGGAAAGGAGAAAAGTTGCAGATTCGAGAAAACCTTGGGTTATGCGGATAGTTAAAAACCCATTTCAAGGGAAGCTCTTTTTGCAGCCCATATTATGAGAAATTTCAAACTTAATACCTCACGGCCTGCTTATATTGGCTTATTCCTCATGCTGATAGCTCTACTTGCAAATGCAGGGGCGGCAGATATGGTTACTGGCAATATTTTAGATGCCAGCAATCAACAACCGGTACCTGGAGTACAGATTGAGATTGTCACTCTGCAGATCGCAACCACCAGTGACAATTCAGGCTACTTCGAATTAGATTTAACTACATCTGAACCACAAGAAATGCTCCTCAGCCATATTGGCTTCCAGGACCAAATAATCGAAATTCATGGAGACGGTTTAGATCTGGAAACCATGAATTATTATTTACAGCCCACCATCTTGCGCGGGAATGAAATCATGGTAACTGCCACCCGGACCAGTCGTAGCCTGGCTCAAATTCCCGGACGGGCAGGCGTTATCATGGCTACAGATTTTAATCGTACGACCGCAACCCAGGTCGATGCAGTTCTACAGCGAATCCCAGGAATAAACATTCATCGTACTTCCGGAGACTATGAAGTTCGCCCAGTGATCAGCATGCGAGGGGTTGGAGGTGACGATCCAGGCCGAACTCTGATCCTTTTGAATGGCGTTCCCATTAATAAATCGGATACGGGTGTGGCAAATCTTAAGCGAATTCAAATACAGCAAATTGATCGTGTGGAAATTCTTAAAGGTGCTGGATCAGCTCTTTATGGCGCCAGTGCCATGGGAGGGGTTGTCAATTTCCTGACACGACCAGCTACAGAAAACTTGAGTGGTCAAATAGGACTTCACAGCGGCACACATAACACGCAAAAACTTAATATGAGTTTAGCTCGTCGATTCAATAATGGGTTCGAACTATCGCTTAGTGGATACAGGGGGAGTGGTGATGGCTATGTCGACATTCCTGATACGCTTCAAGACGAGTACACCGTTCCCCTCTTTTTTGATGAAGCCGGTGGGAGCATCAAACTTGGCTTGAATGGGTCACCAGCACTGGCGGTAAATGTGAGTTATTCCCATGACAGGGACCAGCGGGGTGAAGGTTATATGATCGAACATGACCTGGGAAATCATCGCAACTTCACGACTGAGACCTACCAGCTCGAATTGAAGGGAAAAAGCAGGTTCGGTCACTATGATCTAAATGCGTATACTCAACATGAAGATTACTTGAGAGTCAGCGAGGCTTTTAAAAAGTCCACCTACAATCGTTTTGATGTAAAATCCAATCGTGTGGATCGTGGCTTCCGCGCCCTCCTGAGCAGTGAGACAGGTTTCCTCCATGTTCTCACTGCTGGGCTGGAGGGTAAGCTGGGTAGTGTGAAGGGGGGCGATTACTATTTGACATCTCCTGACACTATTTTGAATCAGGGGGAAATGGTTTTCCTCTCAGGTTATTTGCAAGATGAATTTCAGTTGCTGAATAAACGTTTGCGTCTTCTGGCCAGTCTACGACAGGATGTTGTGACTTTCCAAAACGGTAGTTTCTTAGCCAATCAGACCAATAATGCGTTCTACTCATACAATGGGGATCTCGATGATCATAGCTGGTCTGCCTGGAGTCCCAGAGTCGGGCTAAGGTACCTGTCATCAGCTCATCTTAGTACCTATGCAAATTATTCACGGGGGTTCCGTGCTGCACCGTTGGATGATATCTGCCGTTCAGGATTCATGCGACACGGTCCCAAAATAGCTAACCCAGAACTGGGACCTGAGACCATAAATAGTTTCGAGCTGGGACTGGATTACTCTCCCAATTCATCCTTTAGTTTGGCACCCAGCTTTTACCTCTCACAGGGTGAAGATTATCTCTATTATGTCGCCACCGGTGATTCATTGTGGGGAAGACGTCCCATCTATAAGCGAGAAAATGTGACCAGTGTGGACATCATAGGAAGTGAGCTGGAGATGGTAATTAAACCATCCAGCAATATGCAGATTTCAATGAATCTCACCCTGAATAAATCAACGATTGATCTTTTTGATGAAAACCCTGAGCTACAGGGGAATGACTTGATATTTTCCCCTCGTGAGCAAGCTGGACTCAATCTATTCTGGGAACCTGAATGGGCGAGCATTAGCCTGGATATACATTATAAAGGTGATCAATATTTTGATGATGCTAATACGGGGAAATTACCCGCCTATACCCTCGTTGATATGTTTGCCTCCAAAACATTGCGAGATCATTTGCAGCTCACACTGGGCATGGTGAACATGGGCGATAAGCGTCATCTGGAAAATCTAGATCGACTGTCACCCGGACGCCTCTATCAATTTCAGGTGTCGTACATCTGGTGACCAGGTATTGAATAGGAACAGTTGAACACTTCTTGGGTTAGTTGAATTAATCATAATTCATCTGATTAACTCGAGTTGAATACCCCGGGCCTATCTTCGATCGGCCTATTATCTTGAATACATGATCGATTTGTTCTCCGTGGGGTCTATAAACGGCGGTATATGAGAATCTAGTCTCGATTCCATCAACCACTCGCAAACCCAATACTCAGTGCATCGAAACCCATCTCGAAATCAACGTCCCTTAAATCACCTAGTTTGACATATTTGATTCCCTATCCATGTTTTTTAAACCGGTTAGACGGGCAGGCTCCAATCGGGCAGGCTCCCATTTTTAACTTCATGGCATAAACACAATAATATCAATTACATAAAAATTGACACATGCTTTCTTACAAGCAGGGGGTCGGGGGTTCGAGTCCCTCAGCGCCCACCCCCCCAAGCCCTTGGGAACTTCGGTTCCTGGGGGCTTTTCTGTTTCAAGGAGAATGGTGCTATATAGGGCATAGAGCCATTCATCCCTTTATCCCAGTCATCTAGAGTGTCATGCTGAGCCGGTCGAAGCATCTTGATCCTGGTCGAATATCTACCCAAGTGTATATCATGCAAAACCCATCAACTATGACAAACAATGACTCCGCATGCCAATAAATACGTCGGGCAGGCTAAAATGGGCAGGCTAAGTTTAGCAACCTGCAAGAATGCTCTGCATCCTGCTTCACAGGTAGCGGTTCAAGAGCTGGGAGGTGACACGGGGATTTTCAGTCCCCTTTTCGTATTCTGTAAGTGGCTGTGTATCAGTGTGTTATGGATGTTCATGTTTTACTTTGTGCATTATATGTGCAGCACAAAGATAAAAACTGTAGCCGATTCCAATGGATTATAGTCACTTCTCCATTCAAGCTGAATCTTTGATATATTTCTGAATCCATGCAATATAATTGAACTTGGGATTCGGTCTTTTTCTTAACTGATAATGATATGTTTGAACCTTAACATTCTGGAGAGCAATATCAATAA
>Ga0307988_1000824_pt1 | contig 19643 bp, 18 predicted proteins | sample EllFjometagen183_FD_203166 | JGI IMG/M metagenome (GOLD analysis project Ga0307988, IMG submission 203166) | Marine microbial communities from Ellis Fjord, Antarctic Ocean - #183 | ecosystem: Environmental > Aquatic > Marine > Unclassified | place: Southern Ocean | collected 2014-10-08 | reverse complement strand
CTTTTGATATTACTTATATATGCTGGGATTATAATGAAAAAAAAATCAACTTAAATGGAATTAATGTTATTTATATCTCACGAAGAGGAAACCTTGCATTACGAAACTCAAGGTTCCTATTTCAAGTAATTAATGAGCTGAAAAAAAACTATGATTTCCATTTTATAAAATATTTTAGAGGGTGTTCTTTTTTAAGAATAATTCATCGAAAGCCAAATTTTTTGCTTGATATCAGGTCTAGTTCGGTAACAAAGAACAAAATCAATAGACTTGTTTATAATTTTCTAATGAAAACAGAAATAAAAAGTTTTAAATATATTTCTGTAATTTCAAAGAGTCTATCACAAAAACTTGGATTGTCAAAAAAAGCTTATATCCTTCCACTTGGAGCTGATGTTATTTCTTCAACCAAAAAGGCCTTTAATTCCATGGAGCTTTTATACGTTGGAACTCTGTATAATAGAAATATAGATCAGACAATAAAAGGCTTTTCAAAATTTTATCATGAATATAAAGATAAGATGCAAATTAAGTATACAATTGTTGGCAAAGGATTTACTACTGAAGAAAAAGAGTTAAATGATATTGTTAATCATGAAAAAATCAATACCTCTGTGATAATTGCAGGACAGATACCCCATAATAGAATAAAATCCTTTCTTGATGGTCATAACATTGGTGTTTCCTACATTCCTAAGACAGAATATTTTGATGTGCAGCCTCCAACAAAAACTTTTGAATATTTACTTTCTGGTATGCCGGTAATTGCAACTGATACTTTGGAAAATAAAGCGGTTATAAATATTGAAAACGGGGTGTTAATAAATGACACTGCTGAAGATTTTTATCAGGGACTTGTTCAGATTTATATGAGCAGAAAAAAATATAATTCCAATAATATCAGGTCCAATTCCATGCAGTACACATGGAAGAAAATAATTGATAATTTCAGCTCTATGCTACATTCATTGATCATAGATTAGGTATCAATTTTAACGGAACATCTGGTGAAATATCCACCACCAGCTCAATATTTTTTTTGGACATCAGCTCCAAAAAAAGATCAGACACTTCTTCAATCACATCCCGAAGGTCAAATGGTATCTCCTGAAATTCCAATTTCCCTGCTTTGATTTTTGAAAAATCAAGGATGTCATTAATCAACCCCAGAAGTGAAATAGCTGAATTTTTGATAATTTTCATGTAGTCGTTCTGTTGAATGGAGAGTTCATCCACCATAATCAGATCACAGGTGCCAATGATGCCATTCATGGGATTTCGAATTTCGTGACTGATGACGGCCAGGAATTCGCTTTTTGCCTTGTTAGCATTTTCAGCCTCTTTTCTGGCATCCTCTATCTGCCCGATAGCATTGGAAAGTCTGGCTGAATTTTCCTCTTGTTTTTTCTTTGCAATCTTTAATGCTTTGGCATTTTGTCTAAGTATTTTCTGGGTTCTCACCAGCTCCTCTTCAGCTTCCATCTCCTTGGTAACGATGGTAAGGCATCCAGAAGAAATATGAATTTTATCCTCATTAAATGCTTTTACAATGGCCTGATCTTTGAACCATATAACAGAATCGTTATCCAGCCTAACCTTGTAGAGGGCTTCAACAAAGCCCTTTTCCTCTCCCTCCTGGCGCAATCCACTTCGTGAACCTCTGAGTTCCATTTGCTTTAATGTTTCAGTTGTAATACGATTCTTATGTTTTTTCTGGTAGTTGTAAACTCGTCTTTCAATAATCTTTTCCCTGAAAGTTTGTGGCACCTCAGCAGGAGGACATCCCATCAAATCAACTAATCGTTTTCCAGAGAACTCATACCACATGGCATTCTCTTCCTCCTGCCAGGCTGACAGGTATGGGATGGCGGGATTTAGTGTTTTTTCAAATTCGTTTAACCTTTTAAAATTTTTTAAAATATATAATTTCAGACGTTCACTGTAGTTTCCCTGTAAAATCTTCCCATGGTAATCCCCGTTTTTCATAATATCGTTGAAAAAGTGTTGTTCCATTATCTACGCATCTCTCTTTGTAAAATAGCTTAAACTATGATTCATGAATTGACGGACTAAACAATGCCATCAAGTCAAGATGGGATCAGGTGTATTGTTATCTTTTCCTTAACCTCACGCATCACAAAGGGTTTATTAATATAATCCACAGCACCATATTCAATACACTTAGCTTTCAGGCCTGGTTTGTTCATTGCAGTGATGAAAATAATGGGGATCGATTTTGTCCTGGGATCTGATTTTAACTCCCCGCATACCTGGAATCCATCCATTTCCGGCATGATGATATCAAGCAGGATGAGGTCCGGCTGGTTTTTCCTGGCAAACTGAATGGCGTCTCTTCCATTGAGGGCAACTCCAAGCCTGTAATCCTTCATGAGGATCTTGACCAGCACATCAATGTTTGTTTTGGTATCGTCCACGATCAGAATTGTATAATCATTATTGCTTATCATAGGGGAGGTCTCAATGTTTTGTCCTTTGCCTTGGTTCTCTTTCATCGGTATCATCCGTATGCTCTAGCCACTTTCCCACCGGCAAACCCACCAAAGGAGAACGTGTATTGCCAAAATGCACAAATATCACAACCCAAGGTAAACCGGTTTATGATGAAAGTAAAGATTTTACAATTTTTACAAGTTCCTTGGCAAAGTAAGGTTTGGATACCGCGGTATGAAAACCATATTTTTTATAATGTTTTACAACTGGATCCGATGGATAACCACTTGAAACAGCTGCTTTTATCCTGGGGTTAATCTTGCGGAGTTGTTCCAAGGTTTTCACCCCTGCCATTTCATCATCACATATCACCAAAGCCAGGATAACCGCACTAAATGGGGTATGGGCAGCCATGGCCTGTTCATATACTTTTACTGCTTCTGATCCGTCCTTTACACAGGTGACATCAAAACCTGCCCGTTCAAGAACCTGCCTGGTGATCTCCCTAACCATTTCGTCTTCATCCATCACCAGGAGACTGCCGTATTGGGAAGGCATCCTCTCGGATGTGTCCAATGTGTATTCTTCTCCTGGCTTCAACGCTGGAAGATAGATATCCATGGTAGTTCCCAATCCTTTTTGGGAATTAACCGCTATTACACCGCCATGGCGTGAAATGATAGCCTCGCTCAGGGAAAGGCCCAGACCAACACCTTTTTTATTTTCACTGGGTTTTGTGGAATAATAGGGATAAAAAATCTGATGAAGATTTTTCCTGTCAATGCCGCGGCCATTGTCACGGATGGTTGTCTTTATATAATGACCCGGATCAACAACGCAACCTGAACAAAACTCTTTTTTTTCAATGGAAACGTTTTGCAGTATCACCTCGATGAAGCCATCCTTCAAAACTGCTTCAAGGGCGTTGATAATAATATTTTCAACTGCACGGGCCATCTGCTTGGACTCAACCCTGCAGGCCCACAGGTCCGGCGGAACTTCCACTTTGTAATTAATATCACTTTTATCGAACAAAGGGTTTGCAACATGGGTAATCACATCTCCTAACAGCCTACTGTCTTTTACAGGTTTTCGGATACTGGAAAGTGCAAAGAAATCACTGGTCAACTCCGATGCAGAATAACAAATTTTTAAGGCCTTTGACAACAAATCTTCTCGCTCCAAAGGGTTTGGGGATGCCATGTTCGACAGTTCAATATACCCTGCGATACCGGTCAAAAAATTGTTCAAATCGTGTGCCATCCCAAGGGCAAGGGTTTTGCTAACTTCAGTCTCCCTTGATTTCAAAAAATGGGTCTGAAGATATTTTTTTTCAGATATATCAATGGAAACACCATCGGAATATAATTTTTCCTTTTTTTTATAGGGGCTCCCCAATTTTTCATGGAACCATATATGGTCACCATTTCTGCATTCAAACTGATATTCAATATCCAGAGGAATCTTGTTCTGAAAAAGATTTTTGTATGCTTCTTGTACCCTTCCGACATCGAATGAAGGGATTCTGTCCAACCATCCCCGTTTTCCCATTTCCTGTATACGGTTCCTTGTAAAACCGGTTATCCCTTCCACGGCAGAGCTGACATAGGTAATTTCTCCCCAGGAATCAATGGTCCAGACTACACAAGGCACATTTTCCAATAATGTATTATTGGTTTGCTGATGACCAGTCAGTAGAGAATTTTCTCTTTCCGGCATAGTTTCAAATAATTCACTGTAAGGCTGATGAGATTCCAGGGCACTATTTTTCTGCTTGGCCGGACTTGTATGATCATACTCACATAAAATTTTGTCAATGATTTTTAAAAGCATGGCAGGGTCGGCAGGCTTGGTTATGAACGCTTGGCCTCCAACCTTCCGGGCAAGTTCTCTGGCCTTGGCCTCAGTGTGGGTGGAAGAATAAAATACAAAGGGGATATGTTTAAGATTTTCATCCAGTTTACAGAATCGACAAAACTGAAATCCATCCATTTCAGGCATGAGAATGTCTGAAATAATCAGGTCAAATGATTTCATCTTAAGCAGCCTGAGGGCCTCTTTGCCACTTAAAGCGGAAATGATATCATATCCGTTTCTTGTTAACAGGACCTCAAGAACTTTTAGATTAACCTCAGTGTCATCAACAATAAGAATGCACTTCATCTTTGCTCCCTGGTGTTCAAGGTCCCGCCTCAATTGTTGGCCGTTTGAATGAGCCTTGGCTATGCTCAACGGACTATTTTACAAAAAAAAAGAGTAATCAAAAAAAAGAAGCATGTCAACTTCTTTTAGATGAAATTTTGGTTATGCCGGTTTGACACCCGTTCATATTAATAGATGTTTGACATGACCAGCCCACAACCTTTTAAACCAAATAATCCGAAAAGACCATTCCCAGTTTATCAAGTTGACCGGTATAAAAATGATCGCACCCATCAATCACTTCAAACCGGGGCTGGATCTGCCATCGATTGATGGCAGCCAGTATCATATCCGGGGGTGCAATTTCATCATTGGCACCGGTGAGGATAAGGCCGGTGGAAGGCATTGAAGCCACGTCTTCAAATGACATGAATCCCATTGGTGGGGAGACCATGATGTGGTCTGTTATCCCATATCCGGACCCGATAACAGATGCATTCATTCGTGCCCCAAAGGAATACCCCGCAAGCCAGAGGCCAGAAAACCCTGATTCTTTTACATATTCCAGAGCGGCCCTGACATCATCCTGTTCTCCAATACCATTGTCAAACATACCGGAACTCCCTGCTGTTCCCCGAAAATTAAACCTGAGCGTTGTAAACCCTTTGTCACAAAAGCTCTGAATAATCTGTCCCACCACAGGATTGTCCATATTTCCTCCATAAAGAGGATGGGGATGGGTCACCACCACAGCCCTGGTTGAGGAATTGTTGTTCAACATTCCTTCAAGTCTGATATTGTCACAATGTATGATGACAGATTTTTCCATTTACTTCTTCCTAGAGCCTGGGTCTTGGTTTCTATTTTTTCGCATTTTTTAAGGATGCTTTGATAAAATCCTTAAAAAGCGGATGGGGATTGTCGGGCTTGGATTTAAACTCCGGATGAAATTGGCATCCTAAATACCATGGGTGATCCTTAAGCTCTACGATTTCAACCAGTTCATGATCCGGGGAGGTTCCACTGATAATTAAACCGACTTCCCCCAGACGTTCAATGTACTCATTATTGAACTCAAATCTGTGGCGATGGCGCTCTGAAATATTTTCTGTTTTATAGGCTTTCATGGCAAAGGTGTCTGGTTTCAAAAGACAAGGGTAAGCCCCCAGCCTCATGGTACCCCCCTTATCTGACTCCTCATCCCTTTTCTCTACCTGTTTGGTCTGTTCATCATACCATTCCTTCATCAAGTAAATCACGGGAAAAGGTGTATAAGGATCAAACTCTTCCCCGTTGGCATCTTCCATGCCAGCCAGGTTTCGAGCCACCTCAATCACTGCCATGTGCATGCCAAGACAGATACCAAAATAGGGTACTTTGTTCTCCCTGGCATATCTGGCAGCCAGGATCTTGCCCTCAATGCCCCTGGACCCGAATCCTCCTGGAACAAGAATACCGTCATTGCTTGATAATTTTTCCACTAGATTTTCTTCTGTGAGGGAGGTAGAATCAACAAATTTAAGATTCACCCTGGCATCATTAGAAATACCCCCATGGGAAAGGGCCTCGTTCAGGCTTTTATAACTTTCAGTCAGATCAACATATTTTCCCACAATTGCAATGGTAACGGAAAATCTTGGATTTCTTAGTTTATCAACCATTTCCCGCCAGTCATCCAGGCGGGGAGCCCTTGCCCATACATTCAATTTTTTTAATATTTTATCCCCAAGGCCTTCTTTATTATAAACCAGAGGTACTTCATAGATGCAGTCCACATCCTTTGCCGTAAAAACTGCATCTGTGTCCACATTACAAAACAGGGAAATTTTATTCTTAATTTCCTGGGACAGATAGCTTTCTGTCCGGCAAAGCAGGATATCCGGCTGAATTCCTATGCTTCTCAATTCTTTTACACTGTGCTGGGTGGGTTTTGTTTTAACCTCACAGGCCGTCTTAATATAGGGAACCAGGGTCAGATGGATATAGATTACATTGGATGGGCCTGCATCTGTTTTGAATTGACGTATTGCCTCAAGAAAGGGCAAAGATTCAATATCTCCAATGGTCCCGCCGATTTCGACAATCACCACATCCGCATCATTGGACACAAGGGTGATACTTTTTTTTATTTCATCGGTAATATGGGGTATGACCTGAACAGTGCCTCCCAGGTATTCCCCTCTGCGCTCCTTTGTAATGACCTGATAATAAATTTTACCCGTGGTAAAATTATTGTTTTTCCCCAGTTTGGCATGGGTAAAGCGTTCATAATGGCCCAAATCAAGATCTGTTTCCGCACCATCATCCGTCACAAAAACTTCCCCATGCTGAAAGGGATTCATTGTTCCGGGATCAACATTTATGTAGGGGTCCAGTTTTTGTATGGTTACAGAAAGACCTCGGCTCTCCAGAAGCATTCCAATGGAAGCAGAGGCAAGCCCTTTGCCCAAAGATGATAATACGCCACCGGTAACAAAAATGTATTTGGTATTTTCAGCCATTAATTCCTCGCTTGTTTTAAATTATTCATACAATTTTCTAAAATTTTCTATTTGCTTTTCAAGTTCATCAATTTCACCCGAGGCCTCTTGGCCCTCATATCTATTCTTTGCAGGATATCGCTGCTGGATATAATCCACATCAAATAGTTCAGATGAGAATGTAGATTTCAGTTCAAAAGTCTGAACCTCAATATCAACGAACAATTGATCGTCAACAAAGATACTGATCTGCATGGGATACCATGTTTTACTAACACGCTGCCAGTTCTTATAATGAAATGCAAGGGTCCATGTGTTTTTCTTGATCACATATAAAACAGGAAAAAAGCTGTCCTTTTCAATCCAGAGACCCTGAAATTTTTTGGGGCTTCCAGCAGGAGGTTGGCCAATAAAATAACAAAGCTTGTTATCCAGCCTCTGGAAGGTTACCTTTTCCGTATCCACGCCTGCCAGGACCAGTTGACGCAAAAGGGATTTATGGTCCCTATAGAGAAGAATATCCGTATAAAAATCCACGGGAGATTTTTTCAGGGAAACAGCAACTCCATCTGATATCTTTATAAATTGGGAACCCGACTCAACATAAAACCTGGACGACTTGTCCAAAAGGATTTCAGACCGAAGCCTGGCCGGAAAATCATAGACCAGTTTTTCATTCAGCTCTATTGTCTTGGTTTCAGTTTGAACCCCTTGTTCCCCTATGGCTGAAGAATCTATTACCTTACGGACCTGGTGAACCTCAAGACCCACAGGTTCTTTGATTTTTTGGTTCACCAGATGCAATAGATGTGGCGTTTGTGGAACAAAAGCCTGGGCACTTCCTGTGAACAATATACAAAATACTGCCAGGAAAAAAATTAACACTTTTTTGATTTTCATAAAATCAAGGCTGTACAAAAAGATCTTCAGGAAAAGACGCAGAATCACCCAGTTCTTCCTCAATACGTATCAATTGATTATATTTTGCAACCCTGTCACTCCGTGACATGGATCCAGTCTTAATCTGCCCGGAATTAATTCCCACTGCCAGGTCTGCTATAAAGGTATCTTCGGTTTCACCGGATCTGTGGGAAACAACCGTAGTATAACCTGACTCCTTGGCCATCTGGATGGTATCAAGTGTTTCAGTAACCGTGCCTATCTGGTTGAGTTTGATAAGAATTGAGTTACCAATTCCCCTTTCAATCCCCTTTTTAAAAATATCCGGGTTGGTCACAAAAATATCATCACCCACAATCTGTATGGAATTTCCCATCCTTTGGGTCATAATATCCCAGGAGTCCCAGTCACCTTCTGCAAGACCATCCTCTATGGAATACAAAGGATATTTTTCAACAAGACTTTCATAATAATCGATCAAATCTGTTGCAGACATCTCTTTACCCTCTGACTCAAACAAATATTTCCCATCCCTATAGAATTCAGAAGCCGCTGCATCAAGGGCAATACCGATATCCTTGCCCGGTCTGTACCCGGCAGACTCAATGGCATTGATGATGTATTCCAGAGCCTGTTCATTGGATTTCAGGTTCGGAGCAAAGCCCCCTTCATCTCCCACAGCTGTGTTCAACCCTTCATTCTTGAGAATTTTTTTCAGGGTATGAAAGGTTTCTGCACCCATCCGAACAGCTTCAGCAATGGAAGCCGCACCAAAGGGAAGGATCATGAACTCCTGAATATCCAGGTTATTGGCAGCATGGGCCCCGCCGTTTATAATGTTCATCATGGGCACGGGAAGGACCCTGGCATTAATGCCTCCAAGATGTCTGTATAAAGGTATTTCACAGGCTTCAGCAGCAGCTCTGGCTGCTGCCATGGAAACACCTAAAATAGCATTGGCTCCCAGCCTTGACTTATTATCAGTCCCGTCAATATCCAACATGGTCCGGTCGAGCCCGGCCTGGTCCATGGCATCATATCCAATGATTTCAGGAGCAATCACCTCATTCACATTGGCAACGGCATTGAGAACCCCTTTGCCCATAAAACGGTTCTCGGCATTGTCCCGAAGCTCCAGAGCCTCTCTTTTACCGGTGGAAGCGCCTGAAGGAACTGCTGCCCTGCCCTGGGCACCGCAGGCCAGTGTCACATCCACTTCAACGGTTGGATTTCCCCTGGAGTCCATTATTTCCCTCGCTCTGACATCAATCAATTCTGTCATTTTCCCCTCCCCTACCATATTTTAAATATTATTAACCTGCATTGCCTGTGATTTTTTCTGCATCATTAATAGCAATATCCTTTCTCACATTCAAGAACTAATCGAAATTTATTTCCTTGAATTCATATCTTTGGGAAGACCTTTTTGCAAATTGCCTTTCCCTTAATCTTGACAAACAAAAATCAGTCTTATAAGTACGAATGTTGAGGTGGTTTTATATTCATTTTAATAGTTTAAGGAGTGACAATGAACATTCTTTTTTTTGGACCCAATGGCAGCGGCAAAGGAACCCAGGGCACCATCCTGAAAGACAGATATAATATCGCTCATATAGAGTCCGGCGGCATATTCCGTGAAAACATCAAGGGAGGAACAGAACTGGGCAAAAAAGCCAAAGAATATATTGACAAAGGGGATTTGGTACCCGATGAAATTACAATCCCCATGGTTCTTGACAGGCTCCAGCAGGATGACTGCAAAAATGGCTGGCTTTTGGACGGTTTTCCCAGGAATAAAATCCAGGCTGAAAAACTTCATGCCTCCCTTGAAAAAGCCGGCATGAAACTCAACTATGTCATTGAAATGCTGCTTGACCGTGAAATTGCTAAAAATAGAATCATGGGCCGGCGCCTATGTGAAAATAACAATAATCACCCAAACAATATTTTCATTGATGCCATTAAACCAGATGGAGACAAATGCCGGGTTTGCGGTGGAGCCCTGAGCGCACGTGATGACGACCAGGATGAGACTGCCATTGATAAACGGCATTCCATTTACTATGATACAGTGACAGGAACCCTGGCTTCTGCATATTTTTTCAAAGATCTTGCCCATAATGATAATTCCGTTACATATTTTACCCTGGCCGGTGAAAAGGATCTTAATTCCGTTACAGAAGAGCTGATCTCAAAATTGTAGGAAAACATTATAAATAGTATTTAAACCATGCCTGGCTTTGTTTTTTTTGCTTGCTTTTATCTTTTGGTTTTGGTAATTAGCCGGGTTATAAATATTGTATATTTAAATCCACGATGAAAGGGGCGATGCCTTTTGAAAGAAATTACGGTCACGGTTATTGATAATGATGTTGAAAAAGCTTTAAGAATACTGAAGAAAAAGATCCAGAATGACGGCCTCTTCAAACGTCTTAAAGTAAAAAAACACTATGAAAAACCATGTCAGTTTAGAAGACGTAAGATGAGAGAAGCAATGAGAAGACAAAGAATTGCGGCCTCAAGAACTCGCAGAAGAAGTAGTTAAACCGTTAAAAATTTGCCCGGCATTCCTGATGAGAAATCAAGGATGCCGGGCTTTTTTATTGTTGGAAAAATGAAAAAAACACCCTATCAGGAATGCCTTGATCACATATACAAACTGGGTCGTTTCGGCATCAAACTTGAATTAAAAACCATTCAAAACATTCTTAGCCTCCTGAACAACCCCCAGAAAAATTATAAAACCATACATATTGCCGGAACCAACGGCAAAGGTTCTACTGCTACATATATAGAATCAATATTAAGGAGGGCTGGATTCAAAACAGGGATTTATACCTCTCCCCATCTGGTTAAATTCAATGAAAGAATCTGTATCAATGGGCATCAGATCTCCGATGAAAAGGTGGTAAAAGCCTATGAAGCTGTTCATGCTGTGGATGTGGGAAAAAGAAAGGCTACATTTTTTGAAATCACCACGGCCATGGCTTTTTATCATTTTTCCCAGGAAAATTTAGATTGGGCAGTGATTGAAACCGGTATGGGCGGACGGTTTGACGCCACGAATATTATTCAGCCCCAGGTCAGTGTCATTACCAACCTTTCCCTGGAACATACGGATTACCTTGGCAGCACCCTAAAAGATCTGGCAAGGGAAAAAGGTGGAATAATCAAAAAAGACACTCCTTTGGTAACAGGAGTCTCCCAGCCATCCTGCCTTGAAGTTCTCAAACGGGTTGCACAGGACAAATCAGCCCCTTTCCATCGGTATAAGCATGACTTTTCAATGCGGAAAACTCCTGGAAAACCAAGCTACATCTACCAAGGCCTGTTTCAGACAATAAAAGAGCTTATCAAACCATTGCCCGGTGATCACCAGAAAGAAAATTTAAGCCTGGCCCTGGCCGCCAGTGAGCTTGTATTTGAAAAATATAAGGGCAAGGACCTTCGGTACAAATTATCACCCAATCTTGTTAAAGAGGGACTTTCCACTACAAAATGGCCGGGCCGGCTTGAAATTATAATGGAAAAGCCTTTAATTATACTGGACGGTGCACACAACCTCAAGGCCGCCAGTGTTCTCGGCAAACATTTGTCCAAAACACTGGCTGATAAAAAACTAACCCTTGTGGTGGGAATTCTTGATGACAAGCCCTATGAAAAAATGCTCAAGCACCTGGTTCCCTGCGCCCAAAGAGTGATTATCACAAAAGCAAAGATTGACCGTAGCCTTGAAACAGATCTTTTAAAGGCAGCTGTGGAAAAAATCACAAATAAAAAAATTGAAGTCATCGAAGATGTGCACAAGGCTGTAAGCCACGCAATTTCAACATGTTCCGATGATGATGCCATTTGCATTGCAGGCTCTTTATACGTGGCTGGTGAAGCAAAAGAAAAATTTGATATGGATTTTATTTGATAACGTGGTATAAAAGCATTTGGATTCCATGCGCCCGTAGTCCAGTGGATAAGACGTCAGCCTCCGAAGCTGAAAATCGCTGGTTCGATTCCAGCCGGGCGTACCAATTTTCATCTTCTTTTTTATTTCCAATACTTTATTTTCCATGAATACATATTATAAAACCGGCTTAAAAATAGGCCTGATATCCTATCGCAGCAATCCCCATTGCGGCGGCCAGGGAGTTTACGTCCGGCACTTGAGCCATGGGCTTTCCGACCTGGGCCATAGAGTCGAAGTCATTGCAGGCCCACCCGACCCCCAGGTGAACGGCAAAGAAATTCTGACCATGCTGGAAACCCTGGATCTCTATAATCCAGACAGCCTGTTTCGGACCCCAAGCATAAATGAACTTAAAGACCCCATCAACCTTCTGGAATGGCTGGATGTGTCCCTCATGGGATATCCAGAGCCCATGACCTTTGGCATGCGGGCCAAACGATATCTGAAAGGAAAGGAAAGTCATTTTGATATCATCCATGACAATCAAAGCCTTTCCTATGCCCTGCTTTCCCTGCAGAAAAGACTGCCCGTAACCGCAACCATCCACCATCCCATGACCGTGGACAGACGTCTGGCAATCCAGAGCACCAGGTCCTTTCTAAAAAAAATAAAAGCCATGAGATGGTATTCATTCATTGGCATGCAGAAACAGGTAGCCAGAAGGCTAAAGACTATCATTACCGTATCAGAAAGTTCCAAGAAAGATGTTGCAAAAGAGTTCAAAATTCCAGAATCAAAATTCAAGACCATTCCCATTGGTATTGATACAGAAAATTTTTATCCCTTGGATCATGTCAGAAAAATTCCTGGGCGAATAATTGTTACCAATAGCGCAGACACACCTTTAAAGGGGTTGTACCATCTTTTATCTGCCCTGGAAAATATTCTTAAAAAAGGCAAAGCCAGCCTGACTATTATTGGAACCCCCAAAAAAAACGGGGGCATTGAAAAACTCGTTAAAAACCTGGATCTTGGCAATTATATTGAATTCACAGGCCGTATTGACCATACTAGGTTTGTCAGGGAATACGCAAAGGCATGTATTGCAGTTGTTCCCTCCCTGTACGAAGGCTTTGGCCTGCCCGTTGGAGAGGCCATGGCATGCAGGATACCTGTAATCGCCACCACTGGAGGGGCTCTTCCCGAAGTAGCAGGTGATGCTGCCAAGCTTGTCCCGCCTGGGGATGCATTGGCATTGGAAAAAGCAATTATTGAACTTTTAGAAGATCCTGTGCAACGGGAAATGCTTGCCCAAAAAGGATATGACAGGGTAATGTCTGAATTTACCTGGGAAAAAACAGCCATTAAAACTGCAGAAGCCTATAAAGAGATTATCCATGATTACCATTGATTTCAGCCGGCTTGGCATCGGCCCCAATGACAGAATACTGGATATAGGCTGCGGAGAGGGCCGTCATACCATCCGGGCCTGCCAGGAAAAAAGCACCATCTGCACGGGTGGTGATTTTGGATTTGACAACCTTGTTCAAACCCGGGATAAACTTGCATTTCATGATCAAATAAATGATCTTTCCTGCAAGGACTGGAATCTGTCCGCTATGGATATCACCCGCCTGCCTTTTGCAGACAATTGCTTTGATATTGTAATCTGCTCTGAGGTATTGGAACATATTCCAGATCATTCAAAGGCCATGGCAGAACTGGTCCGAATTCTGCGCCCGGGAAAAATCCTGGCCATCAGTGTACCCAGATTTTTACCTGAAAAAATCTGCTGGCTCCTTTCCGATGAATATTTTAATGCCAATATGGGCCATGTCAGGATTTACAGAAAAAAAGAACTGATCCGGATGATTGAAGCCCTAGGGCCTGTTTATTTTCATTCCCATTTTGCCCATAGTATCCACGCCCCCTATTGGTGGCTCAAATGCCTTGTGGGACCCAACAGGACAGACTCCTCCCTCGTAAACCTATATCACAGACTCCTGGTCTGGGATTTAATGAAAAAGCCAAAGCTGACTGGATTTATGGACAGGCTTTTCAATCCCCTGCTGGGCAAAAGCCTGGTCCTGTATTTCAGAAAGCCTCTAAAGTCTTCTGCCTGATTCTTGTCTAAAAGGCTGAAAAAATTATCCATATCATTTGTGGCAGTATATGTTTTTTCATGATCCTGGTGGAAAAATATCAAAAAAAGTATTATATTGTCTGTAAACATTCTTTTAAAATATGTGAGGACTTCAATGACACGACTTTTTACATTCCTGATTCTGTTGCTTGTTATTCCCCTGATATACTCCTGTGCCTCTTCGCCCAAAAAGCTTATACGCCAGGACCCCCTTATTGGTAAAATCATTAATACCCACACCCGTAAAATAATTTCTTTCACTACTATGATTGACGAAATCACAAATCATGACGTAATTTATCTGTCTGAAAAACATGACAATCCAATGCATCACGCCATTCAGCACAGGATCATAAAAACGCTAGTTGAAAAGGGGAAAAAGCCCATTATAGGGTTTGAATTTTTTTCCATGGAGGACACCCCTCTGCTGCTGAATTTTGCTGACTCGGGCAAGGCAAATCACTCCAAAAAAATAGAAGCTGCGATGGAAAAACAGATACGCAGAAAGCTGGGATGGGATTCCCAGTCAGACACCATGTGGGGCTATTATTATGATTTGCTCAAACTTGCCAGGGACAATGGCCTGCTTATTTCCGGCCTGGACCTGTCAACCTCCCAGAAACGCAGAATCACCAGAAAAAGTATGGCAGGAATTACGGACATTGAAAAAAAACTTATTTTTTCGACCCATCTTACCAATGAAGCATATAAAACCCATATGAAGGACATATTCAAGGCGGTTCACTGCGGCATGGGCAATGAAAAAATGACATCCCGTCTCTATGATACCTGGATAGCCAGAAACGATAAAATGGCCCTGTCCATAACCCAGTTGAAAAATACCAAAAATCCAATTGTAGTTATCATTGGCAATGGCCACACAGAATACAAGTTAGGTGTAATGGACAGGGTAAAGGCCCTGGACCCTGATATTACCCAGACAAATATCGGGATAACTGAAATCACTCAAAACCCTTTAGGCCTTGAAGAGTATCTGCACCCCCTTGATTTGGATGGTTTTGAATCGGTATCGTCGTCAGACTATTTCTGGTTCACCCAGCGGGTATCCTATAAAGATCCTTGTGAAGAATTTAGAGCATCCTTTACAAAAATGAAAAAAAAGAAAAAAAAGAAATAACCTGTGCCCTAAAATTGAAAGTCTAAGGGCATTATTATGTGAAAGGAAAAAACAATGACATCTGAAAAAAAAACATGCCCCACATGCAAAGGAACAAAAATTTTAACGGGCCAATGTGAATGCAATGCTGAATGGCGGGGAACCGATGGAGACGAAAATGTCGATGACTGCATCTGTGAACCGGATTTAACATGTCCGGAATGCAAGGGAAAGGGTTATATTGAATAGAAAATAAATCGGAGAAATATGAACGATTTAGCTGTTTCAGATAAAGACGCGTTTGATCCTGATACTCCAGTCAAAATTGCCGATCGTGTGTGGTGGGTCGGCCATTACCTTCCCGATGACAAATTTCAATGTCATATCTATCTAATTGAAAACGGTAATCAGTCGATACTTATTGATCCTGGATCAAAGCTGACCTTTAAGTATGCTTTGAGAAAAATAGAAAAAATAGTACATTTCAATGATATCCGCTATTTTATCTGCCAGCATCAGGATCCGGATATCACAGGTTCTTTACCCATCATCGAACAATTGATAACAAGAACCGATGCAGTGATTGTCAGCCATTGGAAAGCAATAGCCCTGTTAAAGCACTATGGCCTTGAAACCCCTTTTCTCTGCGTTGAAGAAAACAATTGGTCCCTTGACATCAACGATTGCCAATTGGAATTTATTTTCACTCCTTATCTTCATTTTCCCGGGGCCTTTTGTACCTTTGACAAAAACAGCGGAATCCTTTTTTCCAGTGACATTTTCGGTGGATTCACTGAGGAATGGAGCCTGATAGCAAAGGATGAAAGCTATTTTGAGTCAATCCGTCCCTTTCACGAACACTATATGCCCTCCCGTGAAATTTTATACAACGGCCTTGTTAAATTGGAAAAATACCCCATAAACCTGATCGCTCCCCAGCATGGGTCCATTATTCCAAAACATTTGATCCAATTTATGTTCAACCAGTTGAAAAATATCGATTGCGGTTTATACTTGATGACCCAGACAAACACGGATATCATGCGGTTATCCCATCTGAACAAACTGCTTCATAATTTCATGGAAGCCATAATCATTCACAAAGAATTCAGTGAGGTAGCCCAGGCCTTATTTAACCATGCAAAAGAGATACTGCCAGTGCAGGATTTGTCTTTTTTTGCCATGAATAACGATGCGGTGATTCTCAGGTTTGATAAGGAATCCATGTTCAGGGGTATCGTATCAGATCTTCCAGAAAAGTGCACAGATATGATGGGAATGAATCAAAGTCAATGGAACACAGATAACAACAATGATTGTTTCAAAATCATATCCAGGGTTTCCCAGGGAAAATCTGAAGCCCAGGAACAGGCCCATCCCCTTATCATACCATTATATACGGGTGGTAATCCAGTGATCCATGCATTGGCAATTTTCAATCTCACGGAAAATATTGAAATTGACAGGGAGCTCAACAATACATTGCACCAGATGAGTATCCCTCTGAGTGTTGCCATTGAACGGGAGATCATACTGCGGTCCATGGAAATAGAGCGTCAGCATTTTTATGAACAAGCCATCCGTGACCCTCTGACAGGTCTATATACAAGGATTTATATGCAGGAGGCCGTCCAGCGCCTGTTTTCCATACATGACAGGGAAGCAAATACAAAAATATTTGTCATTATTTTTGATATTGACAATTTCAAATCCGTTAACGATACCTATGGGCATACTGAAGGGGATACAGCCCTGAAACAAACCACCCGAATAATTATGGAAGAGACACGTACCGAAGACATTCAGACACGGATAGGGGGTGAAGAGTTTGCCGTTTTCATCGCCTCTTCCGACACAAAGACACCCTTTGCCATTGCTGAAAGAATCCGCAGGAAAGTCAGCCGGTTAAAGTTTGCTCCTCCCATGGAAAACAGGACATTGACCATCAGTGGAGGTATTGCCCAGCGGCAGCAGAAGGAAGAGTTACAGGATCTTATTCAACGGGCAGATAAAGCTTTGTATAAAGCCAAGAATAAGGGTCGGAATCGTATCTGTTCAGCCAGCTAATGGCTGCCAAATGCAAACAATTCTATTGAACAGCTTGTGCAAATCATGATCTGTGAAAAGCAGTGTCATTTCACCCGATCAGATAGGTGGCTGTTCCCGTTGCAATCCTGACCTTTTTGTCGTTAAAAAGATCTATTTTTGAAACCACAATACGAGAGCCGACCTCACAGAACCCCAGCGGCATATGCAATTGCTGCTGTGACTGCTGCGGTCCCCTAAGCTCCCTCAAGGGTCGTCCCAAACCGGCGGAATTGGTATTTTTCAAAGACACCCTCAAGAAAGCCTTAGTTCACTTCTTTGTTTTAAATCTTTAAAACTTTTTTTACTGCCCTTTTCATCTGTTTCATGCGGGTGTCCAAATCTCCAGTATATCCCAAGGCGATCCTGAGTAACCCTGGAGATAATCCCATTTTTTGCTGGTCTTCGATGTCAATTTCCGAAGACGTTGAAGAACCGGAACAACTTATCAGGGTATCAAAATACCCCAGTGAAACTGCGATCATGCCGAAAGATTCTTCATTCTGCAGTACTTCCATGAGTTCTTCGGCCTTTTCCCTAGACTCGCAGTCAATGGCCAGAATACCGCCTGTACCATATCCGTCATTCCCCAGTTCTTTGGCTTTTTCATATTGGGGGTGGTCCGGCAGGCCCGGATAGGAAACCTTAACATTCATTTTTTTAAGCATTTCAGCCATGGCCAACCCTCTACGGCTGTGTTCCCGCATCCGGATGGGCAAATGGGGAATCCTTTGAAGCACATCAAAAGCCACACGAGGATCCATCGTCGGCCCCAGCAGCATGACCCGGCCGGTATGAAGATCCATCAAATCCTGAATAAAGGATTGGTCTCCACAGACGGCCCCGGCGATCAGATCACTGGCCCCGTTGATATACTTGGTCAGTGAATACACCACGACATCAGCACCCAGAATCTTAGGTGTGAAAATTAATGGTGAAAAAGTATTGTCTACCACCAGTTTGATATCCTGTTTGTGTGCTTCTTTTGCGAGGGCCGGGATATCTGCGATCTTGAGGGTAGGGTTGCCAATGGTTTCCGTGTAGATAATTTTTGTTTCTTTGGTGATGGCTGCCTTGACTGCTTCAAGATTTGTAATATCTACAAAAGTGGTCTTGATATTCATCTGAGGCAAAAGGGATTCAAACAGGGCATGGGTTCCGCCATAAATAGTTTCACTGGCCACAATGTGATCCCCGCTTTTACAGATCTGCATGACGGCACAGGATATTGCGGACATCCCGCTGGCCGTGCAAATGGCTGATTCCGTTCCTTCCATAGCTGCCAGGTACCGTGATAATACATCCACTGTCGGATTAAAGTGGCGGCTGTACAGAAAACATCCGCCTTGTTCCGGTCCCTTTAAACCGTTGAAAATTTCCGGCATGGTCCCGGGATGCATGACCGTGAATGTGGCGGATCGTGAAATGGACGGGGCAACACCGCCGTGCTCTCCAAATTCTCTTCGGGCTTTTAACAATGCTTGTTCAGGGTTGTAAAATTCCATACAAAACCTCCTTTGACTGGTTGGATTTAGAGCTTTCTTAGATTTAAAAATATCAAATATATAATGAAATGTCCTTGCTATCTGAGTCGAATTTAGCGTACAAAACGAAAGAATATTTCAAAATTTATCACATATAAGGAAGAATTTGTCTAATTATAAACTTGATCAAACAGATTGTGCCATGCTTGCGTTATTACAGAAAGATGGCCGGGCATCCAATGTAAAACTGGCAAACAAGCTCAATTTGAGTGAGACACCGTGTTGGCGCCGTCTTAAACGTCTGGAAGAAGTCGGTTATATCCAAGGATATCAAGCAAACCTCAATCGTCAGCTAATGGGTCTTGGGGTATTGGCATTTATGCAGATTAGTTTTTCCATACACACGGATGAATCTGTGATAGAATTTGAACAGGCCATTCAAGAAATTCCTGAAGTCCTTTCCTGCCACAATATCTCCGGGGAGTCAGATTACTTGCTTCTGGTTGTGTCAGAAAGTCTGGAGTCTTATGAAAAATTATCACGCAACGTTATTCGAAGCCTCCCTGGAGTAACTTCCGTTAAGACAAGTTTTTCTTTGAAGGAAATAAAGGCATCAACACTGTTGCCGATAAATGAATCAGAAAAGTCATAAATCAATTCAGGAATAGAATCTGAAATTATCGGCTGCGGTGGGTCATGATTACGGATACCCACAGGGTTCAACGGGCAGATAACGCTTTGTATAAAGCCAAAAATAAGGGTCAGAACTGTATTTGTTCAGCCAGGTAATGGCTGCCAAATGCAAACAATTCCATTGAAACAGCTTGTGCAAAGTAAGATCTTCTTATAGTGGACCCCAATGTCAAGACAGTTTTTTGCCCAATTTAAGCGTCAAATTAGGATTAAATTTCCGAGAAAATTTAATCCGGCTCTTACAACA
>Ga0307988_1000822_pt1 | contig 19690 bp, 15 predicted proteins | sample EllFjometagen183_FD_203166 | JGI IMG/M metagenome (GOLD analysis project Ga0307988, IMG submission 203166) | Marine microbial communities from Ellis Fjord, Antarctic Ocean - #183 | ecosystem: Environmental > Aquatic > Marine > Unclassified | place: Southern Ocean | collected 2014-10-08 | reverse complement strand
ATCCCATTTTGCCAGACAATTCTTCAAATAGTTTTTTCGGTACCGGCCCCATCTCCCAAGCAAAGTATTGGATCCCTGTTACTGATTTACCTGTTTGTTTGAAATGGGAAAAATCCAAAAAATACAACAATTTTAATAGCTTAAGCTTTCCGCATTTGTTTGTATTCTTAGCGAAATAGATTATTGCATTGATTAATTTTTCTCTATGGTTGGTAATAATCATACACACACTATCGGCAACAATATGCAATTTGTCAAGTCCGGTAATTTTATAGGCGTCCAATAATTGTCACTTGACGGCGCAAAACGGAGCCGAGCTATTCACTGGTTCCATTCCAAATGGTGGCAGTGTGATTTAAATCTGTAAAAATAGCAATGTGTATTTTTTGCACATTGAGCTCACCCCAAAAATAGGGAGACCGCCGCAAAATTGTGGAGGTTAAAATATAAAGAATACCCTAAGAATTTCTGAGGGTATTGGATGAAAAGGGGTAGCCTCAGCGAGTTGGTTTATTTTTTTCTGTGTCAAAAAGGTATACCCATGCTGGACAGCCAGATAGTGTATAAATAGGGTTGGAAAGATAGTTGTTGACATATCCTCTAAGTTGGGTTATAGACTCTATGTGACACATTCAACCAGAACAGGAGATAACGCCCCCATGAAAACTTACGGCTATTGCAGAGTCAGTACCCTGGACCAGAACCCCACCATGCAACAGGATGCCATATCCAAAAGATATCCCGATGCTAAGATCCTCACAGAAAAGAAGTCAGGGACCACACGGGAAGGGCGGGAACAACTGAATAACATCCTTAATATTCTTGACGATGGTGAAAAGGTGGTGGTCTGGAAGCTGGATCGGCTTGCCAGGAACATGAAAGACCTTCTGGACATCGTGGATGTCATCAAGGCCAAGGGTGCCAGCCTGGAGATCCTTGACCAAGCGATTGACACCGGGACAGCATCAGGTATGGCATTCCTTCAGATGTTGGGAGTGTTTGCAGAGTTCGAGACTAACCTACGGAAGGAACGGCAGATGGCAGGGATCGCAAAGGCAAAGGACAGGGGAGCATACAAGGGCCGTAAGCCCTCATTGACCACAGAACAATGTCAGGAGATCAGGACCAAGAAGGCTAACGGGATGACCCCCACACAGCTGCACAAGGAGTATGGAGTCAGCAGGGCCACCATATACAACATTTTAAAGGAGACAGTATAGTGGATATCCGGCACCGATCAGTTATGTATAAGATGTTAAAAACAGATCGAAGCTGAATTTTTTAGAGTGCTTTTTATCTCCAATTAAGTTGAATGAGATTTCGATTCATTTGGTCACGCGGCTTTCTATATATTTGAATTTCACATCAATAGCTGAAAATTTTGATTATACCAGATGTGGTATTTTGGAAACATTCAAAAAAATCCGGACTGGTGGATGGAGTACTCGGCAAATTATCGAATTTGACTCCTACAGATAATATCATTTATAAAAATGATTGTATATTTTAAAAAAAACCACAGCTCATTTCAAACAACTTCTGTTTTTTTAAACGATATTTATATGCCCTCTCCTTATCATTACTTTGTAGTGATGTATCTTTCATTTTTTTGAAACTGTCTAAAACCAAACAAATTTAAATTGGATTAAAAATAAAATCATTTTTTTCTTGACAAACTATTTTTAATCTTTTATTTTTTATTTTAAATTTCAGTTGATTTTTTTGGGATTGGTAGATTTATACAATGCTAATTTAAATCCATCGTCTGCCCACAAAAGATAACCAAAGGGAGACAAAAATGATTGTCGACACTTCAAGTCTCAATGAGAAAATTTATAAGTTGTTGCGTGATAGAATCGTTTTTGGTGAATACACGCCAGGTTCAAGAGTTGAGGTTAAAAAACTTAAGGACGAATTAAATGTCAGCCCACAGCCTGTCAAAGAAGCAATATTTAGATTGGCTGGTGAAGGATTCATAACCATTTTTCCCAGAAGGGGGACTTATGTTCGTGAGGCCAGTCTTAAGGAGCTGATTGATATGGTTGAAGCCAGAGTGTTTTATGAAACCAGTGCTATAGAGATTGCAATTGGCAAAATAACATCAAAAAATCTACAGAAGCTGGAAAATCTTTGCGAAGAGATCCTTGATACTGAAGACACTTCCTACAAAGCAATCCAGAGAAGAAATATGGCCTTTCATTGTGCAATTGTAGGGCTCTCGGAAAACCAATGGCTGTATGATGCTCACAAACTCATGATGGCTCATTACGCCAGCTTGCATTTTCGTTATGTGGTTACTCAAAAAGACTATGCTGATCCGGAACAAATTTATAAAGAGCATAAAATAATTATTAATGCACTGGGGTTGGATAATGTGGAAGATGCCAAAAATGTTGTGAAGAACCATATGGATCGCGTTAAATTAAAAATAGAAAAAGTTTTGTTTTCTGGAAAGTCTGAACTCATGAATAGTGGTAATGAGTTCTCAAAAGCTTAACTCACTTTACCAGGTTTAGTTTAACCAATAGAGAAATAAAAAAGGAATTAAATAATATTTATCAAAAGGAGTTTTAGATGGCACGACGAAAAATATCGATAAATGATTTATACAATAAAAAAGAAACCAATGAAAAAATAAGCTGGTTGACCTGCTATGACTTTCCAACTGCTCAGTTTCAAGAAGCAGCCGGTATAGAAATGATACTAGTTGGTGATTCAATGGGGATGTGTGTTTACGGGTATGAGGGAACCATTCCGGTAACAATGGATCAATGTATTGTACATTCTGAAGCAGTACGCCGGGGTGCGCCAACTGCATTTGTGATTGGTGATATGCCGTTTATGAGCTATCAGGAATCCGATCAGGTTGCTGTTGCTAACGCCGGACGCTTTCTTAAGGAAGCCAATGTCGATGCTATTAAGCTTGAAGGTGGTGTTAGGACTGCTTCGCGTATTCAAGCGATTGTAGATGCCGGAATTGTTGTGTGCGGGCATATCGGACTCACACCCCAGAGTTCAGGCCAGCTGGGCGGTCACAAAGCCCAGGGGCGAACTGCTGAAACTGCTGAACTGGTCATCAAAGATGCCTTGGCTATTGAAGCTGCCGGTGCTCAACTCCTACTGCTTGAGGCCATTCCGCCTGAATTATCCGCTGTGATTACAAAGAAACTGAAAATCCCGGTATATGGTATCGGGGCCGGGCTGGGCACAGATGGTCAATTGCTGATTGTTTCCGATCTTGTGGGACAGTTCCAGGCATTTACACCTAAATTTGTGAAAAAGTATTGTGACGTTGCCAAGGTTTATACTGACGCCTTCAAAGAATACATCAAAGATGTAAAAGCGCAGACCTTTCCGGAGGATCAGCATTGTTATCATATAATCAAAGGTGAAGAAGAGCGTTTTGAGGAAATGTTAAAGAAATTTGAATAATTTTTTCCACACCCTGACACGTTTAAAAATAGTTCCAAAATAATTAGGAGAAAAAAGTTTTATGAGCAACCTTAGAGAAAAACTAAAGATAGATCCAAAGCGATTTGAAGAAATCAATTCATTTTTGATGAATCCAAACAATGAGATGGTTAATAAATTGTTGGCTATTATAGAAAAACATGGTGGAGTTGATGAGATCAACCGCAAGCATGAAGAATCCGGAAAATTTGAAAACATCATGGCCCGTCTTGAAGAAAAAAAGTCACCCTATGTAGATGATTTAAAATGGCTGATGGAGCAGAGAGATAATAAAGCATTTGTCAGCAAAAAAGATTATCTTAAAAAGCATTTGGGTGACAAGGCGGAAGGTATGGTGCTTGATAAGAGAAATGCGGTAACGCTTGAAATCAGTGCAGTGAACTTTTTCCCCTGGTTGATAGCCCAGGCTAAAATGGCCATTGAAAAAGAGCAGTTAATGCCGGGTCGTTTTATCCGAGTGAGGAACATGAAAGAACAGGAAGCCGACGATGATATTCTTGCAGTGGCCGCCGGAATGAAAATTGTGGGTGCAAGCTATGTTGAAACTTTGGATACCAAAGGAACTGACGGGTCCAATAATCACCTGGGCGGTCCGGAAACCATTACCGGATATTTCGGTGGTATTGGCTCTCCCAATGATTATCCCTACAAATGGGCGGATGAGTATCTTTATTATTATACAAATTATGGTGTGACCCAGGTGCTCAACATCAATCCCGGGACTGTTCTCTTAGGGTATATGCTCCATAAACTTGGAGTCAATAACGAGTTTAAAATTTCTGTATTCATGGGTAATGATAACCCACTTGCCGTATTCTGGACATTGATGGCGGCAAAATTATTTTCCCGTGATGAAGGGAACACAAGTCTGATCGGGTTTAATTTCTCCAATTCAATTAACGCAGAAACCATCAGGGCAAGCAGTGCCATCAGGGAGTCCCTGGATTTGACGGATAATGTAAGATTTGAACATCACATTACAGAAACCTATCAAAGTATTGTGATTCAACCCTATTTAAGGCGGGATGAATTACTTGATGTGGCTGAGGATGTTCCCAATATTTCAGCTAAGCATGAAGGCGGTGATCCTGATACAGAAATGAAGCGGGAGCATCCCAGCAATATTCTGGAATACTTTATTCCCAAAGAAGAGATTATCAAGCAGGGGATGATGGAAACACTTGAACTAAATTATCTTGATAAACAGTCTGCAGTTAATAATACAGCTGCGGCACTAATGAAAAAGGGCATAGATGTAATCTGTGCCTCGAAACTGCACGCAGATTTTTGATTTATACAATCAAGAAACAGGTTTCGTTTAATATTGCATTTTAACTATTAAATAAAAACAGGCTTGATACAGAATTTTATATAAAGATTGAACGGATATCATCCACAACAACCACATAAAGGGAGGCAAGTATGAACCAGGGATTAAAAACATTAGAATCATTATTGCGCTCAGGAACAATTTCAAGACGTGAATTCATTAAAAAAACAGCAATTGTTGGGTTGACGGCGGCTGTAGCACCGACGTTTTTTCACGGTACTGCTCAAGCAGGACAACCCAAAAAAGGAGGGAAATTCAGACTGGGTATCCTACAGGGAGCCACAACCGATTCGCTGGATCCTGCAACATTTAATAATGATGGGAATTTGGTCATCAACTGGTGCTTGAGAAATAATCTGGTTGAAGTTGATCATAAGGGTAATCCGATCCCTGAACTGGCGGAAAGCTGGGAAAGTTCAGCAGATGTGAAAACCTGGATTTTTAATCTGCGCAAGGAAGTGGAATTTCACAATGGGAAAATAATGGACAGCGCAGATGTGGTTGACTCTATCATGTATCACCTTAAACCGGATTCAAAATCAACTGCAAAGGGCATCCTCAAAACGATAAAGGATGTTAAAGCCGATGGCAAGCACAGGGTTGTATTTACATTGACAGGCGGTTCTGCCGACTTTCCATTTATATTAAGCGACTTTCGTCTATCCATAATTCCTGCCGGTACAACAGATTATTCTAAAGGTATCGGCACGGGTGGTTACAGTCTGGTCAAATATGAGCCGGGAGTAAAGTTCGTCTGCAAACGATTTCCTAACTATTGGAAAAAAGATCGGGCACATTTCGACGAAGTTGAGATCATGGTCATTAACGATTTGAGCGCTCGGACAAATGCTCTGCGAAGTGAAAGGGTTGATGCAATCAATAATTGTGACTACAAAACAATTGGGTTGTTTGAAAAAATGCCTGGTATTCAGTCGATTGTTTCCACGGGAACAAGACACTATACCTTTGCCATGCTGACCAATACTGCGCCATATAACAACAAAGATGTACGATTGGCCCTGAAATATGCGATTGATCGTGAAGACATTTTAAAAAGAGTTTTCCGAGGGTATGGGAAAGTGGGGAATGACCATCCGATCGGTCCCTCACAACAATTTTTTGCCTCGGAGCTGCCCCAGAGACAATATGATCCCGACAAGGCACGGTTTCATATGAAGAAAGCAGGTCTTTCAGGACACAAGTTTAATTTGACCACCTCCACCGGCGTTGGAGATGTCAGTGTGGACGCTGCACTTTTTTACAAGGAGCATGCGAAAAAAGCCGGTATTGATATCGAAGTCAGTAAAGCACCGGCTGACGGGTATTGGAAAGATGTATGGATCAAAAAGCCATGGGCTGCTGGTCGCTGGAGTGGTCGCCCCACAGAGGATTGGATGTTTTCAACTGCTTATGCCGCCGGCGTGCCATGGAATGAGACACTTTGGGAAAATGCACGCTTTAATGAACTTCTGGTCACAGCGCGCGCTGAACTGGATACAGCCAAAAGGCGCGAGATGTATGTGGAGATGCAGCAGCTTGTCAGCGATGACGGCGGCACGATAGCATTTATTTTCCCCTCTGACCTTCATGCAGCCAGTGATAAGGTCAAATACAAAGACCTTGCCGGTAATTGGCAGATGGACGGGGGCAAATGCTGTGAAAAATGGTGGTTTGAAGGATAATCAAAGTCACACTCCTCTCATACTCTGATTGGAGTGAATTGTTTTGATTTCTGGAATTGGGATACCCTTTTAAATTCCACGGGGTATCCCAACTTCAAAATTATAGGAATATGAAAAAGAAAGATGTGCTACAATGAAAAATATTATTGAACTGACAATAAAGCGGCTATTGCTCGGTTTTGGCACCATCATCGTTATTTCCATGCTGATCTTTATGGGTGTGGAGGCGCTTCCCGGTGACCTTGCCGAAACAATACTGGGGCAGGATGCAACTCCGGAAACCGTTAAAGCTTTCCGCAAAGAACTCAAACTGGATCTGCCGCCCCACGTGCGCTACATCGATTGGCTGGGCGGTTTTTTGAAAGGAGATCTGGGCAAATCCATGGCCGCTAAACGGCCCATCTCAGAGATGATCGGCTGGCGCTTTTCCAATACTATGTTTCTGGCCGCTGTGGCTGCTGCTGTGGCAGTACCCATTGCCGTTATTTTAGGCATACTGGCAGCTTTATACAGGAATACACTTTTCGACAAAATCATCTCCATCGTCACGCTCAGCTTCATCTCTTTTCCTGAATTTTTCATTGCCTATATTTTGATTGCCCTTTTTGCAGTCAAGTTTCGTATCTTCCCTTCCATAGCCAACATTGGTGATGAAATGGCGTTATGGGAAAAACTATACTCGATCATCCTGCCCTGTGTGACGTTATCCCTTGTGGTGATGGCACATATGATGCGCCAGACACGTGCGGCGATCATCAATGTCCTGTCCAGCGCATACATTGAGATGGCCCGCCTTAAGGGCCTTAAGCGGCTGCGGGTTATCGTAGTTCATGCTTTTCCCAATTCACTGTCGCCGGTAATAAACGTTATCGCCCTTAACATGGCCTACCTGATTGTCGGTGTCGTTATTGTAGAAGTCGTATTTGTTTATCCCGGCCTGGGGCAGTTAATGGTGGATTCGGTTGCTAAAAGGGATCTTCCGGTTGTCCAGGCCAGTGGTTTGATATTTGCCGCAACCTATGTGGTCTTAAATCTTCTGGCGGACTTGTTTTCAATCATCAGCAATCCAAGATTGCGAAACCCAAGATAAGGAGATACAGGCTATGAGGTTTGTGAAATTGCTGAGACAATCACCGTGGAGCGCACGCATAGGCATCTGTATTGTACTTATTAATGTTTTTGCGGCAGTTTTTGCACCGGTTATCTGTCGATATGGTGAAACCGAGCTGGTTAACGATGTCTGGATGAGTCCGAGCGATGACAATTTACTGGGTACGGATCATATGGGGCGGGACATGTTCACCCGCCTGGTTTACGGGGCAAGGAACACGATTGCCATCGCCATGGTGACAACCTTTCTGGCCTTTTTTGTGGGGTCCATGATGGGGTTTTTTGCAGCTATTTTAGGCGGATGGACCGATTTAATTTTAAGTCGGTTGATTGATATCCTGATGGCCTTTCCCACACTGATTTTTGCATTGGTTGTGCTTTCGGTTGTGGGGACGGGAACAGGACCCCTCATTGCTGTGATCTCACTCATTGCCGCGACCAGAGTTTACCGCCTGTCACGGGCCGTTGCCATGGACATTGAAGTAATGGAATTTGTTGAAGGGGCAAGGCTTCGGGGTGAAAAAATTTGGTGGCTTATGTGGCACGAAATTCTTCCGAATGCTTTGCCGCCACTGGTAGCTGAGTTCGGTCTTAGATTCTGCTTTGTGTTTTTGTTTATTGCCTCATTAAGTTTTCTGGGATTGGGCATACAGCCCCCCATCGCTGATTGGGGAGGTATGGTTAGAGAAAATTCCGGTGCAATTACTTTCGGGATTATGACACCGCTGTTTCCAGCGGCCGCAATCGCATTCTTAACAATTGGGGTTAATCTGATTGTGGACTGGTTCCTGCATATTTCCAGTGGGCTTAAGGATTGATAAGAATGACATTATCAGACAAAATGAATCGGTTTAATACAAGAGAATCAATAGTAAGAGAGGAAGCATGGAACCACTATTAAAAATGAGACAGATCAAGATTGAGGGGATGACCGATGAAAAGTGGAACCCCATCATTAAGGGCATTGACCTTACACTGGCCAGGGGTGAGGTGCTGGGCCTGATCGGTGAGTCTGGCGCCGGAAAATCTACCCTGGGCATCGCCTCCATGGCCTACACGCGCCAGGGCTGTCGAATTTCATCCGGTTCGATTATTTTTGATGGTGAAGAATTGTTTGGTGCCGATAGAAATATTTTGAGAAAGATTCGTGGTAACCGAATCGCCTATGTTGCCCAGAGTGCTGCTGCCTCCTTTAACCCGGCATACCGCCTTATCCAGCAATATTCCGAGGCACCGGTTATACATGGGGTCATGAGCGCCGACAAGGCAACCCGTGAAGCAAAGGATATTTATAAACGTCTGCTGCTTCCTGATCCGGACAACATCGGCTACCGCTACCCTCATCAGGTGTCAGGCGGCCAGCTTCAGCGTGCAATGGTCGCCATGGCCATGGCCTGCCGGCCGGATCTGATTGTTTTTGATGAACCCACCACAGCTCTGGATGTCACCACTCAGATAGAGGTCCTTGCAGCCATTAAGCAAATTGTGAAACAGTTCAACACGGCCGCCATTTATATTACGCATGATCTGGCAGTTGTAGCCCAGATCGCTGATCGCATCATGGTCCTGAGACATGGAAAACTTGTAGAAGAAAATAATGCCCGGAAAATGATTGCAGACCCTAAAGAAGACTATACAAGAAGGCTCTTGTCGGTCAGGACAATGAAGGAGGGTAAAGACCTGCTTAAGAGCGAAAAAGATATCATTCTGGAAGTCAACAATGTAACAGCCAGTTATACGAGAAAAACAAATGTTCTTGAAGATATTGATTTGAAAATCAGGCGGGGCAGAACCATGGCTTTAGTCGGTGAGTCCGGAAGTGGTAAAAGCACCCTTGCCCGTGTCATAACAGGTTTACTGCCTTTGAGCAAAGGCCAGGTTGTATACAATGGCAAGGAACTGCCTCCTAAACTGAAGTCAAGAAATAAAGAAACCTTAAGGCAGATACAAATGATTTACCAGATGCCCGATACTGCTCTGAATCCCAAACAAAAAGTCAGTAAGATTATCGGTCGTCCAATGGAGTACTACTTTGGAATAAAAGGGAAGGAACAGGAAAAAAAAGTTATTGAACTGCTGGAAAAAATCGAACTCTCTGAGAAATACTATGGACGTTATCCCGACGAGTTGTCCGGCGGAGAAAAACAACGTATCTGTATCGCCAAAGCCCTTGCAGCAAAGCCGGAGTTGATCATATGCGATGAAGTAACATCAGCACTGGATCAACTTGTTGCAGAAGAAATTTTAAAACTGCTGCAGGATCTTCAGAATGAAACCAATATCTCCTATCTGTTTATTACGCATGATCTGGCGACTGTTAAAGCCATTTCAGATGAGATCGTGGTCATGCTGCACGGCAGAATCGTTGAACAGGGAACAAGACAGGAGATCTTGACACCACCCCATCATGAATACACCGAACTTTTGCTGTCATCCGTACCTGAAATGGATCCTGACTGGCTGGATCGACTGCTTGATGACCGAAAAGCAAAAGGTAAAATTTCTACAATGATAGATGCCTGATGCAGGTAATCAAATGAGGAAAATAGAAAAATGAAATTCATGGTATGTTATGACGAATCTGATTTGTCCAGGCGCGTTGTTAAAGAGGCTCAAAAACATGCAAAAATCTGGAATGCAGAACTTATAGTCGTTCGTGCGATAATGCGGGAAGAACCGATTAAGCATGAAAAGCTTATAGAAATGGAAGAGCAGCTTAATTCTGAAATCCGGAATTTGTTCATAGATGTGGACACCCCATACACTGTCCAGATAGAGGTCGATGATATGGATGAGGGACAGCGGATTATAAAAGTAGCAGAGAGAAAAAAAGTAGATATGATTTTCCTTGGCCCGAAAAAGCGTTCAAAGGTTGGAAAACTGCTTTTCGGCTCTAATGCCCAGTACATTGTCTTACATGCACCATGCCCGGTTGTTACGATTACTCGACTTGCTGTGGATTGGGACTAAGGGGTATTTCTTTTGAAATTGTTAACAGAATTGACCTTAGATCATTTGTTGTTACTATACAGGGCCATCCGGCAATGCGGGGCGACTGCGATAGTGCAATGGAAATGAATAATATATAAAAAATAAACAAAGCTAAACTGACGGAAAGATACGATATATAGATTAAAAGGAGTACATCATGAGCAAAAAAATATTAATATTACCCGGAGATGGAATTGGCCATGAGATTGTTGCTGAAGCGGAAAAAGTACTTCGATTTATCTCTAATCATTTTGAATTAAATCTGGAAATGAAAAACGATATCATCGGTGGTGGAGCCATTGATTCAGACGGCATGGCACTTCCGCAAAGAACCCTGGATAAGGCAAAGGCTGCGGATGCCATTTTGCTGGGTGCTGTGGGCGGTTACAAATGGGATCATTTAGAGATGTCCAAACGCCCTGAAAAAGGACTTCTTGAGCTGCGCTCCCAATTAGACCTGTTTGGCAATCTTCGTCCAGCCATATTGTTTCCACAACTGGTAAGTGCCTCCTCTTTAAAACCTGAAATTGTATCCGGTTTAGACCTGTTAATTGTACGGGAACTTGCCGGCGGAATTTATTTTGGAGAGCCCAGAGGCGTTCATACCAATGCGGATGGCGAACGTGAAGGGATTAATACCTATCGGTATGCTGAATCTGAGATCCGAAGGATTGCAAAGGTTGCCTTTGAACTTGCTCAAAAGAGAAGTGGTCGCCTGACTTCAGTTGATAAGGCAAACGTATTGGAAACCACCGCTCTTTGGCGCGATGTCATGGAAGAAGTGGCTCCGCAATACCCGGATGTTGAATTGTCACATCTGTATGTGGACAATGCTGCCATGCAGCTTGTGCGCGAACCAAAACAGTTTGATGTGATGGTCACCGGAAATATGTTTGGGGATATATTATCTGACTGTGCTGCAATGTTAACCGGTTCAATTGGCATGCTGCCATCGGCTTCACTGGATATAAACAGCAAGGGATTATATGAACCATGCCACGGAAGTGCCCCGGATATCGCCGGTAAAAACCTTGCCAATCCTTTGGCAACCATTTTATCTGTTGCCATGATGCTGAGATATTCTCTTAATGTACCCAAGGCTGCAGAAATGATTGAAAAAGCTGTCAACGATGTTCTTGACACAGGGCTTAGAACCACAGATATTTTTTCTGAAGGATGTAAAAAAGCAGGGACCCAGGAAATGGGTGAAGCTGTACTTTCAGTATTACGTGAAATGTGATTTCACAAAGAAAGGAATAAGCAGGTGTGATTATGAATGAACCATCTCATTCGCATCTTCAATGGGTAATTTTCTTATTGGTATCGGCTGCATTTACTAATATTTATATTACCCAGCCGATACTCCCTGTCCTGCAAACTGAGTTTTCCGCAGATATGGTGACCACTTCGTTTACCGTTTCTGCGGTTATTCTTGGGATTGCCCTGGCCAACCTTCCCTTTGGTATTTTAGCAGACAGATTACCCATCCACCCTATCATACTGATCGGCGGGATTATGGTGGCATTGGCAGGATTCATATGTGCGATTACTGCAAATATCTGGATCCTTATTGGTGCCCGGTTTGTCCAGGGTATTTTTATACCGGCGCTGACAACCTGCCTTGCTGCCCATCTGGCAAAGACACTTCCAGCTGAACGGCTTAATGTGGTAATGGCGTCTTATATATCCGCCACAGTACTTGGCGGATTGGGTGGACGATTGCTCGGCGGCTTTATTCATCCGCCGCTTCACTGGCGATATGCGTTTATCTCAGCCTCGGTACTTGTCTTGATTTCAACTCTCGTTGGTATATTGGTGATTCCCAGAACAGCTCTGGAAAAAAATGAAAAAAAACATATTGGATTTTTAGAACTTGTAAAACAACCGGGATTAATGAGAATTTTCCTTTGTGCGGCAGGTAGTTTTGCTATTTTTTCATCCATATTCAATTTCCTTCCGTTTAGATTGGATGCCCCGCCTTTCAGCTTTTCAACACAACAGATAACAATGCTCTATGGGGCCTATGTAATTGGGATATTCATGGGGCCATTTGTCGGACGCTTGAGTAATCGTTTTGGAGCTGGAATTACATTAATTGGCGGCAGTGTTCTTCTGGGCACCTCTCTGATCCTGGTTTTGTTATCATGGATTCCAGCCGTTGTATCGGGTTTGATCGGTATGGTTGCCGGGTTTTTTGCCATCCATGCTGCTGCTGTCGGGAATCTTAACCTGAAATTGTCCAGCGGACAAGGTCGGGCAAATGCATTGTATATCATGTTTTATTACCTGGGAGGCTGGGTTGGAATTACCTGCTCAGGCTTTTTACTTGGGCGATATGGGTGGAATGCAGTTATCGGCTTTTGTGGCCTGTTATTACTAATCCCTCTATATGCAGGATATAAAGAGCTGTAATTGTATAAAATAATTTTTATAATACTTTCGTGTGGATAAGGAATGAGCTTTGGATTTTTTTAAAAATAAAGAACAGGTAAAGATATCCGGCCAATTGTTTGGAGAAGATGCTGTTGATATGCTGGCAAGGGCACATGAAGATGCATTATGGATGTTGGAAAACATTGGTGTGCATTGTACGAACCCGGTAATGGTGGATATTTTCAGTCAATTTGAGGCAGATGGAAAAGCCATTGTGCATGAAAATCGTATCTATATTACCGACGAACTGGTCAAAGAATGTCTGGCAAAAGTACCGGGAATGGACAATTTCTTTGTTCCCCGCAACAGCTTCTTTGTGGGCGGGAGAGCAGCTTATGTGCATGATGATGCCCAGGGAAAAGGGGGCATTATACCCACACCCCACCATATGGAACGAATTGCCAAGATTTCACAGGAAAATGACATTGTAGCCGGTATGGGTCCCGGAATAATGATGGCAGACGAAGTCAACCAGATGGAAATTATGGACAGGTATTGTTCAAAACCCATTTTTTTCAGTGTTTCATCTGATCGTGCAGTGGAACGGGCAAAACAACTTCATAAGAGCCGCGGCAATATAATGATTTCATTCTGCCTGACCCGGCATCCGCTCCAAGTAAATGAAAATATTGCAGATCATTTTATAAATATTGTAAGGGCTAATGTTCCGGTCTTTATGGCAGCCTTACCCATGGCAGGTATCAGCGGTCCTTATTGTTACAACGGCATCTTGTCCAGTGCACATGCAGAAAGTTTGTTTGGTATCTGTGCGGCACAGTTATTAAACCCAGGGTGCACCTGTGTCCATGGCGGTCTGCCATCAATTGCCGATCCAAGGTTTGATTACAGTCCGAACTATGGATTGAAGAGTCATTTTGTCTTAAATCTTCTTATGGCTCACCTGAATATGATGCTCGACCTGCCAACCATCCAGAGTGCCGGTACTACAAATGAAGAGCATATGACTCAAAAAGCATTGGAAGATGTGTTCATCAGTAATGCATTATGTAAGAAATACGGGTTTCATATGATTCGTCATTCATTTGGTTTTCTAAGGGGTATGATTGATTTTTCTTTTGAAAAATTTGAAAAAGCAATTGAAATCACACAGAAAGTGACTGCAGCCGATGCTCCAGAAATAACAATACCAGCATATGATGAACGGGGGTTGGAAGCAATTCAACGCTCGGCTCTGGGCATGTATCGAGATGATCCCCTGACCACAGCAAATATCGGTCGAATTTTTGTTGAATAAAATAGTTGAGGAGAAAATCACCATGAAAAATATAATCCAAATACCAACCGGCAGTTCATATATAGAGGCGGATACCGGACAAAAGGTCAGGACACTCACACCTGAGGATACCATTGCCACTCTGCCTTTGGAGCAAGTAATCAGACAGGCATTTGAAAATCCCATAGGCACCCAAAGGCTAAAACACCTGGCGAAAGGTAAAAATACTGTTGCCATTGTTGTCAATGATATCACCCGTCCCACGCCGACAGAGGAAATATTATCACCCATATTGGATGAACTGGACCGGTCCCAAATTAACAGAGAGAATATCACCATCATTATTGCCACGGGTGCACATCATCCCCATACACCAGAGGAAATCATAACCTGTGTCGGCAAAAAAATTGTGGAACGTTACACAGTTATCAATCATGACTACAGTGATGACAGCACCTTGTCCTATCTGGGAGATACGGGAATGGGAATGCCGGTTCATGTGAATAAGGTATATGCTGACGCTTCATTAAAAATTTTAACAGGTCTTATTTCTCCCCATCATGTGGCGGGTTTCAGTGGCGGCCGTAAGAATGTGGTCCCCGGTATTTGTGGATTCAAGACATTGAAAATGCACCATTCATTTCCCATTGCCCCCTATGATGTTTCCTTTGGAATTCTGGAGGGAAACTCATTTCATGAGCAGGCCATGGAAGCTGCACGAATTGCAGGTGTAGATTTTATATTCAATGTAATATTGAACAGTAAACGGGATATTATCGGTGCTGTGGCAGGGGATTTGGAAGAGGCCTTTCTTGAAGGAACAAAAATCTGCAGCCGGCAGTGGGAGATAAATATTCCCAAAAAATTTGATGTGGTTATCACATCACCCGGCAAACACCCAAAGGACATCAATCTGCATCAAAGTCAAAAAGCCCTCTCAGTAGCAGAAATGGTAACCAAAAAGGGAAAATATATTATTCTTGTGGCCAGCTGCCCGGAAAAAACAGGATCTTTTGCCAATTGGATGGCTCAGTTTTCAAGTCCTGAAGAAGTGGTGGATGTGTTTAAAAGAGACGGATTTGCAAAGGGAAACTCTACCAAGGCGTTTTTGCTGGCCAGGGGGATTCTGGCCCATGAAATTTATGTCGTCAGCGAAAATTTATCTGAAAAAGAGTTATCCAGGATATTTTTGAAAAAGGCAGATACAGTGGAAGACGCCCTGGAAGACATCAGAAATAAAGAAAAATCAGATTTGGAAATTGCATTTTTACCTTCCGGCGCTGACATTATCCCCATTGTGGATCAATGTTTTTAAGATATAACAGGAGGTTCAATTGAGCTAATTTCAGTTGAAAAGGTTCAGCAATTCCCGGTATCATACTATTTTCGGGTTATTGCATCAGTTACCCGGAAAATATCACAATATCTTCCGGGTTAACATGTTTTCATAATCAGGATATTGATAAAAAATATTTAGTTTTTTAGAACAGTGTTTGATAATAATGCCTGTCGAATCTGAATACATCGCACAGATAAGGTGAACAACAATGGAGAACGAGATGACAACAAATAAACAAAACCTAATAAAAGCACTGGATCACAAAGAACCGGATTTTCTTCCCATTGATTTAGGAGGAATGCCGGCCAATACCATTATGGTAGGTCCTTATGTAAAACTATGTGCCCATTTTGGGATTGATCCAAATCCCCTTTATCTGGCATACCCGGAAAAGCAAAATCTCAATTTGCATAATTATAGATTAAGGGAAAAACTGGGCTGTAACACAAATGCGATTTGTGTATTCCGTGGTTCAAGCGATTGGTATCAACGGCCTGCATACGATGGTACCATGTCATATGTCCCCACCAAATTTGTACCGGAAGAACAGCCCGATGGTAGTGAAATAGTAATGAATTACAAAACCCCTTTGAAGAAACCAAAGGACGGATTTTTTTTTGATCTTACAGACCACGCTTTAAAAGATATTACTTCTTTAGATGACCTTGTTGAGTTTGAAGAAGCCATTACCAACTATGATAAATATCCCTGGCACGATGCTTCTTTGGAACAAGAAGTGGATTATATTAAAACCCTTAATCCAGACGATGAATACTTTTTGGTTGGCGCGCTTATTTATCATATTTTTGAAGGAGGACAGGTGCTGCGCGGTTGGTCTGATTTTCTGTTAGATCTTGCAATGCGTCCAAGTTTTGCACAAGGACTGATGGATAGAATACTGGAAGGGCATTTAAAAGATTATGAAAAATATTCTCAGACCGTTGGAAAGCATGTGGATGCGATTTTTGTTGCCGATGATATGGGAATGCAAAACACAACCTGGATTCGGCCCGAAATGTACCGGAAGCTTATTAAGCCTTACCACGAAAAGCTCTTTGGGGCCATAAAAAAATCTGGCAAGCGCTTAATCCTTCATTCATGTGGTGCCATTCGAGAACTTATACCGGATTTCATCGAAATGGGCGTTGATGTTTTAAATCCTGTTCAATATTCGGCCGCCGGTATGGAACTTAAACAGATAAAAAAAGATTTTGGCAAGGACATATCATTCTGGGGTGGCGGTATAGATACCCAGTCGGTCTTAAACAGTGGCACACCTGAGCAAGTTAGAGACGAGGTAAAACGAAACATTGATATTATGGCGGATGGCGGTGGATTTGTCTTTACCCAGGTCCATAATGTTATTGAAGGATGCCCTATTGAAAATGTTATTGCAGCCTATGATACAGCCGCCGAATATGGAAAAAAATAATTGCTTTTTCGACTATACCAGAGCTTGATCCGGCAATAAAACAAGGGAAAACGAAATGACTTGGCCAAAAGCAGTGCAAGAAATTAAATATTTCTGCAAAGCAGATAGCACATATCAGCCGGCATTAATTTATGCCCCGCCAAATCCAAACGTAAAACCGCCTTTACTTGTATGCCTTCACACGTGGTCTTTTGACTACCGGCAAGCTGGGGGAGAAACAGTTTATGCCAGATGGTGTGTTGAGAACGATTGGTTGTTTATTCATCCAGATTTTAGAGGATCTAACACCACCCCCCAGGCAATGGGATCTGAATACGCTGTAGCAGATATAATTGATGCTGTTGAATACATGACAGAGCACTATCCAGTTGATACCAAAAGAATCTATCTCATAGGAGTATCAGGGGGAGGGCACGCCGCACTTTTGATGGCAGGCAGAGCCCCCGATATATGGGCTGGTGTATCAGCCTGGTGCGGTATATCAGACATTAAAAAATGGTGGAAACAGAACATAAAGACCGGTACTGGTTATGAAAATAGTATCGAAGCATCTTGCGGAGGTAAACCCGACAAAGACAGTTCTGCGGCTGAAGAGTGCCTCAGGCGGTCTCCAAAATTATATCTCAGACATGCAAAATCAGTTAACATGGATATAAATGCCGGGGTCAAAGATGGTCGTCAGGGCAGTGTTCCTTTTAGCCAATCTTTGTACGCTTTTAATGAAGTAGCAACCAATAATAATAAACTTAAAGAGTCTGATATTGAGGCATTCTATGATGACGGAAAGGTGCCACCCCATGATGATAGGAATGTATCCGATTTCTTATACGAGGAACACACTCCCTTGTTTGTAAAGACATCACTAAATGTGCGAGTTGTTATTTTTGATGGATCCCACGAAATCCTTCATCTACCGGCCTTGAATTGGCTATCTCAACAGCGAAAAGGTATCCCGGCTATCTGGACAGTAGAAGATCCTGTGTTGATAGAAATTTCAGATGAAGAGGTACAGTCAGGTAAGTAGTCTGAGAATATTTAAACTTGCCCCATAGAAAATGTCATAACCGCCTATGAAACAGCTACCGAATATAGAAAAAAATAATTATCATTTTAAGTATACCATATTTTAACCCGGCAATAAAAATAAGGGAAAAATAAAGAACTCAATCAAAATCTTTTGAAAAAATAGATGTTTAATAGACTATTCAAAAGCGAGCCCTATGGATATTTGTGTTGAGTTTTGAATTGAAATCAACAGCGTTCACTGATATTTTAAAGACTCAGTCTATATAAAATTTGGGCATCCCCATATATGGTATATGACATTTTTTCAGTTTTGAAATTTTCATTCCACTATATGAACCAAAACCATTATTACAAGCCAATCTTCCCCATTAAACTATTTAATATATAGATCATATTTTCTGTATCACCGGATATTATTTTTTTAGAAAATCCAGCTACTCTCCAATAAAACGTAATGGAGTTTAGTTCAGTTTGATTTTTCCTGTTCCCATATAATTGATTCTTAAGTCCAAGGATAAAACAACTGTTTATACCAGATGTGGTATTCTGATTTGTTTAAAATCTTAATGATACCATTTGAATAGTTGAACATTTGCAGAATCCAGAATAATGCAAGTTATATTGATTCTTGTGATCTGACAAAACCAGGCTTGGAGAGTCTAAAGCTAACCCAATGATTGATCTGCAGTCCCCAACATTACTTTTTCCAGTTCTGTCCTATCGAAAATTACATCAAGCCAGCTTAAATACAATATATATTCATTCAGGTTGTGACCATTGGTTTACAAAAGCGTTGCTTTTATATAATAATTTGATTAGTTATGAACCTGAAAAAGTGTTTGAACTATCGATTATCAATAGTTTTAGGGTCGGTTAACAGCACCCTTTTCAGGGAGTGGAGAGGTAAAAAGATGAAAAAAAATTGGCAGATCCTTCTATTGAGTATCCTGCTGGCGATGACTGCGCTAATGCAGGCAATCTCCGTTCAAGGGGGCGATGAGTTTCTCATCGATACAGGGCGTCGCCTCACATTCACCCATCTTTCAATTGAGGATGGGCTTTCTCAAAATGCTGCCTGGAAAATTTTGCAGGATCGCCTGGGATTTATCTGGATCGGCACCCAGGACGGGCTGAACAGATATGACGGATACGAGTTCAAGGTGTATAGGTATGATCCGGATGATACCACGGGGTTGAGCGACAATGACATCACGGCGTTGTATGAAGATCGCTCCGGTACGCTCTGGGTTGGCACCAAAAGCGGAGGACTTAATCAATTCGACCGGACTACCGGACACTTTGCGCATTATCGCCATGATCCCAATGATCCGCACAGTCTCAGCCACAATAATGTCCTGACCATTTATGAAGATCAATCAGGACTACTGTGGATCGGGACCAGGGGGGGAGGACTGAATAAATTCAATCGGGACACCGAACAATTTACGCCTTATCAACACGATCCGGATAATCCTAACAGCCTGAGTCACGATGCTGTATCGTCAATAGCCGAAGATCAATCGGGCTTTTTATGGATTGCGACGAATGGAGGAGGTCTGAATAGGTTTGACCCCCGCTCAAATCAGGTGGATACCGGGGACTTCGTCCGCTACCGGCATGATCCCAATAACCCTAACAGCCT